>Ga0170475_112622583_pt1 | contig 13918 bp, 9 predicted proteins | sample Soicark_Litter_5_FD_111474 | JGI IMG/M metagenome (GOLD analysis project Ga0170475, IMG submission 111474) | Avena fatua rhizosphere microbial communities from Hopland, California, USA. Combined Assembly of 48 SPs | reverse complement strand
GTTGCGCACCGGGCCACGCGCGTTGGGCTCGTGGCCTTCGGCTATGCCGACGGTTACCCGCGTGGCGCGAGCGACGGCACGCCCGTCGCGGTGGATGGGCAGCGGGTACCGTTGACAGGCCAAGTGTCAATGGACATGTTGACCGTCGATCTCACGGACCTGCCATCAGCCCGCATCGGAAGCCAGGTCGAGCTTTGGGGCTGCCTGGTGTCAGCCGCAGAAGTAGCATCGTCCGCGGGCACCATTGCGTATGAACTTCTGTGCAACGCCAAACGTGCGCCTCGTCTGCCAGAGTGAGCAGCGCACGGCCCCGGCCCGGGCATGTTGCGGCCGCACAAGTGCGTCAGCCGACCGTCATCAGCGACGCATTGCCTCCTGCTGCGGCAGTATTGACGCTCACTGAACGTTCCAGCACCAGGCGCTCCGCCGCATAACAGGCACGGCCGGTGGCGATGTCATCCGACGTCAATCCCAGCAACGGCACGATCGGACCCGCCCGCCGAGCCATGCGTTGATTGAATTCGCGCAGCGCGTCACCGTCGCCCTCGAACAAGACGGCGTCGATGCCATCTTGTTCGCCGATGGCATTCCCGTCGATCACAGCCTGGGCCGCGCGTTCAGCGGCCGGCAATCCGGCCATCCAGGCCCGCGAAGCGGGGCTGTCTTGCCACAGCACCCGGTTGCCGGTGGCCTGAGCCACCGTCCATTGCGCCTTTGCCCCCTGTTCGGTCGCGGCAACGCACAGCACCGTTCCACGCGGCTCGACGCAGTAAGTGTTGCGCTCGCCCGTGGGGCCCGCAAGCGTCATCGGCGAACGCAGTTCGAGACGCGGTGCCGGGCCGACGGCCAGGAGACGATGCAAGTACAGCGGTCCACCGGCCTTCGGCCCGGTGCCCGACAGGCCTTCGCCGCCGAAGGGCTGCACTCCCACCACGGCGCCGACCACGTTGCGATTGATGTAAACATTGCCCGCCCGGATGCGCGGCAGAATGCGGGCGATGGTTTCGTCGATGCGGGTATGAATGCCGAACGTCAGCCCATAACCGGTGCTGTTGACGGCATCGATCAGCGCATCGAGTTCCTCGCGCCGGTAGCGCAGCACATGCAGCACCGGGCCGAACACCTCGCGCTCGAGTTCCTGGATGCTGCCGATCTCGATGACCGTCGGTGCCACGAAGGTGCCGTGGGCGCAGCCCGGCGGCAACGCAATGCGATCCACGCGATGGCCGGCGGCGCGCATGGCATCCACGTGGCGCTCGATGACATCCCTCGCCGCGGCGTCGATCACCGGGCCGACGTCGCATGCGAGGTCGTCCGGATTGCCGACGGACAGTTCGCGCATGGCCCCGCGCAGCATCTTGAGGGTGTTGTCGGCGATGTCTTCCTGCAAGCAAAGCACTCGCAGCGCCGAGCATCGCTGGCCGGCCGAATCGAAGGCCGACTGCAGCACGTCGGTGATCACCTGCTCGGGCAGTGCCGATGAATCGACCACCATGGCGTTTTGGCCGCCCGTCTCGGCGATCAGCGGGATCGGCCGGCCCTGCGCATCCAGGCGATCGGCCAAGGCACGGGCGATGGCCATGGCCACGCCGGTGGAGCCGGTGAACATCACACCACGCACGCGGGGGTCCGCCACCAGCGCGGCGCCCACAGTCTCGCCCTGCCCCGGCAACAACTGCAAGGCGCCGGCCGGCACGCCAGCAGCGCGCAGGATCTGCACGGCCTGGGCAGCGACGAGCGGCGTCTGCTCCGCCGGTTTGGCCAGCACGGTGTTGCCTGCCGCCAGCGCGGCGGCCACTTGCCCGGTGAAGATCGCAAGCGGGAAGTTCCAAGGGCTGATGCAGACCACCGGCCCCAACGGACGATGGGTGCCGTTGGAAAATTCCGCCTGCGCCTGCTCGGCGTAGTAGCGGAGGAAATCGACCGCCTCCCGCACTTCCGCAACGGCGCTGGGCAGGGACTTGCCCGCCTCACGCACCAGCAGCCCCAGCAGCGGCTGCATGCGCGACTCCAGCGCGTCGGCCGCCCGCATGAGGCAATGCGCGCGTTCGCCGACGGGCGTGGCCTGCCAGACGGGTGCTGCACTGCATGCAGTCGCCAGGGCCCGCTGCACCTCATCGGCCCCGGCTTCAATCGCCTGCCCCACCACGTCCCTGCGATCGGCCGGGTTGTGCACGGCGATGGCGCGGGTCGCATCCCATTCAGTGTGTTCGTCCAACATGGGCGCGGCGCGCCATGCAGCGCCGACACTGCCGAGCAAAGCGGCCGAAAGCGAGGCCAGGCGCAGCTCATTGGTCAAGTCGATGCCGGAAGAGTTGGGGCGCCCCTCGCCCGAGCCAGTGCGATAGATGTCCACCGGCAGCGCAATGCTGCCATGAGGTGCTCCCAGCGGCACGATGCGTTCGGCCACCTCGACCGGGTCGGCAATCAACTGGTCGATGCTGACCTTGGGGTCGGCAATCAAGTTCACGAAAGAGGTGTTGGCGCCGTTCTCCAACAGGCGCCGTACCAGGTAGGCCAGCAGGGTCTCATGGGTGCCTACGGGGGCATAGATGCGGCAGGGCCGGTTGAGCTTGCCATCGGCCACCGGACCGGTCACCTCTTCATACAGCGGTTCGCCCATGCCGTGCAGGCACTGGAACTCGTACTGGCCAGCATGGTAGTTTCGCCCGGCCATGTGATAGATCGCTGCCACGGTATAGGCGTTGTGGGTGGCGAACTGCGGGTAGACCGCCTGGGGCGCGGCCAACAGGCGCCGGGCACACGCGAGGTAAGAGACGTCGGTGTGAACCTTGCGCGTATAGACGGGGTAGCCCTCGAGGCCGTCGATCTGCGCACGCTTGATCTCGGAGTCCCAATACGCACCTTTGACCAGCCGCACCATCAGGCGGTGCCGGCTTCGGCGCGCCAAGTCGATCAGGTAGTCGATCACGAAGGGCGCGCGCTTCTGATAGGCCTGAACCACGAAACCGATGCCATCCCAATCCGACAGGGCTGGGTCGAAGCACAAGGCCTCCAGAAGATCCAGCGAAATTTCCAGCCGGTCTGCCTCTTCCGCATCGATGTTCAGGCCGATGTCATAGCGGCGGGCCAATACGGCCAGATCACGCACCCGTGGCAGCAATTCAGCTGTGACCCGCTCCTTCTGGGCACGTGAATAGCGCGGGTGCAGCGCCGAAAGCTTGATCGAGATACCGGGCCCTGCGTAAATGCCGCGCCCCGCACTGGCCTTGCCAATGGCATGGACGGCCTGCTCGTACAAGTCGCAATAGCGCTGCGCGTCCTCGGCGGTGGTGGCCGCCTCGCCCAACATGTCGTATGAATACTGGAAACCCCGTGCCTCCGACTTGCGGCTGTTCGCCAGCGCCTCGGAGACGGTCTCGCCGGTCACGAATTGCTCGCCCAGCAACCGCATCGCGATGTCGACACCCTTGCGTATCAGGGGTTCGCCGCTCTTGGCGATCATGCGGCTGAGTGCCGCCGACAGCGACTTCTCGCTGCTGGTAGCCACCAACTTGCCGGTCAGCATCAAGCCCCACGTGGCCGCATTGACGAACATCGAGCGCGACTGGCCCATGTGGGCGTTCCAGTCGCCGACCCTGATCTTGTCGCGGATCAGCACGTCGCGGGTTGCGCGGTCTGGAATGCGCAGCAGGGCTTCGGCCAGGCACATCAGCGCCACACCCTCTTGGCTGGACAGGGAAAACTCCTGCAGCAGACCCTCGACGCCTCCCGAACCCATTCGCTTGGCACGCACCCTTTCGACGAGCGTGCGCGCCAACCCTTGGGTTTTGGCCAGCAGCGCCGGTTCCAACCGCGCCTGCCCGATGAGCGCAGGCACGGATTCTTGTTCAGGCCGCCGGTATGCCGCGGTGATGGCCGAACGGAGCACAGTCTGCGGCGACACAGACTGGGCAAACTCCAAGAATGGTTGCACCATGGTTGCACCCGGTTTGAATTCGGCGGCACGATCCCGCTGCAAACCGTGCTCATCCACTGGGGCCGAATCTCCATTGATCCAGCGCCAAACGGATTCAGAGCCTTCCCGCTCCGCTTTCTCAATTCCAATCAGCACTGCTTGCTTGATGAACCAGTGGGGCGTGCGGTCTACCGCCTCTGCGGCCAATCGCAAGCGATTTTTGAATGAATCGTCCACCTTGATGCCGAGCGTCGTCGTTGCCATAACAGCGAATGCCTTCAGTCTCTGACCCGTGGAGGGCAATATTTTCAGGTTTCCTCTCGTTCATTTCCAAGGAAAAACCCTTGGGTTGCACCCCGCCGAAAACGGTTGCACAGACAAGATCCCCGAATCTGCGACGGTGCCCGGAGTGCGTGACGCTCAGGCGGCCTGGACTGTCCATCGCACCAACCGCAGCACCAGCGGCCGCACGAGCAACACGCAGATGAAGGCGACGGGCATCGCGAAGGCATAGGCATGCAGCACTTGAGCCGGCAACGCCACACTGAAGCCTCGGGCAGAACCGACGATCACGGTGCACATCAGCAGCGCCATGATGGCTGCCATGTAGAAGGCGAAGACGATGGGAGTGGCCGCGGCGGGGAGTTTCTTGAGCGGATAGCGAGATCGGGTGGGCGGGTTCATCGCCGGTGTCCTTGGGATGTGGTGAATCGATGCGCCACTCTAGCGACCTCCGCCGGTAGGCGGTAGTGCGCGCGCCATTCGTTCAGTCATCACGCAATGTTTCGAATTGGCGATGCAATACTCACGCCCATGAAGAACCTCCGTGGCATCGAAATCTTCGTGAAGGCCGTCGACGCGGGCAGCATCGCCGAGGCGGCACGGCAGTTGCGCATCACCGCGGCTGCGGCGAGCCAGGCAATCGCGCGGCTTGAAGCGGCGCTCGGCACGCGGCTGCTGAACCGCACCACCCGTTCCCTGGCGTTGACGGACGGTGGGCAGGTGTACTTTGAGCGGGTGCGCGATCTCACGGAGCAAATCGTTTCCGCCCACGCCGCGCTGGACGAGATGAGAGGCCGGCCGCAAGGTCCGCTGAAGGTGACTTGCAGCGGCGCGTTCGGCCGCGCCGTCATTGCCCCGCTGCTGCCCTCGTTCGTGGCTGCGCACCCGCGCGTGTCCGTGGAGCTCGTACTCACCGACGATGTGGTGGATCACGTGAAGCAGGCCATCGATGTCAGCATTCGTTTTCGGGAGCAGTTGGAACCCGGCCTGGCGGCACGACGGCTGGCCGAGGTGCCGATGGTGTTCTGCGCGTCGCCCGCCTACCTCGAACGCGCCGGCCGGCCGCGCGAACCTGAGGAATTGAAGGACCACGACTGCCTGGTGTTCCGCGTGCCGAGCGATGGCCTCGTGCTGCGCTGGGCCTTCGTGCGCGATGGCGTACGGTTCGAACCACCGGTGCGAGCCACGTTGGCTTGCAATGACATCACCGGCTTGGCTGCGATGGCCGTGGCCGACGGCGGCATCACGCGCCTCGGCAGCTTCATCGCCAACGACCTGATCGCCTCAGGCCGCCTGGAACCCCTTTTCCTCCGTCGCGACGGCCACAGGGCCGCGTCCATCGCCGAGCCGCTGGAGTTCTTTGCCTGTACGCTCGACCGGCGCAGCACGCCACTGAAGGCGCGGCGGTTCGTCGAGCATCTTGTGACGCACTTGGAAGACCACCCACTGTTGCAACCGCTTCGCTGGCCGCCATCAAGAGCGCAACCTGCCCGGCGGAACTGACCGCAGCCTGCCCGGTGTACCGTGCCCCAAGCATGGCCGGGCTTGCTTTCCGCCGGCATGTCCGGGCACTATGGGCGTCGCGCCTCAAACGTGTTGCACTGTTCCACGCTGCCTGTGCTGAGGCCCCGTTTGAACCATGCCACCCGTTGGGCACTGGTGCCGTGGGTGAATGTTTCGGGTTGCACCGTGCCTTGTGACTTGCGCTGCAGCGCATCGTCACCGATGCGGGAGGCCGCGTTGAGCGCCTCCTCGATGTCGCCTTCTTCGAGAATGTGACGGGCGGCGTCGGCGTGATGCGCCCAGACGCCGGCGAAGCAGTCGGCTTGCAGTTCCAGGCGCACGCTGAGCGCGTTCTGCTGAGCGGTGCTGACGCGCCCGCGCGCGTTGTCGACCTTGTCCGTGATGCCCATCAGGTTCTGGACGTGATGCCCCACCTCATGGGCGATCACGTAGGCCTGGGCAAAGTCACCGGGGGCACCAAGCCGTGTGCGCAGGGTCTCGTAGAAGCTCAGGTCGATGTAGACCTTCTGGTCCACCGGACAGTAGAACGGCCCCATCGCCGCGACGCCGCGGCCGCAGGCCGTGGGCTCCGAACCGCGGAAGAGCCGAAGCTTGGGTTCCCGGTAGGTATTGCCCATTTCCTTGAACTGCTCGCGCCAGACGTCCTCGGTGTCGGCCAGCACGGTAGAGACAAAACGGGACATCTGATCGTCCGCCCGCAGTTTCGGCGCCGGAGCCTGTTGCACGGCCTCCGGAGGCCCGCCTCCGCCGAGCAAGCCCAGCACAGTGAACGGGTTGATGCCGAAGATCCAGCCAACCACGAGCGCCAGCACCACGGTACCGAGCCCGACGCCCCTCCCGCCGCCCAACGGCAGGCCGCCTCCGCCGGAGCGAGCGTCCTCGACGTTGTCGCTCTCGCGATTGCCTTCCCACTTCATGACTGCTCCTTCGCGCGCCCCTCATGTTCTTTTAGCTCGTTTCTGCGCGTTCGTCACGCGTGGCGCGCGTGACACCCTCAGTCAGGGCAGTCCCGGCGGAACAAACGCACGGTCAGGTGGCACCGCCGTGCTGCGCTCGATGAACTGCGCCAGCTGCGAAGACCAGTCGGCCGACTGCGGCTCGACCTCCGAAAGGGCCTCGACGGCGATGCCTGCGTCGTTGAGCATCTTCGTGGCCGCCGCGTTGACGCGCACCTGATGGGATTTTTTTTCGAGGTAGACGACCTTGCGGATGCCCACCTGAATGATGGATTGGACGCACTTCGGGCACGGGAACTGCGTCGCGTAAATGGTGAAGCCGGTCAGCGGCAACACGACGCAGTTCAGGATCGCGTTCATTTCCGCGTGGACGATGTAGCTGTGGCGCGACTGGAAGGGATCCGCGTCGTCGTCCATCCAGTAGGTGTGGTCCTCGTCGGTGCAACCCCGCGGCAGGCCGTTGTAGCCGACCCCGGCGATCCTGTTGTCCGGGCTCACGATGCAGGCGCCATTGCGCTTTCGCGAATCCTTGGACCTCGCCGATGCCAGCAGCGCGACCCCCATGAACATCGAGTGCCAGCGTATCAACGAACTGTTTTCCATGCCTTCCCGCTCATATCCAGTGTGGTGCCGACGGCTCGAACGGCCTCGGGCCGCGATTATCCCTTGAAGCCCGGCGGCATCACGGGGGCGCTCCTGCGCGCTCCAGCCGGCTGACGAGCGCATCCAGGCGGGGCTGAAGCGCCTCGCCCACCCAGATCTGGGGATTCGACGGGCCGTCGGTCTTGCCGGCCTCCTTTTCGCGCCGGTCGATCACTGGCAGGGCCGCGGCGTATGCGGCCTGGAACGACCGGGTGCGGCGCAACTGCTCGGCATACACTGCCCGGCCGAAAAACGTGAGCTCGGACTTGCGCCCGCAGCCGTACGACGTGTGGGCAGCGTCCGCCGCCGTCATCACGAGTGTGCCCGGCGATTGCAGCTGGGGTATCCACGAACCGGAGTAACACGCCGAGATGGAGATGACGCTGTAGCGCACGCCGGCGTCGTCGAGCCACTGGCGCAGCTGTTGTGGCGTGACGTCTTCCACCGACAGTGGGAAGAATCGTGCTGCCAGATGCCCATCGCGCGCGCCATGGGAAGTGAGGTGGATGAAGAGGATGTCCTCGTTGCGGTCCATGCGTTCAGCCATCCGGCCGATGGCGCGCTGCAGGTTCAGCGGCGTGGCCCAGGGCACTTCGGCAATCGTCGAGCCGTGGTTCTGCAAGCTCAGCAAGCGACCTTCCACGTCGAAGCGCTCTCGCATCACGTCGCCCACCATCTTGGCCTCGCGGCTGAATACGTCCTCGTCGGCGTAGGGCGCGAACGTGATGGCGTACAGCTCGGTCACCCCGGGGCGCTGGGGCCTGATGTTGTCGAGGGCCGTGATAAGTTGGCGGGACTGTGCCTCGAAGACCTCCTGCGTCAGCCGAGGCGGGCGCTGACCGTCCTCGTCATTGCCGTCGGCGGCGAGCGCCTGCCGGCTCGGGTACCAGGGGTGAGACGGCGGGAACCACACGCAGGCCATGCCATAGGCCACAAGCGCCCCGATGGCCGCCGCCCGATGCATGCCACGCGGCAGCAGCCGTGCCACCAGCGCCGATGCCGCCGCGATCTGCCACAGCAGCCCGAAGCCCAGCAGGGCCCACGACACCATGTCCGCGTGAGCCGGCGCAGGCGGAAACCCGAACCGACCCAGCAGGACGTAGCCGGCACCGATCGGCAACCCGATCACGAAAGATTGCACCAGGAACCACGACAGCGCCGTGGCAGCCTCCGGGGCGGGAGGGGCACCTTCCCGGTCACCGCGTGTGGTCAGCCAGGCCGCAAGGACCAGCAGTACCGTCGACAGCCAGCCGGTGCCCCATGCCCAGGTCACGAGCTCGGCCGGCCCTTCGATCTGCAAGCGCGAGAGACCCGCACCGGACAGCAGACCCGCGGCCACGAGGCCGAGCACCCCCCCCGGCCCGGCGGCCCCGCCCCGCCAACGCGGGTTCAAGAACATCACGGTACGCAAACCCTCCAGCCACACCTCTGCGCCCCGCGCCGCGCGCGCCTTTCCGGTCATGAGCATCCTCCGGCGCCCATCGTACTGCCTGAGGAAACCACGGAGGTGACTCGATCGCCTACAGGCGCAGAATGGTGCGACGCTCGCGGCCCTCCGCATCCGCGGCTGGAGTCCTTGCCATGAGCCAAGCGCGCACCTCCACCGAACTGCTCGCCCAGTACGCCGTGTACCACCGCGACCAGCGCAACATCGCAACCCACTTGTTCGGGGTGCCGATGATCGTCTTCGGCATCAGCGTGCTGCTGGCCCGCGCCAGCTTTGATGTGAACGGGTTCACGTTCAGCGCCGCCTGGATGGCCTTCGGGCTGTTGGCCATTTGGTACCTGACCCGCCGCGGACAGTTTCTGCTCAGCGTGGCCGTCACTGCTGGCCTCGGCGTGCTGGTCGCCGGCGCGCACGGCGTATCGGGTGGCAGCGTCGGTGGCTGGCTGGCCTGGGGCGCAGGCACCTTCATCGTCGGGTGGTTCGTGCAGTTCCTTGGTCACTACTACGAAGGGCGCACGCCTGCCTTCGTCGGTGACGTCCCCGGGCTGCTCGTGGGGCCCATGTTTGTTACCGCCGAGGCGTTGTTCGAGCTGGGGTGGAACAAGCCGCTGCTTGCGGAGATCGAGCGCAGGGCGGGGCCGACGCACCTGCGAAACCTCGTGATGTGACCTGTTGCGCACCCGTCACGGGTCCGCGTTTCCAGCTTCCCGGCCGCTACCCCGGCGTGCCGGTACGCCCCAGCTCGCCTCGGGTCAAGCCTTGCGCCTCAAGTGTTTTTGATGGTGATGGTCGGGAATTTCGCGGAGAAGTCCTTGGTGCGTTGGGCGATCTTCACGGCGATTTCGCGGGCCATGTGCCTGTACCGACCCGCGATTTCGCTGTCGGGTTCGGCGACCACCGTGGGAGAGCCCGCATCTGCCTGCACGCGGATGCCCATGTCGAGCGGGAGTGACCCGAGGTAGTCCATGCCGTACTCGGCTGCCATGCGGCGTCCGCCGTCCTGGCCGAAGATGTGTTCGACATGCCCGCAGTTCGAGCACACGTGCATCGCCATGTTCTCCACCACCCCGAGGACCGGCACGCCGACTTTCTCGAACATCTTCACGCCACGCTTCGCATCGATCAGCGCGATGTCCTGCGGGGTGGTGACAATGACCGCCCCGGTGAGCGGCACCCGCTGCGCGAGGGTCAGTTGGATGTCGCCGGTGCCCGGGGGCATGTCGATCAGCAGGTAGTCGAGGTCCTGCCAGCGGGTCTGGCGCAGCAATTGGTCGAGTGCCTGTGTGGCCATGGGGCCGCGCCAAATCATCGCGTTGTCCGGCTCCACGAGGAACCCGATGGAGATCACTTGCACCCCATGGTTGCGCATGGGCTCCATCATCTTGCCATCGATGCTTTCAGGGCGGCCTCCCGCCAGCCCCATCATGGTGGGCAGGCTCGGGCCGTAGATGTCGGCGTCCAGCAGCCCCACGGAGGCGCCCTCGGCGGCCAGCGCCAGCGCCAGGTTGACGGCCGTGGTGCTCTTGCCGACGCCGCCCTTGCCGGATGCCACCGCGATGATGTTCTTGACGTTTGCCAGCAACTGGACCCCACGTTGGACGGCGTGCGGCACAATGCGCGAAACCACCTCGGCCGTCACCCTCTCGACCCCCGGCACGGCGCGCACGGCCTCCTCCAGCCGGGCGACCAAGCCCGGAACAAGGCTGTTCGCCGGATAGCCCAGTTCGACCTCGAACGCCACGCCGGCACCGGACACCCGAAGGTTCTTCAGTTGCCGGGTACTGACGAAGTCCGTGCCGGTGTGGGGATCGAGGACGGTCTGGATGGCGGCGGTCACCGCCTGTTCGCTGAGGGCCATGGGGGAAAACGGGATTGCGGAAAGTACAAGCACCCCAGTCTAGTGCAGTGTTCGACGCCATGCCGCCATCGGTGGCACGGGCCACTAGAATCAGTGCCTTCGCGCCGCTCCCCATCACCATGACCCGCAAGCTATTCGTCACGACGGCCCTGCCGTATGCCAATGCCCCGTTCCACATCGGCCACATGATGGAGTACATCCAGGCCGACATCTGGGTGCGTTTCCTGCGGATGCAGGGGCATGAGGTGCATTTCGTCGGAGCCGACGATGCGCATGGCGCGCCGATCATGATCGCGGCCGAGAAGGCCGGCAAGACGCCCCAGGCCTTCGTGGCGGAGATCGCCGCCGGCCGCAAGCAGTACCTCGACGGCTTTCGCATCGCGTTCGACAACTGGCATTCCACCGACGGTCCAGAGAACCATGAACTCGCGCAGGACATCTACCGCGGGCTGCGCGACGCGGGCCTGATCACCGAACGCACCATCGAACAGTTCTTCGACCCGGTCAAGGGCATGTTCCTGCCCGACCGCTACATCAAGGGCGAGTGCCCGAAGTGCGGCGCGAAGGACCAATACGGGGACAACTGCGAAGTGTGCGGCGCGGTGTACCAGCCCACCGACTTGAAAAACCCGTTCTCGGCGCTCAGCGGCGCCACGCCCGAGCTGCGCCAGAGCAAGCACTATTTCTTCCAGCTGTCGTCGCAGCGCTGCATCGATTTCCTGAAGGAATGGACGCATGCGCCGGGTCGCTTGCAGCCCGAGGTGCTGAACAAGATCCGCGAATGGTTCAGCGTGGACGAGAACGGCAAGGCCGGCCTGTCCGACTGGGACATCAGCCGTGACGCACCGTACTTCGGCATCCGCATCCCCGACACCGAAGACAAGTACTTCTATGTGTGGCTCGATGCCCCGGTAGGCTACCTCGCGTCGCTGAAGAATCACTTCGACAAGACGGGCGGCGACTTCGAAGCGTTCCTGCGCGATCCCGCCGTCGAACAGGTTCATTTCATCGGCAAGGACATCACGTACTTCCACACGCTGTTCTGGCCCGCGATGCTTCACTTCAGCGGGCGCAAGACGCCCGACCGCATCAACGTGCACGGTTTCATCACCGTCAACGGTGGCGAGAAGATGAGCAAGAGCCGCGGTACCGGCATCTCGCCGCTGCGGTACCTCGAACTCGGCATGAACCCCGAGTGGCTTCGCTATTACATCGCGGCCAAGCTCAATTCGCGCAACGAGGACATCGATTTCAACCCCGAAGACTTCGTTGCCCGAGTCAACAGCGACCTCGTTGGCAAGTACATCAACATCGCGAGCCGCGCCGCGGGCTTCCTGACCAAACGTTTCGGCGGCACGCTGTCGCCGCAGGTCGGGGTCGAGGGTCGCATGCTGCTCGACGGGTTGCGCGCGCACTGCCCGGAAATCGAACGCCTCTATGACGAACGAGAGTTCGGCAAGGCCTTGCGCGAGGTGATGCTGCTGGCCGACAAGGTTAACGAGTACGTCGACCAGAACAAACCCTGGGAACTTGCCAAGCAGGCCGGGCAGGACGCGGTGCTGCACGATGTGTGCACCGTCTGCATCGAAGCGTTCCGCCTGCTGACGCTGTACCTGAAGCCAGTGCTGCCGGGGTTGGCCGAGCAGGTCGAGGCTTTCCTGCGCGTCCCCCCGCTGACATTCGCCGACGCCGCCCGCCCTCTTGGCGCGCACGCCATCGGTCCGTACGGGCACGTGATGCAACGCGTCGACCCGAAGTTGCTCGACGCCCTTTTCGAGCCACCGGTGGTTCAAGCACCGCCGCCGGGCGGCGAACCGCTCGCCGCCGAAATCAAGATCGACGACTTCGCCAAGGTGGACCTGCGCATCGCCAAGATCGTCGATTGCCAGCACGTGGAGGGCTCCGACAAGCTGCTGCGCCTCACGCTCGATGCCGGCGAAGGCCGCCTGCGCAACGTGTTCAGCGGCATCAAGTCGGCATACCGGCCGGAACAACTGGTCGGCAAGCTGACGGTGCTCGTTGCGAACCTGGCGCCGCGCAAGATGAAGTTCGGCGTCAGCGAAGGCATGGTGCTCGCCGCGTCACATGCCGATGAAGCACAGCACCCCGGCATCTTCGTGCTGGAGCCGGGCGCCGGCGCCACACCCGGCATGCGGGTGCACTGACCGCTGCCGATGGGCCCGCAGCGGTTCTTCGGCATTCCCCTTGCGCGGTTCCGGCCGCGGCTGTTGCAATCCCTCTCCGGCTACAACCGGCAGCGCTTCATGAGCGACGCCATTGCTGGCCTCACCGTCGGGGTGGTGGCACTGCCGCTGGCAATGGCGTTTGCCATCGCATCCGGTGTCAAGCCCGAGCAGGGGCTCATCACCGCCATCGTCGCCGGGTTCCTGATCTCGGCGCTGGGCGGCTCGTCGGTCCAGATCGGTGGGCCTGCCGGCGCGTTCATCGTGATCGTCTATGGCATCGTCCAGCGCTATGGCCTCACGAACCTGCTGATTTCCACCGTTCTGTCCGGCGCGGTGTTGTTCGCGATGGGGGCGTTGAGGCTGGGCGTGCTGGTGCGCTACATGCCGGTGGGCATCATCATCGGGTTCACCAACGGCATCGCGGTGCTGATCGCGCTGTCACAAGTGAAGGACTTGTTCGGCCTGCGCATCGCCAACATGCCAGCAGACTTCTTCTCTCAGGTCGCTGCCATCACCCGTCACCTGCATGAGTTCAACCCCTTCGCGTTCGGCCTGGGTGCCGCCTGCGTCGCCATCTTGCTGCTGTGGCCGCGACTGTTCGGCGCCGGCTCGGTCATCCCGCCCATGCTGCTCGAAGGCCGCACGCTGCGCACCGCGGCGCGGGTGCCCGGTCCACTCGTCGCGCTCGTCGGGCTCACACTCGTGAGCGTGTGGTTCGACCTGCCGGTGGACACCATCGGCTCGCGCTTCGGCAGCATCCCTCAAGGCCTGCCCACGCTGTCGCTGCCACCGTTCAGCTGGCAGAGCGCGCAGCAACTTTTCGTTCCCACGCTGACCATCGCGCTGCTTGGCGCCGTCGAATCACTGCTGTGTGCGCGCATCGCGGACAACCTGACAACGCAGCCGCGCCATGACCCGAATCAGGAACTCATGGCCCAGGGCATCGCCAACATTGTCACCCCGTTGTTCGGAGGCATCCCCGCCACCGGGACCATTGCACGCACCGTGACGAACTTGCGCGCAGGCGCCACCAGCCCGGTCGCCGGCATCGTGCATGCACTCACGCTGCTGGCGGTGATGTTGGCCGCCGCGCCCCTGGCGGAG
>Ga0170475_103548766_pt1 | contig 13921 bp, 2 predicted proteins | sample Soicark_Litter_5_FD_111474 | JGI IMG/M metagenome (GOLD analysis project Ga0170475, IMG submission 111474) | Avena fatua rhizosphere microbial communities from Hopland, California, USA. Combined Assembly of 48 SPs | reverse complement strand
TGGTTCTTGCAATTAAGATTTAATTCCGCAGTTCAAAGTTATATTATGAGCATTATTTGGTTGCCTAAAAATTGAGCAAATAATGAAATTGCTTGCCCTCATTTTTATTGCTGTTCTCTTTGGATTTCCAATTGTAAATGCAGGAGTATATCAAACTGCTGTATATTGGTATGGTGGATGGTGCTCCGTTTGTGGAGGAAGCTATGCCTGTAACAATTGGTCAGGCGATTGGGCCAATGGAGTAAAAGGATTTTGGGACCCTACTCCACCTGGATCCACAATATCCTCAATCACTGTGGGAGTTTATATGACAGCTTGCGAAGGTTGGACATCCGTTGATGTTTACATGAATTGGTATTATTATTCTTCAGTTTACCAATCGTATAACTGTCAATGTGGGAGCTGTCAGTATGGCGAATTCAACATTGCGCCGTACAATTTCAACAAGGACTGGTACAATGAGATTGAATTGGGAGGATATGGATTAGTGTGTATCAACTCAGTTGTCCTTACCTTCTATACCGTTGATGGATACATCTATTGTCCAGGAACCATCTACCAAAACTCAGATGGTGGTTGCGGTAGTACAGTTTACTATTCAATCGATGCCAACCCTGGTCCTTATTTATATGAGGGTCTATACAGCGGTTCATATTTTCCCGTTGGAAGCACTCTAACTTGTTGGGCCAATTCTTACAGTGCCTGTTGTTTCTGGACAGTCATTAGCGATGTCCAAGCACCTTCCTTGTCATGTCCATCCTCTGTTGGTCTCTATACTATCCCGGGCACTTGTTACAATTATTATTCTTGGAATGAACCTTTGGCCTACGACAATTGCGGCACCTATACCCCATCCCGCTCTGGCCCAGGCCCAGGCAGTGCCTTTTATAAGGGAACCACTGGAATTTCGTATTACCAGTATGATTCTTACAATAACTATGCTAGTTGTAGTATGTACGTTTATGTGTATGACAACGTGGGCCCTAATGTTTACTGCCCTTCCAGTATCTCTACCTATGCCGCGTCTGGAGTATGCTATCAATATGTCTCGTGGAGTAGTGGTAGTGCCTGGGATAACTGCGATGGATGGATTGGAGTTTATCTTTCAGGACCATCTCCTGGTGCTTTTGGAGTAGGTACCACAAATTTGGCGTACTACACCTATGATTCTGTGGGAAATTACGGAGCTTGTGGATTTTCAGTTACAGTCATTGATAATCAACCTCCCTCTGTTTCGTGTCCTGGGAATATTGTAGTGAATACTGCCACCAATGTTTGTTACAATTCAGTAAGCTGGACTCCTCCTCCTGCTTCAGATAATTGCGGTGCTTCAGTACCTTCTCTCACTGCTGGACTAGCTCCTGGCTCTAATTTTAATCGAGGAAGTACCACAGTCACGTATGCAACTAGTGACTCAAGTTCGAACTCAGGGTCTTGCTCTTTCACCGTGACGGTCAATGACGCACAGGTCCCATCATTTTCTAGTTGCCCTGGAACTATTTCTGCTTTCACTGCCTCTGGAACATGTGCTGCAACTGTGTCCTGGACAACCCCTACTGCTACTGACAATTGTGGCTCTGCTTCAGTAAGTCTGCAAACAGCTAAGGGACCTGGATCGTCTTTTGGTAGAGGATCTTCTACAGTAACATACATTGCGACAGATTCCTCTTCCCTCACCAATTCATGCTCGTTTACTGTTTCTGTAACTGACAATGTAGCCCCCTCTATTTCATGCCCATCGGGAAGTACCCAATCTGCTGCGGCTAATACTTGCTCTCGGGCTGTTTCATATGCCGCACCTTCGGCAAGTGACAACTGCGATGGCGTAAGTCCCGCACTTATTGGAGGTCTTGCTTCTGGCTCCAATTTTCCTGTTGGTGGCACTGCCGTTACGTATCGCGCAACAGATGGTGCAGGAAACTCTGCAACTTGCAGTTTTACAGTTACAGTTACAGATAACCAAGCTCCTACAGTCACTTGTCCCAGTAACATCAACGTAGCAACGACAGCGGGAACATGCGCCAATACTGTGTCTTATACTGCCCCAACAAGTGGAAGTGATAATTGCGGAGGAACAACTGCGCCAAGTCGCACAGCTGGGCCAGCTTCAGGCTCCTCGCTTAGTAGGGGATCATACAGTGTCACTTATTCAGTTACAGATGGATCCAGCAATGTAGGAACTTGCTCATTCTCAATTGCGGTCAGCGATGGAGAAGCTCCCTCCTTTTCATGTCCTGCGAATATAGCTGTAACAACTGCTGCAAACACTTGTGCACAAACTGTGAATTGGGCAGTTCCTACGGTCACTGATAATTGCGATTCTGGGCTCACAGCAACACGTATTGCAGGCCCAAGCGGTCCTGGAACCAGTTTTTCTAGAGGATCTTATACTATTACCTATTCATCAAGTGACTTGTCATCCAACAATAGACAATGCAGTTTCACGGTCACCGTAACCGATGGTCAGGCTCCTACAATTACATGCCCTACAAACATCAATATCAACACAGATTCTGGTGTATGTACAAAGACAGTAAGTTGGGCACTTCCCACGGTATCGGATAACTGTGATTCTGGTTTGGTTCCTGCCAAAACAGCTGGGCCAGCATCGGGTTCTTCCTTGTCAAGAGGAACTTATTCCGTCTCCTATTCAGTCTCTGATTTAACCTCTCTCTCATCATCCTGTACTTTCACTGTTAGGGTGATCGATAATCAATTGCCTGTTGTAGTTTGCCCAGCAAACATTGTCACTACCACAACCCCGGGACTTTGTTCAGCAGTAGTGACCTACACTGCTCCATCAACTGCATCTGATAATTGCGGTTCCCTAACGCCAACTAGAACATTTGGCTCGGCATCTGGCTCTAGCTTTGGTTTGGGGCAATCAACAATAACTTATTCAGCGACAGATGGAGAGAATAATGTAGGCCAGTGTTCTTTCACTATCACAGTAAACGATGCTCAAGCTCCAAGTCTTACATGTCCAGCGGACATAACTGTCAATGCTGCAGCTGGAGTATGTTATCAGACTGCTACTTGGACAGTTCCAACGAGTTCAGATGCTTGTGATGGCTCTAGACCTGTTACTCGTTCTGCTGGATTAGCACCTGGTTCCAATTTCCCAGTTGGAAATAATGCAGTCACTTACACAGCCTCGGATACTGCAGGGAACACTGCCACTTGTACTTTCCAAGTTCGAGTACAGGACACTCAGCCTCCTTCTGTAGTTTGTCCTGCCGACGTGTCAGTATTCACAACATCTGCGTCGTGCGGTAATACAGCTAGTTGGGTACAACCTACTTCAGGCAGTGATAACTGTGGTGCCTCTGCTCCTTCCCGTGCTGGTTCTGCACCTGGTTCTGTGTTCTCGAGAGGTATTACGAATATTGTTTATACAGTAACCGATCCTTCTGGAAACACCGGATCTTGTACTATGAAAGTTACAGTCACCGATAATGTTATTCCCGCAATGAGCTGTCCGAGTAACGTTAATGTCTTTACGCCTTCTGGATCCTGCTCTCAAACAGCAACTTGGATTGAGCCAACCTCAACTGACAATTGTGATGGGCCACTTACTGTCGCTCGTTCTGGCCTAGGTCCCGGTTCTGTATTCCCTAAAGGGTCTACCACCATCAGCTATTCATCTACTGATACCAGTTTAAACACTGCCTCGTGCTCCTTGACTATTACTGTTACTGATAATGTACTTCCCGTTATGGTCTGTCCAAGTAACATTGTTACTACCACTGCTGCAGGACAGTGCACCAAGTCAGTTTCATGGACTGTACCTACAGTTACAGATAACTGTGGTGGAACAATTACTCCCACAACTGCTACTTCTCCTGGATCTCTGTTTAACAAAGGAGTCAATACTGTTACCTACTCTGCTACGGACTTGAACGGAAATACAGCAACATGCAGTTTCACTGTAACAATTAACGACAATCAAGCTCCAGTTTTAACTTGCCCATCTAACATTGCCATGGCTACTGCAACCAATTCTTGTAACCGTGTTGTAACCTGGACTGCCCCTACAGCAGTTGACAATTGCGATGGTACAATTACAAATGCCATTACATTGCAGAGTGGGCTGCCTTCTGGATCCACATTTAACAAAGGAACACAAACTACTTCCTATAGAATAGCAGATGCTGCTGGAAATTCAGCAACTTGCAGTTTTACAGTAACCATTTCTGATCAACAATCACCAACATTACCTTGCCCTTCCAATATCGTTGTAAATACGGGAGTTGGAATCTGTACACAAACAGCGACCTGGGCGACACCAACTGTTACTGATAATTGCGATAGTTCTCTTGTTCCTGCACTCTCTGGAAGTCCTTCAGGCTCAACATTTTCTCGGGGAACAACGACTATCTCGTATTCCGTGTCGGATCTCTCTTTAAATTCTGCTAGTTGCTCATTTACAGTAACAGTAAATGACAATCAGAATCCAGTTGTGACTTGTCCTGCCAACATAGTCAGATCTGCAACTCTTGGTACGTGCACTGCTACTGCGACCTGGACTGAACCTACAACAGCCTCAGATAACTGTGGAACTCTGGTACCTGCTCGCACTGGAAACGCCCCTGGATCCCTCTTTGGCAAGGGGAACTCTTTCATAAGCTATTCAGCTACGGATGCCCAAGGCAATACTGGTTCATGCACACTTCAAGTAACTGTCAACGACATCGAAGCACCTTCACTGACTTGTCCGGCTGATATTACAGTCAGTGCAACTTCTGGAGTATGTTCTAAAACTGTTACTTGGACCGTTCCTTCAAGTACGGATGCTTGTGATGGAGTTCGCACTGTCTCTCAAACTACTGGTCTGGCTCCAGGTGCTAGTTTCCCGGTGGGAACAACAAAAATAACTTACACTGCCTCCGATCTCTCGTCGAATGTTGCAACTTGCTTTTTTAATGTGATAGTCCAAGATACTCAATTGCCCACCATTGTATGCCCAAGTAATATTGTAACAACGACAGCTCCTGGGGCATGCGGAAAACCAGTTACATGGACTGAACCTGCAACAGGAAGTGATAACTGCGGCTCCTTGACTCCAGTTAGAGCAGGTTCTGGTCCAGGAAGCGTATTCCTCAAGGGTGTTTCTACAATCTCATACACTGTGACTGATCCATCTGGAAATTCAGCTTCTTGTTCCTTTACCATCACTGTGAACGATGCAGAAGCCCCAACATTTAGCTGTCCGGCCAATATTAACCTTAATGCCGCAGTTGGACAATGCAATGCAGTGGCCAGTTGGACAACCCCTGTTGTTACGGACAATTGTAACACAGGTCTCACTGCTGTTCTCACTGGACCAAATCCCGGGACTGCCTTTGCTGTTGGTACAACTGTAATTCAGTACACTTCCACTGATAACTCTGGAAATCAAGCCTCATGTACCTTTTCGGTCATCATTACGGACACGCAACCTCCTGCACTCACTTGCCCCGCAGATATTACTTTGCCTGCAACCGCAAGTTTATGTACACGCGTTGTCTCTTGGACTACTCCTAGTGTGACAGACAACTGCAATTCTGGATTAGTTCCTACCTTGACTGGACCAGCACCAGGTGCCACTTTTCCCAAGGGAATTACTACTATAAGCTATCAAGCAACTGATAACAGTGGAAATTCTGCATCATGCTCATTCAAAGTCACAATTACTGACAATCAACTGCCAACTATTGTGTGCCCCAATTCAATTTCGCTGAATACTGCCCCTGGACTTTGCACTGCAATTGCCACTTGGACGGAGCCATCTGGTACTGATAACTGTGACACTTCCTTGACTCCTTCACGTTCAGGAAACGGTCCAGGATCTTCATTTCCTAAAGGGGTATCCCTTATCACATACACTGTTGTGGATTCAGCTGGGAACAGCAACAACTGCCAATTCACCATTACTGTTTCAGATAATCAAGCGCCAAGTATTACGTGCCCTGCTAATATTGTACAAAATAATAGTCCAGGACAGTGTACGTCAATTGTCTCTTGGACTGTGCCAACAATAGCTTCAGACAATTGTGGCCCTCGAACTGTTACAAGAATTGTTGGTCCTGCCTCTGGGTCTACATTTGCCAAAGGAGTAACAACTATCACGTATAGTTCAACGGATGTTGCTGGAAACACAGGAACATGCAGCTTCACTGTGTCAATTTTGGATAATGAGGCGCCAAATCTTGTTTGCCCTGCCAACATTGTGCTGAATGTAGCACCTGGTACTTGCAACCAAACAAACTCATGGGTGCATCCCACTGCCAATGATAATTGTGATGGAACTTTGACCCCTGTATTTAATGGGCTTCCTCCTGGATCTTTTTTCCCTCTCGGATCAACTACGCTATCTTATTCGTCCACTGATTCCTCTTTAAACGTCGGCACCTGTTCATTTTCAGTCACAGTTATAGATAATGAGCCTCCAACTTTGACTTGTCCTGCCAACATCAACACAGTCAACGCCCCTGGTACTTGTGGACAAGTAGTAAACTGGTTAGAACCAACTGGCATGGATAATTGTGGGTCAATTCCCGCTACTCGCACTGGTCCAGCTCCAGGATCTAATATCCCAGTTGGAACTACAACAATTGCTTACAATGATGTGGACGGGTCAGGAAATGTTGGTTCAGGTTGTAGTTTCACTATTACAGTTACCGACAATGAACCACCAGTACTCAACTGTCCTGCTAATATATTGGTATTCTCTCCTTCCGGAAGTTGTTCTCAATCTGCCACATGGACAACACCTTCCCCATCTGATAATTGTGGAGGAACTGTTAATCTTGTTCGTACTGGTCCAGCATCTGGTTCCTTATTCAATAAGGGGGTGACCTCAGTTACTTACACAGCCACTGATACTTTTGGCAATGCCAATACTTGTACATTCACAGTCACTGTGCAAGATAAGATCAAGCCAGTTTTGACCTGTCCTGTAAGTCAAACGGTATCAACTGCTCCAGGCCAGTGCACCAAGGTGGTATCTTGGACTGAACCTTCTGCTACTGATAATTGCGATGGTTCTATTACTCCTTCTCGAAATGGACCAGGACCAGGATTTGCCTTTCCTAAAGGAACAACAACAATTTCCTACTCAACATCTGACTCTTCAGGCAATGGACCTTCAACGTGCAGTTTTACAATTACTGTTCAAGATAATGAGGCACCTGTATTCGCATGCCCTGCAAATATTATTGTCAACTCTGCCACAGGTCTGTGCAGCAAAGTTGTATCTTGGGTTGAAGCAACAGCCTCTGACAATTGTGATGGTACTTTGACTCCTACCAGAGTTTCTGGTTCTGGTCCAGGTTCTACTTTCCTTTTGGGCGTATCTACAACGTCATATAGTGTTACTGATTCCTCAGGCAATGGGTACTCATGCAGCTTTACCGTTACTGTAATGGACAAGGAATTGCCGACAATGACATGTCCTGCGAACATTGTGACTCAAACTGCTCCTGGTACTTGCTCCAAAATGGTTACTTGGACTGTGCCAACTGTACAAGATAATTGTGGAAACTTTGCACCCTCCACAGCCAGCCCATTACCAGGCTCCTTGTTTCCCAAGGGAACAACTACTATTACGTACACTGCTACCGATGCCAATGGAAATGGACCTATTTCTTGTAGTTTCACAATCACTGTGCAGGATAATATACCGCCAGTTATGACATGCCCAAGTAGGATAACAGTCAACACTGCTACGGGTCAATGTAATCAAGTTGCAACTTGGACTGAACCTACAGCGTCAGATAATTGTGATGGAACTCTTGTTCCTAGCAGAACTGGCCCTGCTCCTGGGGCTACATTTCCGTTGGGAGACACGATTATTGCTTACTACATAGTTGACTCTTCAGGAAACCCCACGCCATGTGGTTTTATTGTCACTGTCTTGGATAATCAGTCTCCCTCGCTTACTTGTCCTAGTAATATGGTAGTAACCACTGCTCCTGGTATTTGTTCTAAAATTGTTAGTTGGGTCGAGCCTACTGCAGCTGACAATTGTGGTTCCTTTGCTGCGACTAGAACTTCGGGTCCTGCTCCTGGATCCTCATTTTCCAGAGGTGTTACTACTATTTCATACTCTGCTACTGATCCTTCTGGACAAGGACCTGTTACATGCAGCTTCACCGTTACAGTTACGGACAATGAAAAACCAGTTCTCTCATGTTCCAGTAATATCAATGTTCCCACAACTGCTGGTGCTTGTACTGCCCCTGTTACATGGAGCAATCCGACTGTAACTGATAATTGCGATAGTTCACTTGTGCCAGTGCGAACTGGGCCTGCTTCTGGGTCAGTATTCAACAAAGGATCGACTACAATTTCCTATTCCGTTGTCGATATCTCTGGCAATTCTATTTCTTGTAGTTTTGCTGTAAATGTATTTGACAACCAGTCTCCCCAGTTGATATGTCCCAGTAATGTTGTCACAAATACAGATCCCAATCTTTGTACTGCAGTGGTAACTTGGACAGAACCAACTGCAACTGATAACTGCGGTAATTTTGCGCCCACAAGGAGTGGACCAGGTCCCGGATTTGCTTTCCCTAAAGGAATCACAACTGTTACATATCAAGCGACAGATTCTTCCAGCAATGGACCAATTTCGTGCAGTTTTACAATCACAGTTATTGATAATCAGCTACCATCGTTAACTTGCCCGACCAATATCAATATCAACACTGCAAATGGAGTTTGTACCCAAACTGCCTCTTGGACAGAGCCAACAACCTGGGACAATTGCGATGGATTTGTGCCGGCAGTGAGAACTGGACTTGCTCCTTCGTCTACTTTCCCCTTGGGCGCCTCTACTGTGGGATATTCGATAACGGATTCTTCAAGTAATTCTATTTCTTGCAGCTTTACAGTAACTGTTAGAGATAATCAGAATCCGGTTCTTGTCTGTCCATCTGATAGAACTTCCAACAATGCGCCTGGATTGTGTAGCAACACGGTTTCTTGGACAGCTCCTATTGCAACCGATAACTGCGGTCCTTTGACACCTACCAGAACTGGGCTAGCTCCAGGCTCTTCATTTCCTCTCGGTAATACAATCATTACATACACTGTCTCTGATCCCTCTGGAAATGGTCCAATTAGTTGCTCCTTCAAAGTTACCATCTTGGATGCAGAGCAGCCAGCTTTGGTATGCCCCGCCGATGTTGTAGTCACTACAGCAGTTGGGACATGTAACAAAGTTGTCTCTTGGGTTGAGCCTAGCTCATTGGATAACTGTGACGGAGCTCTGACTCCCGTTCGTACTGGAAATGCACCTGGATCGGTATTTAACAAGGGCACTTCCATTATTCAGTATAGTGTTACTGATACAGCAGGCAATGTTCGCTCTTGCTCGTTCTACATCACTGTGAACGATAACGAGCTTCCAGGACTCATTTGTCCTGCTAATATTGGCACAAAAGTTGACGCTGGTGTTTGCACTACGACAATACCTTGGACCGAGCCAACGGCAACCGACAATTGTGGCTCTTTTTCTCCTGTTAGAACACAAGGCAATGCTCCCGGATCTGTCTTTACCAAGGGATCTTATTCCATTGCATACAGTGCTACTGATTCTTCTAATAATGGCCCGGTAGTATGCAGTTTCGGTATCTCGGTCATTGATGATCAGAGTCCAATAATGACATGCCCAAGTGCGATCAGTTTGAATACTGCTGCAGGACTCTGTAATAGGGCTGTTTCATGGACTGAGCCATCAAGTTTGGACAATTGCGACGGAACGATTGCACCCACAAGAACTGGACTAGCACCTGGAAGCACATTCCCCAAGGGTACCAGCACAATCTCATACCATGTTCAGGATATCTCTGCTAATCCTACTAGTTGCAGTTTTACGGTAACTATTTCGGATGCAGAGCTTCCTACCTTGGTCTGTCCTAGCAATATAATCAAAGGTACAGATCCTGCTCTGTGCAGCGCTGTAGTCCCTTGGTCAGAACCAGTTGTGAATGACAATTGTGGTCCTTTTGCTCCAACAAGAACTGGACCAGCACCCAACACTGTCTTTCTTCCAGGTGTTTCAACTATATCGTACACAGGCACTGACAGTTCGGGTAACGGACCAGTGTCTTGTAGCTTCACTGTTAGTGTTTCTGATACTGAATTGCCTACGGTGGTCTGTCCAAGTAATATAGTAGTAAATACTGCTTCTGGAGTCTGCAATCGAGTTGTGTCTTGGACTGAACCTACTGCTCAGGATAATTGTGGTAGCTTTTCACCAGTAAGAGCTGGATCTGGTCCAGGCGCTTCATTTAATCTAGGGGTGACTACTATTCACTACTCTGCCACTGATAGCTCCGCAAATGGACCGGTGGCTTGCCAGTTTACAATCACTGTGAATGATAATCAGCTTCCAACACTGTCTTGCCCAGCAGATATCAACGTCAACACCATTCCTGGCTTTTGCAATCAAGTAGTTTCTTGGATCAATCCCACTGCTCAAGATAACTGTGGATCATTTCCAGCAACGAATATTAGTCCTAAATCTCCTGGTGCTACGTTTGGAATTGGCTCAACTACGATCACGTATACAGCCTCTGACCCATCGGGCAATGGTCCTGTCTCTTGCAGTTTCAATATCAATGTTCACGATAATGAGAATCCAACCCTTACATGCCCAGCAAATATTGTTAGAAATGTAATTCCTGGCAGTTGCAGCAATACTGCCACTTGGATTGTGCCAACTGCATCTGATAACTGCGGATCATTTACTCCAATAAGAGTCGGCCCAGACACTGGTAGCGTATTTTCCAAGGGTGTGACAACGATTTCCTACTCAGCAACAGACCCTTCGAACAATGGTCCTGTAGCGTGCAGCTTCACAGTCACAATCGTAGATAATGAAAAGCCATCTCTTTCTTGCCCTGCAGATATGGCATTATTTACCGCTCCAGGAGTGTGCACTCGCAATGTTTACTGGCTTGAACCTTCGTCAAACGATAATTGTGACGGGTCTATCGTGCCTACTCGCATTGGCCCTGGTCCCAGCACGGCCTTCCCCAAGGGACTGACAACTATTGAATATGATGTAGTAGATACTGCTGGAAATTCAAACAGTTGCTTCTTCCAAGTTACCATTGCTGACAATGAGAAACCAACAATTACTTGCCCCAGCAACTTCAATGTCCAAACATCCCCTGGTAACTGTTTCAAGTCGGTAACTTGGACTGAGCCAGTGGCCAGTGACAACTGTGATGGAACCGTTGTACCTACAAGAACTGGACTGGCTCCTGGCTCAAACTTCCCATTGGGTACATCTACTGTTTCATACTTTGCTGTGGACTCGTCTGGAAATTCTATCTCATGTAGCTTCACCGTTCAAGTGAGGGATGCAGAGTTACCCACTGTGGTTTGTCCCGCATCAATTTCAGTATTCACTTTACCTGGCCAATGTCAGAAGGACGTAAGTTGGACTGAGCCAATTGGTAACGATAACTGTGGATCTATTGTGCCCACTAGAACAGGCCCAGCTCCTGGTTATCTTTTCCCATTGGGAACTACAACGGTTCAGTATTCAGTTCAAGATCCATCTGGCAACGGTCCAGTATCGTGCTCTTTTACCGTTTCTGTTGTAGACAATGAAGTACCTGTGCTGATTTGCCCTGCAGATATTACTATTACTTCAGAATTTAGAGTTTGTACTTCAGTTGTATCGTGGACTGAGCCTATCGCAAGCGATAATTGTGGCAACTTTGTGCCAACGCGAACAGGTCCTGCTCCTGGTAGTGTTTTCCCTGTGGGAACAACAACAGTTTCATACTCTGCAACAGATCCTTCGGGCAATGGTGCTATTACTTGCAGTTTTACTATCACTGTGAATGATGCAGAGAGTCCAAGACTTACTTGCCCTTCAGACATTACGGTCAACACTGAAGATACAATCTGTACTGCAATTGTAAGTTGGGTTGAGCCAACTGCTTTGGATAACTGTGGTAACTTCGCGCCTACTCGAAGTGTAGGATTGGCGCCAGGATCAATTTTCCCCAAAGGAACCACCACTATTTCCTATACTGCTACAGACCCGGCCAACAACGGTCCAATTACTTGCAGTTTTACAGTAACTGTTGTTGATAATCAAATCCCAGCATTAGTGTGCCCGCTCGATATCACACATAACACTGCTTCAGGATTGTGCTCTCATACTGCTACTTGGACAGAGCCTACTGCGACTGATAACTGTGGCAGCTTTGCCCCTATCCGCATAGGACCTGCTCCAGGGTCAAGTTTTAGTAAGGGAACTACTACTATCACATATTCTGCCACTGACAGTACTGGAAATGGACCTTTTACCTGCTCATTTACTGTTACCGTTATTGATAACGAAATTCCCAATCTCAAGTGCCCCGCAGACATTGTTACAACTACTACTTACGGCATTTGTGGTACGATAGTTGGGTGGACTGAACCAATTGCTACTGATAATTGCGATATTCAGATTGTACCCAATCGATTCGGACCCCCGCCAGGCTCGGGATTCACTGTGGGTAGTGCATTTATCTCGTATTCTGTTATGGACAGCGCCGGAAACACAGCCTCTTGTGGATTCACTGTGTCTGTTATGGATGCTGAATTGCCTGTGCTAGTGTGTCCAACTGATATTGTAGTCTCCACTTCAGGTGGCACTTGTTCATCAGTGGCTACTTGGTCCGACCCAATTGTTACTGATAATTGTGGCAATTTTTTTGCTACTCAAGACAGCGGGCTCCTTTCTGGTTCAGTATTCCCTCTGGGACAATCTACAGTCTCCTACACAGCCACTGATGTTAATGGAAATGGACCGGTTACTTGCTCATTCCACATCACTGTGGATGATCTGGAAAAGCCAACTTTTTCGGCATGCCCTTCCGATTTTCTTGTTTCTGCTACTATTTGCTCTGGATCCCTCGTATATCGAGAGACCTTTGATGATTCTGTGACAGGTTGGACGCACGGAGCTATTTCTGGTGCTACTGATACATGGAGTGTAAGAAGCAGGTCTGGAGGTACAACTCCCCTGCAATTCACTTCCAACGTCTACGGTACTCCCAATGCCGGACAAAATCCTGGCTACGAACACAGCTACTTGAAATCCAAACCATTCTCAACTGTTGGTGGAGCAGTAGTTATGTTTGACAGCCTTGTAGCAACTGATGGAACTCCTGAGGACCTTCACTATGTGGACATCTCGTATGATGGCGGTAACACGTGGACGACTGTCGTTTCTCCAAGTCATTCACTGTTTACCAAGCAAACTGAGACTTTCCATACACACAGTATTTTGGTTTCTGTTGCTTCTGGAGCGCCCCAGACTATTGTCCGATTCCGCTATGAAACTGTGGCAGCAGGAGTTGTGGACAATTCCATCACTGGTTGATTCATTGATAACTTTGTTGTTACCAATGCTTGTACAGGAACTGCATCTTATGTGGTCCAAGCGGCTGATAACTGTCCTGGAATTACGATGACACAAAATTTCGGAATTCCTTCTGGAGAAGCGTTCCCGCTTGGTCCAACGTACAATGAATTCGTTATTTCTGATCCTAGTGGCAATACAGCAGTATGCTCCTTTACTGTTACAGTAGAAGCAACAATTACACTTAATCCGGCTCCAAATACTCGAATGATGATGTATGTAGCTCACGAGATTTCTTGGCACTTTTTTGGCACGGCAACTACTGTGGACATGTACCTTTTACATGCTAGCACATCAGCAAGGACAGATATTGTCCTCAATTGGCCTGCTTACCCTCCCAAATACACGTACCGGCCACAGCGAATAGTTCCTGGCAACTACTACCTTGTAACTCAATCAGGGAACTCGCCTGGTGTTAAAGTTCCTGTCACAATTATTGCTCCATATTGAGCACTTTGTATTCGTATCTGTATTCATATTTGTATTCGTTTTGTTATCTGCTTATTG
>Ga0170475_105689410_pt1 | contig 13930 bp, 5 predicted proteins | sample Soicark_Litter_5_FD_111474 | JGI IMG/M metagenome (GOLD analysis project Ga0170475, IMG submission 111474) | Avena fatua rhizosphere microbial communities from Hopland, California, USA. Combined Assembly of 48 SPs | reverse complement strand
GGCTGATAATTGCTTTTTGCAGGTAACCAAATCGAAAGGAAATCCTAACTATGAAACTAAGCGGGCGCCTGGTGGTAGCCGCGGCGATGCTGTCTACCGCTGCCAATGTTTTCGCCTTCCACGAACCGGACCGTTCACGTTTGCCGAATATTGACAATCGGCTCAACGTGGCTCCAGACGAATCCATTGTGCCAGGCTCCAGGGAGGCTGGGGTGGTTGAACTCAGGACCCGCGTCCCGAAATTGCAGGTGCAGTTTCATCCAATTACGCGAGCGCCAAAGCTCCTTCTAAATCGCGACGGTTTTTTAACAGGACCGAACGGGAGTGGAGCAACCATTTCCAAGGCGAACCTCGTAGCCATTGCCGCCCAGGACCCAGACCGGATAACCAAGGCGTTTGTCAGGGAACACAAGCAGGTGTTCGGCCACGGGGCCGAGGCGCTCGACCAGGCCCGGATCAAACGCGAGTTTGTCACACCCCATAACGGAATGCGGACGGTCGTGTGGGAGCAGCACGTGGATGGCGTGCCCGTGTTTGAGGCAATTTTCACCTCGCACACCACGGCGCAGGGAGAGTTGGTGAACATCGCCAGTCAATTTATTCCCAACCCCCGCCAGGCAGCGCAAAAAACGGCGGCCAACCCAAAAGCCGGGAGGCCGGCCATTTCAGCGCGTCAAGCCGTCGCCATTGCCGCGAGTAATGTGGGTGAGCCCGGCGATCCCGGGTTGTTGAATTCACTGGGTGCTTCGGTGGACCCTGCCAGCAAAGAAAGCTTTAACGGTCCACATGTATTGGGAAACGCGGAGGCGAGCCTCACGTGGCTCCCGATGGACGAGCAGACCCTGCGCCTCTGCTGGGAGATCGTGCTCACGAGCCGGATCCGCGGCGAAATGTTCCGTGTGCTCGTCGACGCTGAGACCGGAGCCATGCAATTGCGCCATTGCCTGACTGATTATCTGACGGATGCGACCTATCGAGTGTTTACCAGCGACAGCCCGTCGCCACTTTCGCCGGGTTACTCGACCCCGGTCAGCACGCAACCGCCTTTGATATCGCGGTCGCTCGTGACCTGGCCCGCGCTGAATACCAATGCTTCGCCACTTGGTTGGCTCAATGATGGAGCCAACGAAACCCTCGGCAACAACGTCGATGCGCACACTGACACGAACAATGATGACATCGCAGATCTCCCGCGGCCGCAGGGCTCGCCCAGTCGGGTGTTTGATTTCTCCATGGACCTGACCACCCAGAATCCGAGCGCGTACAAACAGGCGGCGGTGGTCCAGTTGTTTTACTGGAACAACTGGATGCACGATAAACTCTATGAACTTGGCTTCACGGAAGCAGCCGGGAATTTTCAGAGCAACAACTTCGCTCGTGGCGGCCTCGGCAACGACGCTGTGCAAGCCGATGCGCAAGACGGCGGTGGCTTCAACAACGCAAACTTTTCCACTCCTTCAGATGGTTCACCCGGCCGGATGCAAATGTACATATTTAGCGGGCCGACACCACAACGCGATGGCGACCTCGATGCCGAGATTGTGCTTCATGAGTACACCCACGGCCTGAGCAACCGTCGGGTGGGAGGTGGCGTTGGGATTAGCGCATTACAGCCGAGTGGCATGGGCGAAGGATGGTCCGACTTCTACGGCATATCGCTTTTGAGCGAGGCCGGCGATGACGTGAACGGCGTGTACGCTGCGGGAGCATATGCCACGTATCAACTTAGCGGCATGACGCAGAACTATTATTATGGCATCCGCCGTTATCCCTACTGCACGGACATGACCAAAAACCCGCTTACCTTCAAGGACATCGATCCCTCACAGGCCAGCGCCCATTCCGGCGTGCCCCGAAGTTCCATCATCGGAACCACCGCGGATGAAGTTCACAATATGGGCGAGGTCTGGTGCGTTACGTTGTGGGAGGCGCGCGCAAACTTGATTAACAAGTATGGCTGGGCTGTTGGCAACCAGCGAATCCTTCAACTCGTGACGGACGGTATGAACCTATCTCCCGCCAATCCAAATTTCTTGCAGGCGCGAGACGCGATTATCCAGGCCGATCTGGTCGATTTCGGCGGAGCAAACCGGCCGCAGCTTTGGGCTGCCTTTGCCAGGCGCGGCATGGGTCTCAGCGCCAGCTCCCCCTCTAGTTCCTCCACGGCTGGCCTGGTCGAGGCCTACGATCTGCCGGATAATCTGCAGATTACGCCGGCCGTCCTCTCGGTGACCGGCCCGGTCGGTGGCCCATTCACTCCCAATCCCGCAACGTTCACCCTCGCGAACAGTGGCACCAACTCCTTGTCCTGGTCCCTGAGCAGCGCGAGTGCCTGGTTTAGTATCTCTCCCACAAGTGGAATCCTGGCAGGCGGCGCAACCAGCAACCTCTCTGTTTTGGTAAGTGGTGTTGCAACGAATTTCCCGCTCGGCGCGACGAACGCCAGTGTGTGGTTTACGAATCTTACCAGCGGCATCGCGCAATCTCGCACCTTCAGCGTCAGCGTCGTTGGACGTTCGCTGTTTGAGAATTTTGAACCGGACATTCATCTTTCCCTTTGGTCTGGTTTCGGCGGCTCGCTCGGCAGCACGGTCATAGCCACGAACTACGGAGGCAGCATCTCCGGGGTGAACTCGCTCTGGTTTGGAGATGGGGGTACGCGCTCCGCCACCACTATCCCGGTGAATACCACAGCCGGTGGCAGCCTCTCCTTTTATCTGCGTTTGGGGAACGGCTCGTTCCCGTGGGAGACGGTCGACATCCCCGGCGAAGGGATCGTCCTTGAATACTCAACTAATAGCGGTTCCACATGGACTATCACGGGAACTTACGACACTTCGACCTTTTACAGTTGGACGCAGGTCACCACCAACATTCCCGCGGGAGCTTTGAGCGCTTCCACGCAATTCCGCTGGCGCCAGCTTAGTCACAGCGGCACGTGCTGCGACCATTGGGCCTTGGATGACATCAGTATCGATGCCGGACCTACGCCTCCATCGATACTTTCCCAGCCGGTCAGTCAAACCGTAAAATCGGGCACTAACGTCATACTCGCCGTCTCGGCCCAGGGATCTTTCCCGTTGAGCTATCAGTGGCGCAAGGATGGAACCAATCTGTTGACCAGCGGGCGCATTCCATCCGTAACAAATGCGACATTGACGATATCCACGGTTCTGGAGAGCGACAGTGGGCAATACTCTGTCGTAGTCACCAATCTTTATGGAACGGCGGTGAGCGCAGCAGCTGCATTGAACGTCACTCCGCTGGATCATTTTAATTGGAGCGCTATCCCGTCACCGCAAGCGGTCGGGAGCCCCTTCACCGCGACTATTACAGCCAAAGATTTTCTCAATGCTACGGTTACCAACTTCAACGGTTCCGCTGGCGTCACGGCAAATAGCGGTGGGGGCTCAGCAACGAACACGATTCTTGGCAATCTTACGTATCAAAGCACGGGCTCGGGTCTGTACACGCTCGGTTTTGCATTCACTCCCAACACCAATCTGTTGGTGACGCACTGGCGCACGTATTCTGGCACAAAGGTTTCGCTCTGGCAGACAAATGGACAGCTGCTCGCCAGCCAAAATGTCGTCAGCGTTCCAGGTAGCTGGGTTGAAACGCCGCTCACCTCTCCCGTTACACTCTCCGCCGGCACCACCTATGTTGTTTCTTTCTACACTGCAGACAGTACCTACTACATGCGCAGCGATCTGACCAACAGCTTTCCAAATGGCAGCATTCCCGCCCTGTACTACTACGTTTCTGGCGATGGCTATCCCTCCAACATTTCTGTTAGCCAGACGGTTTTTCTCGTGGATCTGCGTTACACCGTAAATTCTGGCCTGCCGATTACCATCACTCCAACCTCGGCCGGCCCGTTCACAAACGGGGTCTGGAGCGGCCTGCTCACGGCTCAAAGTCCCGGCTCAAACGTGGTTTTGCGCGCTCAGGAGGCAGGCGGTCATTCCGGCCTGAGTAATCCCTTCGATGTGCTCCTGCAAAACGATGTCTCTATCAACATAACCGACTTTCCTGACCCGGTGGCGGTGGGTGCGAATCTTACTTATGTCCTGAGCGTGGCCAACGCTGGCCCCGCGACGGCCACAGCCGTAGTCGTGACCAATCTTCTCCCTCCCGGCGTCACCTTCGTTTCGGCCTCGAGTTCACAGGGAACCTGCACTCGTACAGGCAGCATCGTCCGCTGTGACCTCGGCACTCTGGCCGCCGCGACAAATGCAACAGCCACGATCGTGGTGGTCCCGACGAGTGCCGGGACATTCACTAATGTGGCTACCGTGAGCCGCGGCGAAACAGACCCTTACCTTGCAAACAATACCGCGACGGCCGTGACTGCTGCGCAAGTTCCCGCAATTACTGTCAGCGATTTCACACTACTTGAAGGCAACTTCGGCGTTACGAACGCGACTTTCACCGTCAGCCTCAGCCTAACCGGCGCGTTGCCTGTATCGGTAAATTACGCCACCGCGGATGGCACTGCCCTGGCAGGCAGCGATTACGTCGCAACCAACGGCACAGTCTCGTTCGCCCCGGGCCAAACCAACGCTTTTGTTCTCGTCGGGATCAAAGGGGATACGCTCGGGGAGGCAACTGAATCCTTCTTTTTGAACCTGAGCGCGCCGACTAATGCCACGATCCTCGACGGGCAGGGGGTCTGCACCATACTCAACGACGATGTGCCGCCCGCTGCTTACGTTCGCTCAACGGCGGGTGCGCCCTGGGGGTCCACTTCCAACGAGGCCGCTATGAGCCGGGTTTTCGGCAGCAGTAATTGGCAGGATCTCCGGTATGAAACCCTCATTCCGGGGGCGCTCTTCACCGGTGCCACCAGGTGTATTTTCATGGAGGGCAGTGATGTCGATGCCACTGAAATGGAAGCATTTCTCGGGACCAACATAGTGGCCATCCAAAACTGGGTCAGCAACGGTGGCAGCCTCTTTCTGAATTCCGCGCCCAACGAAGATAACGGAATGTCATTCGGGTTTGGCATTACCCTTGTTTATCAGGATTCAACCGGCACAGGCCTTGCAGCGCTGCCCACGCATCAGATTTTCAACGGGCCCTTTTCCCCGGTCGGTTCTTCCTGGACCGGCAACTCCTTTGGCCACGCTACTGTGACCGGCGCGGGCTTAACCACCTTGATTACCAACAGCCTGAACGGCCACATCGTCCTGGGCGAAAAATCTTTTGGTGTTGGCCACGTTCTTTTCGGCGGCATGACCACCGATAATTTCCACTCGCCTCAACCCGAGGCGGCAAACCTGAGGGCCAACATCCTGGCCTACCTTGATTCCCTGTCCAGTTACCATTTTGAGTGGAACACAATTGCCTCCCCCAGGCAGTTCAACCAGCCTATCCCCATCACGATCACCGCTCGTGACGTCACCAACGGGGTTTTTACAGGCTTTAATGGTACTGTCGTCTTCACCGCCTTAACCAATGGTTCCAATTCCGCACCCGTCGTCCCGGGCATCTCCGGCACGTTTAGCAATGGCGTCTGGAGCGGCACCATCACAGTTCAGCAACCGGGACCCAACGTGGTTCTGCTCGCCAATGATGGCAATGGCCATACCGGCTCAAGTAATCCGTTCGAAGTTGTCGCTCCTAATGATCTCATCCTTACCATGGATGATTCACCGGACCCCGTGTCTGCGGGCGCTTCACTCACCTACAGCTTGCGGATTACCAATACCGGTCCTTCCACCGCGACAGCCGTAACGGTCACCAACGCTCTTCCTCCGGGTGTCACCTTTCTCTCTGCAATATCCTCCCAGGGGACTTGCGCGCGAAGCGGCAGTACAGTGTCGTGCGTCCTGGGAACAGTTCCGACCGCCACCAATGCCGTTATCACCATTGTAGTTAGTCCCACCACTGCCGGTACCTTGCTCACGAATACTGCCACTGTATTCAGGGGCGAAGCTGACGCCTATCTACCAAACAACTCCGCGCAGGTTACTACTCTTGTCACTACTCCTGCCATTTCGATTGGCGATGGCCCCGTCCTGGAGAGCGACGCCGCTACAACCAGCCTGCTCCTCAGCGTTACGCTCGCCGCCCCCAGCGCGCAAACCATCACGGTGGACTACGCTACGATCAGCGGCACTGCCACCGCCGGCATCGACTATTTCGCGACCAACGGCACTTTGAGCTTCCCACCCGGCACAACCAACTTGCCGGTTCGCGTGACAGTTGTTGGCGACAAAATCATTGAACCCGACGAAACCGTTGTGATAGCGCTTTCAAATCCACAGAACGGCGTCCTCGGCCGCTCACAAGCGACGGGTACAATCCTCAATGATGACGGTTTGCCCGGCTACGTGGACCATTTCAACTGGAATGCCGTGGCATCACCACAGGCGGCAGGCGTGCCCTTCGGGGCTGTCATTACAGCCAAAGATTACTTTAATAGCACGGTGACGAACTTTAATGGTGCGGCAGCCCTAAGCGCCCTTGGTGGTGGAGGAGCGGTTACCAACACTATTCTCGCTTCTCCTTCGTATACCTCGGTGAGTTCCGGAAGCTTTACGCTCGGATTCTCTTTTACTCCGAACACGAACCTGACCGTAACTCACGTTCGGCATTACTCCGGAACGAAGGTTTCAATTTGGACTGACGCGGGTACACTCATCGCCGCCCAAAATGTTGTCAGCACGCCGGGAGTCTGGCTCGAGACACCTTTGCTAAGTCCCGTACAATTGCTCGCCGGCAACACCTATCGTGTCGCTGCTTACTCTGCCGGTGGCAACTATTATTGGCGCAGTGACATGGGCGGCACTTTCTCCAATGGTATTATCAACGCGAGCTGTGAAGGCAGTGGTGATGTGTTTCCCAGCACGATCGATAGCTCCAGGTGGTGGTTTGTTGACCTCAGGTACGGAGCCAATGGTGGCGGACTGTTTCCCGTCACCCCGACCGTCACCGGCTCCTTCTCGAACGGAGTTTGGTCCGGCAACGTGGCCGTCCAGCAATTGGCCACCAACGTAACCCTAGCCGCCGACGATGGCGCCGGTCACACCGGCGCAAGCAACCCCTTTGATCTGGTTCTGCAAAACGATCTCTCGCTCGCCATGACCGCAGCCCCCGATCCGGTTTCGGTTGGAGCTAGTCTCACTTACACGGTTAATATCACCAACACCGGTCCAAATTCTTCCACCGGCGTGGTCCTCACCAACCTACTGCCCGCCAGCGCCTCGTTCTTATCGGCCACGCTGTCCCAGGGGACCTACACTCAGGCCGCCAACGTTGTGGTATGCAATCTGGGCGTCATCCCCGGCGCCACCAACGCTACAGTTTCACTCACCGTCGTGCCCAATTCTGCAGGGATCGTCTTAACCAACATGGCTACCGTTACTCGCGTCGAGACAGAACCGTATACATCCAACAACATCGCCACAACGCTCACCACGGTAACTCTTCCCGCCGTTTCTATTGCCGACGCGGGAGTCAGGGAAGGAAATGTGGGCGGCACAAACGCCGCCTTCGTCCTCAGCCTGACGGCGCCAAGCGCGCAAACCATCACCGCCTCGTATATTACCGCCAGTGGCACCGCCCTGAGCGGCGCTGATTTCACCGCCACAAACGGAGTAGTCACATTCCTCCCAGGCGTGACGAACGCAACTGTCCTTGTAAGGGTCTTGGGCGATATTGCCGTTGAAGCGAACGAAACGTTCTTTGTTACTATTTCCAGTCCGGTCAATGCCATCATCGCGCGCAGCCAGGCCACTGGCACGATCACGAACGATGACGGATTTGCCGGGCAGATCGATCATTTTGTGTGGCAAACAATCGGTTCCCCACAAATCACGAACGCCCCGTTTGCGGTTGGGGTGACGGCTCTCGACTTTTCCAATGTGGTCGTTACGAACTTCACTGGATTAGTTACCTTGTCGGCGCTTCAACCCGGAGGAGGATTGCCCCTCACTCCGACTGTTTCCGGCCCGTTCACAAATGGGACATGGGGCGGCATGCTCGCGGTACAAACCTTTGGAACAAATGTTTCCCTCCGTGCTGACGATGGGGATGGCCATCTCGGCAACAGCAATCCGTTCCATGTTCTGGCGACCAATCAACCGCCGCTCGTTCTCAAGTCGCCATCAAATACCGTTGCCTACCTGGGCGGCGCTGCATCCATGCAGGTAGCTGTGTTCGGCACCGAGCCGCTGCGCTACCAATGGCGGTTGAACGGCGTCGATCTTCCGGGCCAAACCAATTCCGCAGTCACACTCAACCGGGCCTCCTTTGCGGATGGCGGCAGCTATTCTGTCGTTGTCTGGAATTTTTTCGGCACGAATACCAGTGCCAAAGCCGTGTTGGGAATTCAGCAGATCGCCACGTGGGGGGCTGGCACGAATGGTAATGCTGCCAGCTTCAATTACAACCAGGCGGCGGTGCCCTTCGCGGTCACCAATAGCGGCCGGTTGTCTGGCGGGCAATATCATTCCTTGCTGTCGCGAACGGATGGAAGCGTTTCCGCGTGGGGAGCTACCGCTACAAACCTTCAGGGTGGCATCAACTACGGTCAGACGAATGTGCCACCGGTTGGTAATATTGTTGCCGTTGCAGCTGGCGGTTATCATTCGGTGGCTCTGCGCTCTGACGGCACCGTCGCGGCCTGGGGCGCGGGCTCCAGCAATCTCTTCTCGCTGCCCCAGTGGGGCCAATCCGTTGTTCCACCGCTCGCCAGCAATGTCATCGCGATTGCCGCTGGTGATTATCATAGCGTCGCTCTGCGAAACGACGGCAGAGTGCTGGCCTGGGGCTACGGTGGTTCCGGCCAGACGAATGTCCCGGTTGCGGCTACTTCCAACGTCGTCGCCATCGCCTCCAGAGGTTCACATGTCCTTGCGTTAAGAAGTGATGGGCTGTTCGTGCATTGGGGTAGCCTCACGACTCTGCCGGTAGGTGTCTCGAATGTCGTCGCCATCGCCGCTGGCGTAAACCATTGCCTGGCGCTCAAGAGCGACGGTACCGTTGTCTCCTGGGGGAGCCAGACCACTGTTCCGGTAGGCTTGTCGAATGTTGTCGATATCGCTGCGGGTTCGGATCACAACCTGGCCCTCCGCAGCGACGGCTCAATTGTCACCTGGGGAGCGACTAACTTGTACGGGCGCTACTTGATTCCGCCGGGATTATCGAACTTCGTCGCGGTCGCTTGTGGCTATTATCATAGCCTTGCGGTTTTGGGCGACGGTTCGCCGCTCATCAAGTGGCAGCCACTGCCTGCCACTGTCCTGCTTGGCTCGCCTGCCTCCTTCTACGTCATGGCTGTCGGCCCACAGCTCTCTTATCAGTGGCGGCTTAACGGCTCCGCTATTCCGAGCGCGACCAATTCGAACTACCTAATCCAGAGTGCACAACCAGTTAACGCCGGAAATTACCAGGTCATCGTGACATCAACCTACAGCTCCGTCACCAGTTCCGTTGCGTCCTTAAATGTGCTTGCACCAATCGGCACTGCTGTCGAAGCGCCCGGCCTCACCTGGTCCGCCTCCGGTAATGCCTCCTGGTTTGGACAGACGACCAATACCCACGATGGCGTTGACGCTGCCCAAAGCGGCCGGGTCGCGGACGGTCAAACTTCCACGGTGCAAACGACCGTTTCCGGACCGGGCGTGCTCAACTTTTGGTGGAAAGTTTCCTCCGAACAGTACTTCGACTTCCTGAACTTCTTCATCGACCAAACACAGCAAACCGGTGTTTCGGGTGAGGTCGATTGGCAACTCCAAACCTTCGCGGTTGCTTCCGGGGTTCACACCCTGCGGTGGACCTATCAAAAAGATTCTAGCGTCAGTGCGGGGCTCGATGCCGGTTGGCTGGACCAGGTTCAGTATACGACCAATCCGCCGGTTCTAACAGCGCAGCCCAGTGGTCAAACCAACTCGATGGGCGCCACGTTTACGCTCGCTGCTTCGGCCTCCGGGGCCACACCCATCACGTGGCAGTGGTTGAAATCTGGCACAAATCTGCCGGGCGCGACATAGTCCTTCCTCACGATACCAAACGCCACGCGGCATGATTCAGCTGCTTACTCTGTCATGGCGAGCAATCCCGGCGGAGGCACTCCCAGCAGCAACGCCACCGTGCTCATTCGCGTCCCCCAAAAGCTCACTTCAGCGCTTCAACCTAATGGCACCTTCCTTCTCACCTCAACGGATGCGGATGGAGGGCTGCTGACGCCAGCGGATATCGGCAACCTGCAACTGCAGGTCAGCTCCAATCTGGTCAACTGGATTGCGTCCCCCACAACCCTGGTCCTCACCAATGGCGTGCTGATGACTAGCGACCCTTCAACTACGAACGTTCCCACGCGCTTTTACCGCATCCTGGAAGTGTCGCCCTAGAACAGGTAACGCCCGCACTCCGCTGCGCGCCCGGGTTGTGGTTCCCGACACGCCTCTGCCGGCCCACTTGTTCGGCAGGGTGCTGCCTCCCGCCCGCGGGAGCGCCCTCATTGCCAGACAGCGTGTTTGCGCATACTACGCCCCATTTGTTCCACGCTAAAACCTGTGCCATCCTTTGTCCGGAGTTCTCTATGAAATTTGTTTGTATCATTACTTTCCTGGTCCTGGTTGCCGGCTGCGGTCAAAATCCCGCCAGCACTTCCCCCGACCTTCGGCCAGCCAGCCAGAAAACACCTTCCTCAACGATTTCCGAGTCAGAAAAGGGAACAAACATGCTGCGCCAGCCAGCGGGTACTAATGACCCGGTACAGCGTTAATCGAGGCGACCGCAAAACGCGCCGCCGCCTGCGGGCGGCGGCGCGTGCAAAACGGTCCAATCAACTTGAAGTTTCCCGTTATTTCCTTGTCCGGAAAAACATCTGGGTTCCGGAATTATTTGTGTAAGGATTGGTAGCTGAAGGCACGTCAAGGTAGGGCCCGTTCACGTTCGTCGACGACTGGAGCAATTGACTGAACTGGATAACCGGCTGATTGCCAAATTTTGTAACCGCCAGGCCGGGGGCGTCGTTAAAGTCCCACCACGTGATGAGGCTGGAAGCAGAAGAAATGGCGTTGGGGGCCGTTCCCGAATAGAGCGCTGCCACATCCGTGGGCGTGAGCGCGGTGCTGTAAGCTGCAAAATCATCGAGTGCACCATTCACGACTAAACTGTCTGGAGAGGCCGCACCGATGATACATCGATTCAGATCGTTGTAGCCCGCCAATGTTGAAGCCCCACTCGTTTGCTCGATGATTAACTGCCCATCAATCCAGACTTGTTTGTCGCCGCCGTTTTTGACGGCGACGATATGGTGCCAATTCGTCCAGAAGGTCAAACCGCCGAGATAAGCGACATTTGTCGACAGTCGCTGGGCTGCAGAGGCGCTTCCGCTGGTGTCAAAGTAGAACACATTATCGCTGTAAGGACCGTGAACCTGAAAAGCACGACCTGAGACCGGTGCATTTGGAGAGTTCAGCCAAAAAATTGAACTGCTGGCGAGGGTCCTGCGCTTGGTCCATATGGAGCAGGACATGACATCGTTCGCCATAGATTTGTTCAGCGCGGCTAGTAAATCGGGATCGTCCGCGAAAAACTTGGTCGTTGTCCCAGGCGGGTTCTGCATATCCAGAGCAAAATCGCCTGCTCCACCCGTCCGTCCGCCAGTGAAACCCGTATAATTTGGTGCCGGAGTTCCTTGAAAACGGCCCTGATAATGACGCACGCGGTCAAGTGAGCCTACCAACGGCGCGACGATAAAACCGTTTGTTTGGTTAACCGGATCAAATCCGGTTCCGGTGTATTGAATCGTTGCAGAATGTGAGGTGCCGGTAATGAATACTCGTGAGCTGTTATCATAATACACAGTCGTCACGCCGGTGCCGTCGCCCCCACCAATATTTCCACTCTGTACAATCGCTGTTGGCGTTATTGAACCGCCGTCTAATGTGACCGCAATCGAGTTTGTGTCGGGTGTCGCGGAGCCAACATCAAGAATTCGATAGCGAAAACCATAAGGACTGCTGAACGCCAGGCGAGCAATCGGATTGGTTGGAGTTACGCTGCTAATGGAAAGGTCGTCAACGATCATCCCTGCCTGGGTTGTGCCCCGGAATATCCGAAGCAACCCCAGGGTGTTCACATTATTGCTCGTGTAGAAGCCGATCGGACTTGGATTCGCCTGCGTGCCATTGATGAAAAAGTTGTAGCTCTGTGACGCATAATCGACCACGAATTTCAAATTATACCACGTGTTTGTGGGGTCCCACGGGACGCCCGTGCTTTTCCAAATAACAGATCCCACCCCGCCATCGGCATAATCAATATGTGTATTCGTGGTCGCTGAATCATATCCGAAGCGGAACGCCGCAGCTCTTGCGCTGCTCGCATCCTCGAGAGTCATAAAAATATTGCCAAGACTCGGTGCGTCGGTCCTGGTGCCGAGTGGCCTGGCCCAGAGTTCCACCACGACCTGACTGTAACTTGGTATGCCGCCGATCACTCGCGTCGTGTTGATGCTGGCGCCGCCGCCGGAGTCGAGCAGGGCCTGGTTCCCGCCATGAACCGAAGTCCCTGCGACGAGGCCACCCGCTACCAAGTCATTACCGATTTCGGTCGCAGTCAGGACGCGGCCATTAGTGCCTGAGATCCATGTGTCCTGTCCCTGGATGAGCCCCGAGGTGTAGGGCGGACTTTCAAAGTCGGCCGTGTAATTAGTCGCGTACGATTGGGCGTCAGAACGTTCGGTATAGCCGACGAGCCCAAGCAGTCCAATGCCGGAGACGATTTGGAGTAAGCGTGAGGGTTTCATTGCGTTTTAATGTTTGAGTGAGTGATTTAAGTAAGAAGCGATTGTCTAGGAGTTACCACCAAAGGAACGTTGGGTCGGGCGTGCGTCCAGAGTAAGGAGATGAGGCGCTGCCATTTGCACTGGCCACATAGAAGTCGGCGGGGAAGTTAAAAACCGCGACGTGTCCGTCCCCAAAAAGGAAGGGCCATATCGGTTTGCTCTTATCGTTGTGCCATGCGCTCTGGCCGGAGTTGGGATCGCGTCCATACCACGGCCAGTCGGAAGTGATCAGCTTGTTTGACGGGCCGCGAGCAATCTCTGAGCTTTTGATGGGTGGAACGTTATTGGCCGCGTTATTGGGATCTTTAAACCCACCAGGGTGTTTTATGGCGAGGTCATCACTCGCCCACAACATGAGGTAACTGTTTCCCCAAGCCTGGTAGCAGGTGACATTCGGAAAGTTCTTTAGCCGATAACTGTCGCCACGATCGGCCGGACAACCATAGATTGCCAGGTTGTTTGCTGTGTATGCGTTGAGGGGACGATTTGTCCAGCTTTCTCCACCGCCGTGCCAGCCGGAAGTTCCATCGCCAGTGTCACCGCCCCAGGTCGCCCATTGAGTGTAGGCCGGGTAGGAATCGCCGCTATCCTGCACATACATGGCGAAGGCAATGCCGATTTGTTTTTGGTTGTTCATGCACTGCACGCGCTTTGCCCGGGCCTTGGCTCGACCAAGCGCGGGTAACAACATCGCCGCGAGGATGGCGATTATTGCGATCACCACCAGCAGCTCGATCAGAGTAAACCCTGAGCGGATCTTGTATGGAGAGACTTTCATCAAAATAACCAGAATCGCTCCGGCAAGATCAGCTCTGCACGCTCGTAATTGTTTGGCTGGCTTTCATATTGAAACGATAATCGGCAAGGCTTTCACGGGATATACCCCAATGGGGTTATCGCTCGGTAGCTTAGGACGCGGAGGTGTTAACCGGCGTCTTGCGATGGGCCATGAATCGGATGAGCGCCTCCGTGCGCGAACGCACGTGCAGCTTTTCGTAGATGTGTTTCAAGTGACCCTTTGCGGTCTGGTAAGCAATATTAAGTTTCGAGGCGATCTCTTTGTTGGAGAACCCCTGCGAGAGAAGATCCAGTATCTCGCGTTCACGATTCGAAAGTTCGGCCTGC
>Ga0170475_116804330_pt1 | contig 13935 bp, 12 predicted proteins | sample Soicark_Litter_5_FD_111474 | JGI IMG/M metagenome (GOLD analysis project Ga0170475, IMG submission 111474) | Avena fatua rhizosphere microbial communities from Hopland, California, USA. Combined Assembly of 48 SPs | reverse complement strand
TGAGCATCACCGGCGAGGCCGCCGGTCCGCCTTACAGACTCGGCGTCGCCATCTCGGACATCGTCAGCGGCATGTTTGCCGCTCAGGGAATCACGCTCGCGCTGCTCGCGCGTTTTCGCACCGAGCGCGGTCAGCATGTGGACATCGGAATGCTCGATGCGACCGCTGCTCTGTTGACCTATCAGGCCGGTATCTTCTTCGCGACTGGCACCACTCCCGGGCGCCTGGGGAATCGTCATCCGACAATCGCGCCGTACGAGACCTTCAGTGCGCTGGACGGCGATTTCGTCGTCGCCGTAGGAAACGACGACCAGTTCCGCCGTTTCTGCAGCATTATCGGTGCGGAATCGCTCGCGACCGACGAACGCTTCGACACCAATCGCTCACGAGTGGTGCATTACAACGAGCTGCGACCCTTGCTCGTCGAGCGATTGTCTACACGCGCTCGAGAGGAGTGGGTGCGGGATCTGAAGGCGGCGGGTGTTCCCTGCGGGTCGGTTCGTAACGTCGCTGAGGTGCTCGCGGATCCTCAGCTCGATGCGCGCGGGATGATCCAGGCAATCGATCACATCAGTGCCGGAGCCATTCGGCTGCTCGGCGTGCCGATCAAACTCTCCGAGACGCCGGGGTCAGTTCGCGCAGCCCCGCCGGCGCTGGGACAACACACAAATGGGATCCTCGAGGAGTGCGGCCTGTCGCGCGGTGAAGTTCAGGCGCTGCGCGAGGCGAAAGCGATCTGACGCTCGTCGCGGCTGGCGGCTGGACGCTACCGTTCAAGCAACCGCGTGATCTCCTCCACCACAAACGCGAGAACGTCTTCGTCCGTCAGGTCGGCGATTGGTGCCGATTCCTTCAAGGGACGCTCGGTGCTCACGGTCCTGCGTCCGCGTCCTCGCGTCGTCCTGCCGATCACCGCGGGTGGGTCGGACGAACTGTCGAGGGACAATTCGATGAACTCGTCGGCGGAACGCTCAGCGGCCAGTCGGATCGACGATTCGGGAGTGAAGACTTTGAACTGGTGGCCCTCCGCTTTCAACGCGACCGCGACCTGGTGAAACAGTGGCGCGGCGCGCTCCGATAGGAATGTGTCGTAATCGCGTGCCGCAGCGTCGGCGCGCACGCGTCGCTCGGCCGAATCACGGCCGGCTTTTTCGATGGCGGCACGTAACCGCCTGCGAACCTCGGAGATTTCCACGCGGTCAGGCCCGTCTTTCGACGCCGGAAACGTCGATGCCGTCACGCTCCAGAGCGGAGACGAGGGCCACCCGATCCGGTGCGGCATCGCATGCAGCTGCGATGCTGACGCTGCCGTTACGGACCAGCGCACCAAGCGCATCGACCATTGTGCGCATGCCCAGACTGCGGCCGCTCTCAATCGCAATCGGCAGCTGGGAGATCGCTCCGTCGAGGACCACCTTTCGTACCGCGGGACTGCTCAACAGGATCTCGCGCGCGGCGATGCGCCCACCGGCGATCTTCGGAACGAGGACCTGCGCGACAACGGCTCGCAATGCCCCCGCAAGCGACGCGCGAACCTGCGGACGACGATCTGCGGGGAACGCATCGATCAAGCGTTCGATGGCACCCGGCGCGGTCAGCGCGGAGATCGAGCCGAACACGAGCCGTCCGGCGCGCGCCGCATCAAGAGCGGCCACCAGCGCCTCGGGTGCCCGCAGATCTTCTATGACCAGCACATCAGGTCCTTCGCGAAGTGCGCCACGCGCCGCACGCGCAATCGCATCACCGTCACCACGAACTTCGCGCTGACTGATGAAGGAGAGCCGTTTTTCGTGCACGCGGCGAATCTGCGACTCGATCGTGATGACGTGGTCGTAGCGCGTGCTGTTAATCACGTCGACCAGTTCGCTCAACAGTGCGGATTTTCCGCTCGATCTCGGACCGGCAACGACGATCAATCCATCGGCTTCGTCGCAGAGCGATCGCAGCTCGTCGCCGATGCTGATGTCATCAGGAATGGCGACTTCGCGCGAGGGCAAGTGAAAGATGAGCCCCGCGCCTGAGTGATCCTGGAAGGCGACGCACCGTACTCGCCCGACATCGGGGACGGCACACGTCCATTCAGGCGTCGCGTCGGCAACGAGCTCACGCGGCGCAAACTGAAAAATGAAGCGCTCGACGTCGCCGGCGGCGACCGGTGCCGGTGTGCCAACGAGCGCAATCTCGCCGGACAGTCGCATCATCGGACGAGTATCGACGACGGCGTAGACCATTGACCCACCGTGTTCCGCGGCGGTTCGCAGCACTTCGACGAGAGAGGCTTCCGTCGAGGCAGCGGCCGCAGGAGTCGCCGGCTGCGGCGGCTGCAGCTTGAGCGGGCGCGCAATCGGTGTAACCACGGCTCCCGACGCGGGCGTGGCGACCACGAGCGGAGAAGGAATTGGCCACTCGTTCGCGGCCAATTCGGCCTCTGCCTCAGCGCTCAGCACGGCAAGTTTCTGAGCGATGCGCTCCGCCTCGGCCTCGGCCGCACGCGCGGCTTCGAGCTCTGCTTCGCGAGCGCGGTCGGCGGCGAGTCGTTCGTTCTCGAGTTGCACGAGCCTTGCCTCGCGCTCCGCAACTCGCTTCGCTTCGGCGGCAAGAGCCGCTTCCTTCTCGGCAAAATCCCGCTGCACGGTCGCGGTCAGTGCGGCCTGGTGCTCGGCGAGCGCGCGCCTGGTTTCCTCGGCGAGAGCAGCTTCCTCTTCGACGAGCCGATGTCGCGCGTCGGCGGCGAGCGCTTCCTGTTTCGCGGCGAGTACGCGGTCCGCCTCCAGCGCCAAAATGGCTTCCCGCTTCGCGAGAGCACGCCGCGTTTGGTCGGCGAGAGCAGCGACGTTCTCCGCGATTGCGCGTTCTGTTTCGGTCTTCAACGCGGCTTCCTTCGCGGTCATCGCGCGCTGCATCTCGGCGGCGAGCGCCGCCTCCTTCGCCGCGAGGATTCGCCGGCTCTCGGTGGCGAGGGCTTGCTCCTTCTCCGCGAATGCGCGCTGCGTTTCGACACTCAACCCAACGGCCTTTTCGGCAAGTCGCCGCGCTTCGGCGATCGCGGCTTCCTTTTCAGCGAGTGCTCGCTGGATGTCCACGGCAAGCGCCGCTTCCTTTTCAACCAGACGCGCTGCATGCGCCGCAAGCGCCGTTTCCTTGTCCGCAAGGGCGCGCTGAAGCTCCGCGACGCGCTCGGATTCGCGTTCGGCCGCGTGCCGGGCCCGCGCCGCATTCGCCGCTTCTTGTTCTTCGAACAGACGCCGGGCCTCCGCCGTCTCCGAAGCCAGACGCTGCGCCGCCGTTTCGAGCGCTGCGTCCTTCGCTGCAAGCGCTCGTTCCAGTTCGCTGACAGCCGCGTGCCGCGCACTGAGGGTGCGTTCGCCCTCGGCTTCGAGAGCTGCCTGCTTCTCGGCAAGGACACGCTCTACCTCGGCGACGCTCGCGGCTTCGCGTGCGGCAATCGCCGCGTGCGACTCGTTGATCAGCGCCGCGTGTCTTTCCGCGATCGTGCGTTCCGCCTCGGCAGTTATTTGTGCCGTTCTCGCGGTGAGAATGCGATCGACTTCGGCCGCGACGGCCGCCTCCATCGCCGCGCGAGCAGCGTCTGCCTCGGACTCCATCGCGGCTTCGCGCTCGGCGAGTGCCGCTCGCGTCTGCTCGGCGATGGCTTCAACCTGAGCTTCGGCACGTGCAGCTGCTTCACGCGCTGCCTGCGCTGCCTCGGCCTGTGCCTGCAGCGCCGCATCCTTCTCGGCGACCGCCGCTCGCGTCCGCTCGACGATCGCTTCGATCTGAGCCTCGGCGCGTGCAGCCGTTTCGCGAGCTGCCTGCGCTAGGTCGATCTGCGCCCTCAGGGCCGCGTCCTTGTCGGCGAGCGCGGCATCCGCCTGCGCCTTGAGTTCCTGTTCCTTGAGAACGATTGCTTTCTGCAGCTCATCGCGAAATGCCGCTTCTCGCGCGCCGATCGCCGACTCGAGCTGATTGTTGAATTCCGCTTGTTTGACGGAGATCGATGCTTCCGTGTGCGCCGCCAACTCGCTCGTCTTCTCCGCAATCGCCGCTTCCATTCGTTGAAGGAGTTCGGCTTCCTTTGCAGCGATAGCCGCGTGCATCGCAGACGCGAGCGCCTCTCGCTCTTCAGCAAGCGCGCGTCCAGCTTCGGCTTCGAGCTGCGCGCGACGCGTCGCAAGCGCGGCTTCAGCCTCCGAGAGGAGCTCCGCCTCTCGCGCCGCGGATTTCCACCGCTTCTCGCTCGAGAGCGGCGGCTCGCTCGACCAGTTCCGCCTCAGAGATTCCCGGTCGGATGGCGACTTCCGCCGCGTCCGCTCGGATGGTCGTTTCGATTGCCTCGATATCGAAGACCTCAGTCACGTCCGATACTTCGTCGGACGTTGTCGGGGGAGAGAGGTGGTGCTCGAGCTGCGCCGCATCGGCGAGGACAGGCAACCGCGACATGTCGGTCGACGCCTCGGGCTCATTCGCGACGGCGCTCATGGGCGGCTCCTTGCGCCGCCTCACTTCCACCCAGAGATCGTCGCCGCCCCGAGCGGCGGTGACGATGAATCGGCCGCCGCCGTCGCCCGGAACCTCGATCTCCTCTTCAATCGCGCCAAGGTCGTCGAGCGCACGACGCTGATCCTCGCTGAGCATCTGCGCCAGCATCGAGGCCATCGCTGGACCGCTCAACGGACGCGACGAGAGCTCCACCTGACCCCATGCCAGTGGTCCGCGCAAGGCGCTAACCGTCGCGGAACTCAACACGACGTACGGCTTCTCGCCCACGTGCATCACGAGAGCGTCACCGTCAAGGCGGATAATCGCGTCGAAGAGGGAATCGAGGAGCGTCACCTGTCGTTTGTTTTTCGGCGGCGCCGAAGTTGCTCGATAGTCGGCCCGCGGCCGGCACTGCACTCTTTTGCAGTGCATCGCGCTCAATGATTGTAGCGCTCCACGGTCGCGTCGCTGAAATCGGAGGGGCGTCTGTGCTCACCAGTGCCCGATCAACGAGCGCCGCCATATCTGGTGTGCCAGGACGTGCATTTACGTTCGACTTGCACTGGTCGTCGGCGCCGGAGGGCACGGAGGTCGCACCACACAATGATTTTGCCCACTCAAACTATATAATCCGAGGGGTCAAATGACGCCCCCTTCCCAAACCGTCGAGAATTATCTCAAAACGATTTATCAGGCTCAGCTCTCGCTTTCGCGGGATGCCCTCGTGCCGATGGGACAACTCGCCGGCTCCCTCGGGATCGTCCCCGGAACGGCAACGACGATGGTGAAGGCGCTCGCCGAATCCGGCTTGGCGCATTACGAGCCCTACACGGGAGTGCGCCTGACTGCAGCGGGACAAAAACTCGCGGCAATTGTTCTTCGGCGCCATCGGCTGATCGAGCTGTTTCTGGTGCGCGTGATGGGAATGAGCTGGACCGAGGTTCACGATGAAGCAGAAAACCTGGAGCACGCGGTTTCTGATCGCTTGATCGGTCTGATCGACGAAATGCTCGGCCATCCTGCTGTCGACCCGCACGGCGATCCGATTCCCGATCGGCACGGCGCCCTCCCGTCGGACGATCACGAGAGCCTGCTGACGTGCGCGGTGGGCACTCCGGTATCGGTCGCCCGCGTCAGCGACCAGGACCGTGCGTTCCTGCAGTTCGCGGAGAAACACGACCTCCGTCCGGGGGACACGGTGCAGGTCGAAGAGCGAAGTGATGAAGGCGACAGCGTTCGCCTGCGCGTGCGCAACAATCGACGACTGACCATTGGAGCCCGTGCGGCCTCGAAGGTGCTCGTCCAGGCGGCCCGCGTGCTTGCGATGCTCGTGATGTGTTCGCCCGCACTCTTCGCGCAAAACAGCGGATCATCGGAGCCCTTCAGAATCACCGATAACTCGTTCCTGGTCGAGGAAGCGTTCAACCAGGAGAAGGGTGTGTTCCAGAATATTTTCGGAATGACCAGAATCGCTGGGACCTGGTCGGCGACGTTTACGCAGGAATGGCCGATCCCGGCGAAAGCGCATCAGCTTTCATACACGCTGCTCCTGGTGCACGGCGATCGTCGCAGCGGCATCGGCGACACCCTGATCAACTATCGGTATCAACTGATGGATGAGGGTCCCGGGAAGCCGGCGTTCAGTCCCCGTGTCAGCTTCATCATTCCGACAGGCGACTTCAATCGTGGCTTCGGCGATGGATCGGCCGGCCTGCAGGTAAATCTACCGTTCAGCAAGCAGACCGGTGATTGGTACTGGCATTGGAATGCCGGACTCACCTGGCTGGAGCGAGCGAGAGCGACGTTTCAGGAAGGCGACCTCGCGATCGTGCGGCGGGACCGGCTGGCATCTCCATTCCTCGCCGGCAGTGGCATCTATCGGCTTCGGCCAATGCTTCATGTGATGCTCGAATCTGTGGCGACGTTCGATCAGACGATCGAGGTCGAGGGCACCAGCCGGCAGGGAACGTTCACCTTGTCGCCCGGACTTCGCGGCGGATGGGACATCGGCGACAAGCAAGTGGTGCTGGGGCTCGCCATGCCGGTCACATGGGCGGCCAGCGACACGAACGCGGGCATGTTCGTATACGCGTCGTACGAGCTGCCGTTCAGGAAGCAATAGAGCCGTAATTCATACCCGGGATCCGGGATCCGGCCGGTTGCTAAGGCTGGATGCGAAGATCCACGATAAGGGATTCACGATTAACCAATAGGTTGAATGTATGTATTTGGTCACCAAGCGCATCGATTTCTGCTATGGACATCGGCTGCTCGACTACGATGGCGTCTGCAAGCATCCGCACGGTCACAATGCGGTGGTCGAGGTGGAAGTTAGAACGGATCGACTCGACAGCCGGAACATGGTCGCCGATTTCTCCGACATCAAGCGGGTGGTGAAGGGCTGGATCGATTCCGAACTCGATCACAAGATGATTCTTCGCCGCGACGATCCGCTGGTGAAGCCTCTCCAGCAACTCGGTGAGCCGATGTACCTGCTCGAGAGCAATCCCACGGTTGAACGGATTGCCCGATTAATTTTCGACAAGGGACGCGAACTCGGGATCGACATCGTCAACGTCCGCGTCTGGGAGACGCCGACGTCGTTCGCCACTTACGATGGTGAGTGAGTTGAGACCGGGGGCGTGGTGCGGGATCCGTGGTGCGATCCTCGCCCAACACACACATCCGTGAACGGTCGTTCTCCGGATCCCGGATCCCGCATCCCGGCGCCAAAATGAGCCATCCATCACCGGAACGCATTGCCGTGCTCTTTTCGGCGGGGCTCGACAGCGCGGTCCTGCTCGCAGATGTCGCCCGGCAGTCGGCCCCCGATGCGAGCATCCAACCGATATACGTGAGCACCGGTCTGGCGTGGGAGCGCGAAGAGCGCGCGATGGCGGAGCGCTATCTCAACGCGCTTTCGGCGACCGCTCCGATTCAGCCACTCGCGTCACTGACGGTTGACATGCGCGATGTGTACCCGGCGAACCACTGGGCAATACGCGGCGAGCCGCCCGGGTACGATACGCCAGATGAAGATGTCTATCTCGAAGGACGCAATATCGTGCTGCTTTCGAAGGCGTCGGTATTTATGGCGCGCAATCACATTCCCCGCATCATTATCGGGCCGCTCAGCGGCAATCCATTCCCTGATGCGACACCCGTTTTCTTCGACACGATGGCGCGGGCCCTGTCAATCGGACTCGCTGCGCCGATCGCAATCGATGCGCCGTTTGCCTCGATGAAGAAGGCCGACGTGATTCGGCTTGGCCGCACGCTCGGCGTTCCCTTCGAGTTGACGTTGTCGTGCATGCAACCGAAGGACGGCCGTCACTGCGGGCGTTGCAGCAAGTGCCGGGAGAGGATCGACGCCTTTAGAGAAGTGGGAGAACGGGATCCGGCGGAGTTTCTTTAATGTTGCAGCTTCTTCAGGGTGATCGCGCCATCGCCGGTTCGAAGCCGTAATTGGCGGCCACCATCACCGATGCGGCCGCGGACGGTCCGTCGATTGATCTCGCCCGTTGCTTCGGCCGCAACACTCAGGTCGTTCCGAATGCCCCCATCTCCGGTGTGCGCATCCAGTTCAGCGGAAAAGTCCTGCGGCAGGTAGAGCAGGATAGCGCCGTCGCCGGTCGTAATGTCCCAGTCTTCCGTCATCGATGTCGCGCCCTGCGCGCGATAGATGATCGAGCCATCGCCGGTGTGGATGCGAAGACTGGAAACGTCGCCGGAAATCGTCACCGCGCCGTCCCCCGTATCCACCGCGAGCCTCCCTTGGACATCATCGGCGGTGATTGATCCGTCGCCGGTATTGAGCGTGAGCTCGCCGGATACGTCGTTGAGCCGAATGCCGCCGTCGCCAGTATGAAGATCGACCGTGCCGTTGACCCGCTCGACGAGAATCGAACCATCGCCGCTTCGCGCCTTGACGTGACTTTCGCGCGGCAGCCAGACGTTCAGCCGCGCCGATCCAGACACCCTGACGCCGAAAGCAAACGTGCCCCGCGGTTTCAACACCTCGACATCAATCGCGTCGCCGTCCTGCGACGACTTTACTTCCAGCGCATCGACGGCTTCCCGCGTCGGACCGCGCTTTTCAATTTCGACCAGAACGTCCGATTTGTCCCACGATTGGATCTGAATAGTCCCGTCAAAGGTGGTGAGGTGAACGGTCGGGGAACCCTTGACCGTAAACCGCTTCTCGTCGCGAACGATTTGGCTTTGCGAGTCGAGGGTGACCGTGCAGCCGGCCACCCACGAGCATGTGGCCAGCAACGCGCCAGTAAAGGCAAAACACCGCATACGAGTGATAGACGAGAATCAGTACTGCAAGGTTCGACGTCTTCTACAGGGTTCGACGGGCTGCTACAGCGGGCGCGTCAACAAGCGGATAGGCCTGCTTCCCGGCAATAAAGGTCGCCCTGACGTTCAGATTCCGATCGAGGACGACGAGATCGGCAATGGCTCCGGGTGCCACGACGCCGAAACCGTGAAGCCCCAGCGCCCGTGCAGGCGTCGTTGCGCAGATCGTCGCCGCATCGACGAGACCGACCCCCATCATCGTGACCAATCGCGCGAAGGCGCGGTCCATCGTAAGAACGCTGCCGGCGATGGTGCCGTCCTCGAGCAAGGCCACGTCGCCAACGGTGATTGGGCGCCCGCCGATCGTCGTGCGCGACCCGCGCGGCAGACCAGCTCCCGCCGTCCCGTCGGTGATTGCCATGACGTGTGATGGCTGTTTTGCTGATAGCGCGACCCGAACCATCGACGGATGCACGTGTACTCCGTCGCAGACGACCTCGGCCACGATCTCCTCGCGATCCAGAACGGCAGCGGCAAGACCCGGCTCTCGATGATTGATCGGCGTCATCCGGTTGAACAGATGCGTCGCTTGTCGCGCGCCCGCCTCGATCCCTGCCAGCGCCTCGTCGTAAGAAGCGCCGGAGTGTCCGAGCGAAACCTGATGACCGCTGCGGACGAGGTCGCGGATCAGCTCGAGAGCGCCATCGAGCTCCGGCGCAATGGTGAGCATTCCGACGTCGGGACGAGCCTCCGAGATTTCGTGAAGAATGTCTTCTCCTGTGAATTCCCCGTCGGTATGTCCGCGCGGCAGACGGAGACACTCGAGCGGCTGCGCCCCTTTGTACTCAGGACTGATGAAATTGCTCTCGAGATGCGCAGGCAGCACTCGTGACGCAGAGCGCGCCGGATTGGTACGGCATTCCCGTACGGCAGTAAGCAGCCGGCGGAGGACCGAGGGCGTGCACGCGATCGACGTGGGGCAAAACGCGGTCACGCCGAAGCGAGGCAACCGGTCGGCCATCCTGCGAATCGCGTGTTCGTCGTCGAGCGTATCGGTCCCTTCGACGCCGTGAACATGCACGTCGATGAACCCGGGCACCACGAAATGACCGGCGAGGTCCATGGTCGAATCGTGAGTGGTCACCGCTCGCGCACCGGAGCTGACCTCAACGATGGTCTCGCCGTCGATCACGATGGTTCCTGGACTCAGGATGCGATCGGGAAGGACAATGTCAGCGCCTGCGAGGATCCTCATGCGGATCAGCGTGACTCGTCGAGCGGCCACTGAATCTTGCGCCCCTCGAGCGGCAGCGGCCCCGCGCCTTCCGCGCGAAACAGCGTGCGGTCGGCCTGCTTCAGGAGCGAGCGCAGTCGCGGCTCATCAGGTGCCCAGAGCACGATCACCCCGGCCCCCTCGGCAGGCGGGAACTGACGGTCGTCGATGTAATCGCGATCGAGGGTGACCAGCGTGCGTCCTAGTTGCCGCGCCAGGCGATAGTGCTCGATGTCGCGCGCGCGCCGAAGCTCCTCGTGCTCGAGCACGAAGAACACGTCCCATTTCAGGCGAGCACGCATGAATTCGACGACGCCCATCGGGATGTTGGCATCGGCGTAGATCCGCGGCTCGTCGGTGATGCGGCCGAGATACGGATTCAGTTCACTCGACAAAGTGCCCATTTTTTAGTTTGCGTTGGGGCCCCACCCCCCAACGTCCGCCAGCGCTCGCCTTGGCTCGCGCCGTCAAATCGTGACGCCCGTCTACGTAATCTTCGTTTATCGGTGTCGATCGATTTCGGCGGGCTCGGCTGACATCTTCGTCGCGTTCGTCTTCGCCGCGCGGGCCTGGCGCAGAAGATCTGCGACGAGCGTTTCGCGTTGGTTGACGAGCTCCTTGCGCGCACGGCGGCCATTGCGTGATCCAATCGCGTACTCACAGAACAAGGGAAACGCGATTGTCGAGTCGCAGTACGTCACCACGGTGTCGGGAAGCACGCCAGGATTGACTTTGCCCCAACTGACCGCCTCCGCCGGTGTCGCGCCCGACAGCCCGCCCCACACGACCTGGTCGGTGGTGATTTGAATGAAGAAGTCGTTCCCTCCCTTGGGAATGCCGTAGACCTCCCACAACGTGGGCTGCCCTTGCAAATAGAAATTTCGGCGAGCCGCCACCGAGGATCACGCACCCGTTCTTCTTGGCGGCAAGAATGATGGCGCAGATCTCGTTGACGTCGCGATTGGGATCGATCATCAGGGTCGACCCGTTGATCAGTTCGTGATACGCGATGTTCATCCCGATCGAACTGTCGCCTGGCGACGATGTGTAGATCGGAACGCCACTCTTGGCGGCGCACGCCACCACCGAGTATTCCTGGCTGCCGGGATAGCGATCGAGCAGGTCGAGCCCGAGACGATAGTGCAGCTCGGATGTCGCCACCGGTCCCGACATCTTCGATCGAACCAGAAAATCGCGGATGTAGGCGTCGGTCTCGAGCAGCACCGTCGCAGGAAACAGCACATCGTAAATGCGTATGATTCCCTGTTCGTACAGCTTGACGTCGTCGAGGAATGGCGACCCGCGGTGCAACGTGAAATTCAGTGCGTAATGCAGGTCGTGATAGAGGTTCGCCCCGGTGCTGATGATGAAATCGACGAGGCCGCGCTCCATCAGCTCGATCGCACAGCCACCGAGACCGGCAGGTGTCAGGGCGCCGGCAACCGTCAATCCGATCGTCGTATCGTTTTCCGCGGCGAGCATTTTCTCCGCAAAGATCTGACACGCTTCCGATAAGCGCCCGGCATTGAACGCCTGGAAGCCGCCGTCGATGAGCTGGCGCACTTCCGCGCTCCCCTGTGGCCGATAATAGGTAATCGCTTTTCCGGTAAGGTAATGCTCGGGTTTGCTGTGGCCCGGAGAACCGGGCGCTCGGTGGGGCACTGAACGAACCTCCCGCGTTGGCCGTGGACGGCCCGGGAGCGCGGCACGATCCGCCCAGACGTCCGTTGGCTCTGCTTACCATAGCATCAGTCCGCGGCAAGACGGGCGAAATCCCTTGACAGGCAGCGGGTTGGGGAGCGAACGTAATCCGCTCCCCAAAAGCTGAATCCGTGCGAGAGCTGCCACGCCGGAGCGCGAAGCGCCTTGATGCCTGCCGCGCTGCCGCGCCTAGCGCGGAGGCGGGTAACGAGTCGGATCATGAATGAGTTCGGTCAGAATCCCGGCGGGGTGATGCTGTGGACAGGGGTGGTTGTCATCGTTCTGGTGGCGGCGGCGCTTACCCTGTTCTGGTACAAGGGGCGTCCGATACCCGGACCCCACGTGTTCCGGGCCAGCCGCCTCAGTCGCGGTAACCTCTGGTTCCCGACGCAGGTGGCGGTGACGCCGTCGAGCATCGTCCATTTCACGCCGGAATTATTTGGCGCGCGGGAGCAGTCGATTCATCTCGCCCATGTCGCGTCGGTGTTGATCGACCGAAACTTATTCTTTGCGGACGTAATGATTGAGAGTTCCGGCGGGGACAGTCCCGTCCGGTGCCACGGGCATCGAAAAGCGGACGCGGTTGAAATGAAGCGGCTGATCGAGGAGTTTCAGTCCGAACTTTACCGCACCCGCGCGACGCCACCACCGTCTCCCCGCGGGGACCCTCGGACATGAGCAATATGGAAAACGTGTCGGTGTCCGGCCGCCGGGTCGATCCCACGGAAGTCGAATCCCGCTTCCTCGCGCTGGTCCAATCGCCGCTGCGGGCCGGCCTGCTGCGATTCCTCTGCGCGCGTCCCGAGGAATCGTTCGAAGTCGAATCGCTGATGCAGACGTTCGGGCGGATGCGGCTCGACGTCGAAAACTGCATGCGCGAGCTGGTCACGTTCGGGGTGGCGGGCAAGCTCGCGGGCACCGGAACCCCACGTTACGCATTCGTGCAGCCGCCGAACGACATCGTCCGCGATCTGCTCGATGAATTCCTCGAACGCCGCGCGACGGTCAGCCACGAGGATCGATCGCCAGCCGTCCAGCGCTTCCGCGAGATGATCGGGCGCGACGAGAAGATGCTGGTTTTGTTCGAGTGGATCCGCACCGCAGCGAAATCAGACATCTCGGTGCTGATTCTCGGACCGACCGGATCGGGTAAGGAAGTCGTCGCGCGGATGATCCATGAGTTGAGCCGGCGCGGCACCAATAAATTCCAGGGCGTCAACTGCGCGGCGCTGCCCGATACGCTATTCGAGTCGGAGTTGTTCGGATACGAAAAGGGTGCGTTTACCGGCGCGCACGATCGCAAGCCTGGCCGTCTCGAGATGGCGAACAATGGCACGCTGTTCCTCGACGAAATCGGCGATCTCGCGCTCGTGGGCCAGGCGAAGCTGCTGCGTGCGCTGGAAGAGCGGCGCTTCGAGCGGCTGGGTGGCAATGAGCCGATCGAGGTGAACTTCCGGCTCATTTCGGCGACCAACCGTCCGCTCGATCAGTTCGTTCGCGATTCGCGCTTCCGGGAGGATCTCTATTATCGCGTCAATGCGTTTTCGATCCGCTTGCCGTCGCTGCGAGAACGCGCGAGCGACATCACGGTGTTGGCGCAGCGCTTCCTGGCGCGGTATTGCGCGGCGAACGGACTGCCGCTCGACGGGAAAACGTTCTCGAAAGAGGCGACCGAGTTGCTGATGCAGTATCACTGGCCCGGAAACATCCGCGAGTTGGAAAGCACGGTGGCGCGCGCGGCATTGTCGTCTCCCGGCCGATCGATTCGCGGCACCGACGTGGACTTCCTGCACGCAGTCCCAGCGCCAGCCGACGCATCGCGCCAACGGCTGCCGTCGCTGGCGGATGCCGAGCGGGCACATATCGTGCGTGTGCTGGAAGCGGTCAACTGGAACAAAAAACAGGCAGCAGGTGTTCTCGAAATCAGCCGCGGGACGCTCTATAGGAAGATCGTCGAGTACGGGCTCGAGAGCGAGCAGCGCACACCGAAAGCGGCCGCCCGAGGTGGCGCAAACTGACACGTTCGAGAACATTCGGGTCGTCGAAAAACTAAGGTACCGATCACGGGTTTGTATTCGTCGTTACGAAACCGTCCGATCGATCACGGTTCTGGCTTCGCGTAGCTTAACAATACGCCGTGGTTCCTCCTCATAACTCATTACATCCCGACGCCAAACAGC
>Ga0170475_113379083_pt1 | contig 13944 bp, 10 predicted proteins | sample Soicark_Litter_5_FD_111474 | JGI IMG/M metagenome (GOLD analysis project Ga0170475, IMG submission 111474) | Avena fatua rhizosphere microbial communities from Hopland, California, USA. Combined Assembly of 48 SPs | reverse complement strand
CAGGTAGCTGGAGTTCTGCGACAGCGCCGTCAGCAGATTGAAGAAGCGCTCCCAGCCTGGCGACATGGAGAACTGCCGGTGCGCACCGTAGCGGTGCAAAAAGAAGCTTTGGCAGAAAACCGAGAGATGCCAGTGCACCACGAAGACGAACACGACGGTCATTCGCGCGCCATCATGCCAGCCCTTTCGCAAAACGGGTCGTCTTTCGACCGGCGCCCGCCGATTCCTGCCGCGGGGGTAGGCCGGATCCTCCAGCCCGTCGGAGACTCGCTGGTCCTGCGGGACGACGCGACAGTCGACGAGTCTGGCGTCCAATCTGGTTGACAGGGCCGTCCAGCACGGTGGTCGGGCTTCGCCGCCCGACGCCGCGGAAGTCTTTGAATTCCGTAGGCAGAGAGTCGGCATGCGGTGTGCGTTTGTCGCTCACGTGGCACACGACAACGACGACAACAACTTGGAATCAATTCGCGAAGCGATTGTGAGCCACCGGGCGCACTTGCTTCGGACAGCTCACGGTCTCCTTGGAAATTGGGCTGACGCTGAGGATGTGGTGAGCATCTCCTCCGTCAGGGCGCTGGAGCGCGGTTCAAGACTCAAGACGCACCAGAACATCCGCGGCTGGCTCACGACCATCGTGCGCAATCTTGCGATCGATCGATGGCGAGGTAAGCGTCATCTCATCCCCCTCGACTGGGTGAGCGAGCCGCCGGCGGAGGAGCCCCAGCCCGCCAGACCATGGACTGCCTTCGATACGAACGACATCCGGAGGGCCTTGGAGAAATGCAGCCCATTGTTTCGAACCGTCTACCAGCTGCATGAGCTGCAAGGGCTGTCCTATGAGGAAACCTCCCGACTGCTCGCCGTACCCGTGGCCACCGTGGCCACGCGACTCTTTCGCGCCCGGTGCCGTCTTCGCCAAATCCTCACTGAAGAGATGCAGACCAGGCCAATGCCTTCGTTCGACTCTTCGTTCAGCAAAGGCGGCACCCTGACCCTACTTGCTCGGCGGGCGTGACAGCGCATAACGTGAGCGGCGGATGGCAACGCTGCTGGACAAAACGGAGCTGGAGACTCCGCCGGAATCGAGGCAGCTGCTTGGTCCAAGCGCATCGCAGCGCTACCGGATTGTGGCGACCCTCGGGCACGGCGCGACAGCCACCGTGTTTCAGGCTCATGATCGGGTCCTCGGCACACAAGTGGCGCTCAAGCTCATGCATCAGATGGGCGCCGATGCGAGGCTGAACCTCAAGCGGGAATTCCGAACCGCCCGCGACCTGGTTCATCCCAACCTGGTGCGACTCTATGACCTGGTCGTCGACGGACACGACTCGTTCTTCACCATGGAGCTGGTCGCTGGTGCCTCCATCAGGCGTCTTTCTCCCGAAAAGGGAGGACTGGCCGATGGCGCAAAGATAGTGGAGATCTGCGGCGCGCTTCTTCAGCTGGTGCACGGGGTGACGGCGCTCCACGAGGCACGGGTCATCCACCGAGACATCAAGCCCTCGAACGTGTTGCTCGAGGGATCCGGACGGGTGGTGCTCGTCGACTTTGGCTTCGCCTCCCCCGTGAAGGACGAGGAAGGGTCTGAGGACCACGCCCTCATTGGGACATTGCCTTTCATGGCGCCCGAGCGCTTTTGGGGCGCCCAGCCAACCCCGGCATCCGACTGGTACAGCGTGGGTGTGCTCGCCGCCGAGCTCCTCGTCGGGGCGCCCATCTTCGTGGGAGCGTTGAGAGATCTGCTGAGGCAAAAGGACCGGCCTCCGACCACGTTGCGGGATCGCGTTCCGTCTCTGCCTCCAGTTCTCGATCAGCTCATCTGTGGGCTCCTGCAGCGCGAAGATGGTCAGCGTCCAGGCCCAGCCGAGATCCTTGAGACCCTCTCGACCCTTGCCAGCTCGGCGGCGCCGTCGACGGGGGCTCACGTGGGGGCGAGCCCATTTGTGGGCAGGGTCGACGAGCTCGTTCGACTACGGCAGCTCATCAACGGGTCCACCAACGCCACATTGATTCGTGTCCAGGGCCCGTCAGGGGTCGGAAAGTCGGCGCTGGTTCAGGAGGCGCTCTCGCGTCTTCCCAAGCACGTTCATGTCTTTCGAGGTCGGTGCCACCCGCGCGAGCGCGTGCCCTTCGCGGCTCTGGACGAGGTGATGGATCAGCTGAGCCGCCATCTCGGGAGGCTTCCTGCTCACGAACGACTCGACATCACACCAACCCACGCGGGCGCTCTCGTGACGCTCTTTCCGGTTCTCGAACGAGCGCTCGTGGCGGAAGAGGACGGGCCCCTCCCCTCCGCATCAGACGCGGCGAACGCTCCGGCGGCAGACCCTCACGAGCGGCGGATGCAGGCAGCATCGGCCTTGAGAGATCTTTGGCATGCAGTCGCAACTCGTTGGACCACCGTCGTTTGGATCGACGACATCCAATGGGCTGACCGGGACGGCACCCTGCTGCTGCAAGAGCTTCTCTCCGCTCCCAATCCGGCGGTCATGCACTGGATCTTCTGCGAGCGCACCACGGCCACCCCCACGACCGCGACGATGCCCCATCAGCAGGTTGTTTGGAAAGACTCGCCAATCCAGCAGGTAGAAATGCTCCTCGAGGGACTGGCCGATGCGGAGGCGGGAAGGCTGGCTCAGTTCATGGGACTCGACGAGAGCCTGGTTCCAAAGGTCGTCGCCGAAGCGCGCGGCTCGCCGCCGTTCATCGCGGAGCTCGCTCGCTACATGCGCGCCGACGTCCTGCCCGTGACAAAATCATCCCTGGCCGCGATCATCGGTGCCCGCGTCGCCGGTCTGTCATCGCCGGCTCGTCGGGTGCTCGAGTACGTGTCATTGGCAGCCGAACCTTTGTCTGCAGGGGATCTGCAGGCCCTCATGGGTGCCGAAGCGGCAATGGACGGCCTGCCATTGGTGGAGAAGGCTCGCCTCGTCCGGGCCGCTCCCGGGCAAGAACCGACGCTCGACCACGCGTTCGAACCTTTTCATGATCGGATCCGAGAAACCGTCGTTGCGGGACTAGATGCCAAAGAGAGCTCGCGGCTCCATCTCGATCTCGCCCAACGCTTCGAAGGGCTCGGCAGATCGGCCGCCTGCTTGGCTTTTCATTACCGCGCCGCGGGGGACCCGCGTGCGCTCCAGCAGACGCTCGCTGCAGCCCGCGAAGCGGCGAAGGCCCTCGCATTTGGTGATGCCGCCGACCTACTCCGCGTCGCCGTCGAGCTCCAACCGCCTCCGGTTCCCTCGGAGTTTCATGCCGAATGGGCCGATCTGCTGCTGGCAGCCGGTCAGTGTAGCTTGGCGGCCGACCAATATTTGAACGCGGCTACCAACGCCGCTCGCGAAGGGCAAGACGAGTCGCTGGTCCGACGCTACAAACGGCAAAGCGGTGAGCAGTATCTCTATGGCGGCAAGATCCAAGAAGGCAGAGAGCTGCTCGACTCCACCTTGCGGTCTTACGGCATCCGCATACCTCGACTTCCCTTCCTGTCGGCCGTCGTCGGGCGCCTCCGCTTTCTCATCAGGCGCAATCTCACCCCCAGAAGGCGCACCCAGCGAGAGGATGCGGCGCGCGCCCGCGCAGAGCGTATCGACACGCTCTGCAATGTCGCAAAGGGCACCGTCATGGTCGAACACGTCCTCGGCGATGCCTTTGTTTTGAGGGCATTGCAGGAGGCGCTCGAGCTGGGGGACCCGCAGCGCCTGGCGTGGTCACTTGCCCTCGAAGCGGCTTCTGAGGCCAACATAGGCGGACTTCTGCGCCATCGGCCAGGCCGCCTCATCGAGCAAGCCTTTCAACTGGCAGGGCCCGCCGCCGATCCGCCCACGGACGGCTGGCTGAGGCTTTGCCGGGCCACGGTGGCCTACTTCCAGGGTCGCTGGAGAGATGCCTCGCACGACCTCGAAGGAGCGATCCGCACCTTCCGAACGCGATGCGTGGGGGCCACCTACGAATTCGCGACGGCGAACATCTTTCTCTTGGCGGCACTTGCCTTTCAGGGGCGCTTTCGTGAGGTGGGGATCCTCTTGCCTGACTTGGCCCAATGGGCACGAGAGCGCGGCAATGCGTATGCGGGAGCGATGTTCGGCTCAGGTAACAGCGTCTATTGGTATCTCGCCAATGACGATCCCAGCCGTGCGATGGCGGACGCCGATCGCGGCTTGGCGAATTGGAAGGCGCCGGGCTTCACGTCTCAGAACTTTCACCTCTTCCTCACATACGCCAATGCACTCCTCTATGCGGGAGCTCCCTGGGACGCTTGGCGGCGCATCGTGAGCGTCTGGCCTGATCTTCGCCGCAGCCACTTTCTAGATTTGGAATGCATCGGTCTGCAGCTACGTGAGCTGCGGGCTCGCGTGGCGCTATCGGCGGCCGCCAGCGAGAGCGTCCCTTCCGATCTCAGCCGCTGGACCCGCGAGCGCCTCCTGCGCACCGCCCTCGCGGATGCCAAAACGATTCGGCGGTCCTCTCTGCCGCATGCGGCCGCTACCGCAGGCGTGATTGAAGCCGGCGTGGCCGCGGCGAAGGGTGACCGTCCCACCGCCGCTTCGCTTCTGGCCGGGTCAATCTCAGGGTTCGAGGTGGCTGGCATGCTGCACCTTCGTGCATGTGCAAGCCTCGCCCTTTCGACACTGATCGAGACTGAGCCACCCTCCCCTACCGGAGCAATGGACGAGCGGCGCCGCCAAGCAACCGCCGCCTTGGAGGAGATGGGGGTCAAGGCTCCGAAGGCATTTCAGAAGTTCTTGGTCCCGGTCTGACGATCTTCGCCGCCCATCGCGTCTGTCAGCGTGGCCGCTCGTCACCTCATGGTCGCGGCTTTGGCCCGCGGGCTTCATCGCTCACGCCCTGCACCTCTTTCATGAGGCGAACCGCCAAGTTGCGGAGCCCTTGGGCGAGGTCAGCTCCGCCGAACAGATCGCGAAATTCCTTGTCCACCTTCTTCAAGGCCGCGTCCAGAAGCGGCAGTGCCTGTCCAACGGCCTTCGGATCGTCCTTCTCTCCGAAGAGGGCCGACGTATCGCTCGCCAAGTCCTGGGCCAAACAGCTGAGATGAATCCTGTCGGCGACCCGCAGAACACTCATCGCATGGGGTAGGCCGCGCTCGAAGAGGTCCTGGTCCAGGCGCTTGAGTCCCCGCAGATCGACGGGCTCCCGATCTTCCAGCGGAAAAATGGACGGCGAGTCGAACACCTTCGACTCGGAAGCACCGTTGTAGAGCTTTTGCTCTCCGAAATACGCGTATTGGTCCTGGCCGCCAATATGGACCTTCTGCCAGACGGCGCCCGACCCGTTGGGATTGCTGAGTCTGTTCAAGATGGCCCGAACGGCGTGGCGTGCCGATTCGTTGGCCGCCTCCATGGTGGTGAGCCGGGTATGCGTGGCGGCGAAGGTCCCGCACAACACCCAACGGTTGAAGTTGAGAGCGTACTCGATCCTGTTCTGCTTCTCGTCGAAGCCGGGCCGGACCTTCCAGGATTCGGGCGTCGTGGCCATGAAGGGCGTCCGGTTGACCCACTGGTCCTTGACCCCGCCGATGCCCTTGACCAGCTCGATGCCCCGATCGAAATGAAAGATGCGGGGAAACTCGATGCCGGGAGGGTCGCCCTTGGACCTGCGATCGTCAGGCTCTCCGACGGGCACAATGCGCCGCTCGAGCTGCTTCCACACCTCGAGCGCCGCAAAGAACTTGGCCTTGCGATCGTCGTCTTTACCTTCGGACAGCACGTCGGCGAGGTCTTGGCCCTCGGAACTTCCTTGAGCGACGATTCCGTCGGCGTCGCAGATGTCGACCGAAAGGACCCCGACATAGCCGTCCGTGAACTTGAACTTACGTTTCCAGAATTCCGACTGCGAGATAGTCGATAGTCCCCATTCCGAGAACGGATAGTAGACGTGCCCCTGCCCTACCCGCGTCTTGCTGTCGAAATAGAACTGCATACCGGTCATGTGCCGAAAGGGTCCTGTCGCGGCGGCGGCGCCAATGGCCTTTCCGTCGGTCGTGGAGAGGGGGAGCCCTCCGTCTTGGGCGAGGCCGCCGAATCGGCTCTCCGCCCAAAAGCGACTGAACCTCGAAAAGTCGGGGGCTGTGTGCCCGAACCCCTTGGGCATCGCGGCCTCAGCCTTATCCACCACAGCCTTGGTTGCCTGGGCGGAGAGCGCGACGACGAAGAAGTCCGAGTCTTTGATCTGGGTCCCGTACGCGGACTCGTCCTCGTGGCGCGGAAGCTCCACCTGAGGTTTGAGCTCATCCCCCACCCTTTCCAGACCGACGAGGCTACCGCGGACAAACGTCACGCCTTCTTGCTCTAGGAAAGTCTGCCAGGGGCGAAGGAGGGCCTCCGTGGTGGGTCCATTGAGGGTTCGATCCACCCGCCCGGAGGCATTGAAGCTATCCAAGAGAAGCTGGACCGCGACGTTGCCGTAGCTGTAGGCATCTGCCTCTGCGACCGAGAACGCCAGCAGAGCCTGGGAGGCCGCGGAAAGGTGCTTCCTCATGGGGAGGGAAAAGCGCTCGAGCTCGATGAACTGGCTCCACGTCTTCGTCTGGTATTGGGCCTGGCGCCGTTCACGTGAGGTGGTGAGAAACTCGAGAATCTTCGCCGAGAAGAGCGCGGCGTCCTCGGTGGTGCCGCCCAAGGTCTGCACGAAACCAACGGTGTTGTCCCACAGCTCGGTCAGGGAGGTCGGTGGCGTCCGGGCGAATTCGATCATGGCCTTCTTCGAGACCGGGGACTTCCGCCCATCGTCGTCGCCGATGCCGATGCCAATGCCCTGGACCACCGTCTGGAGAAGGTTGTCGGCGACCACCCGCCCGTCGGACGCGAGAGGAATCCGCTGAAGCGTATCGTCGAGGTGTTTGTAGAACGACGGAAAGAAGCGGTAGCCGTGCTCGCCCGGTACGCGCTCCTCCATGATCTCGAGCTCGATCCAGACGCTTCCCCTCTTGCGCCCTCGCGTGAGGGCCTTGGGCTCGGAGAACGTCCTCAAGCGCTGAGGAAAACAAAGTGATGAAGAGATGCCCACACCTCGCGCCCAATCGAGGAGGACGGCTTCGAGCTGATGCAGCTTCTCGACGTCGGCCTGCTGACCGTTCGCTAGATTGAGAGGCCCACTCGGATCGTCCAGGTCCCTAGGGCACCAGGACGGAACGGGAGAAATGGAGAGGATGTCGAGGCTAAGCTCCGTCGCCATGTGGCTAAGGAGCTCTGCCTTGTCGTCCTGCGGGCCATCCGTGCGGGCAACCGCCGCGCGCATCCTCTTGTGCGGCTCGGCATTGCCCTGGAGCTCCGTCGTCATCAGCACGGCCAAGATCCGGAGATCGGCGCGGTCGGCATCCTTACATGCCTCTACAAGTCGATCGTAGGCGGCCTGCGACTTGGGCTCGAGCGGTATCTCCGTATGCAGCATCAGGTCGGCAAAGGTCCTGACTTGACGTTCCATGGCCGCATTGGGGGCATCATTCGGTAGCTGATGGAGGACGCTCCGTCCCTCCGGGTTCGAAGCGCTCGCATAGCCGATATGAAAATTTCGCCACACCAAATCCCAGACCCAAGCCCTTCGGCGGCGGTCTTTGAGCCTGAGGAGACGCCTGGCCAACTCTGCAGAGGGAAGGCTCATGCCACTGAAGAATTCGCAACGGAAGACGCCCGCCTCGTTTTCTTCGATACCTTCATCAAGAGGAAGCACATTCGGAAGGATCTCCGGCGGCTCGCTTTGCAACCACCGCGTGCGGTTGGCCAAGAAGAGGAGAAGAAGCCATTGGTCGACGGCGTCTCTGCCCTCCCCCTTCTCAGGCTTCCCCTCGAAGAGGTCGCGGTGAACGCCCTCTACATTGGGACGGACCCGCCCGTACTGAGTCGCGGCCATACCGCCCACCAGGCACTTCCCTGGCCACTCGGGATCCTCCTCCTTCTCCACCACCAGCACCCGACAACCGCGGTCGACCAGCTCGTGGGCTGCAGTCAATCCCGCAATGCCTGCGCCGAAGACCGTGACCACGGTCGGATTGAGCTCGTGCTTCCCTTTGATCCGCGTGAGAGGAGCCCTGACTGCAGAGAACGCCGGCCTCCCTAGAAGAGGAGGCGTCTTACCACTTGAATTCGACTCGGGCATGCTTCGCTCCTGCGTAGTGGGACTTGAATCGCTCACAAAGAAGAGAGAAAGAGGGCGAGCGAAGGGCGCCATGGCCCCAAGCCCTCAGAGCGTCGTCGACTGCCAGAACGTCGTCGCACGAACCGCGAATGATCAGACGGTCGTCGATGAGGGCCCTGGCCAGGAGGTCGTCGCCGTCCAGAATGCCGGCCAGCGTCTCGATGGTGGTTTCCACGGTGACTTCGGACGCCTCGCTGGCCGATCCGACCCACGGCTGCGGGCCGGGAAAGAGACACTGAACCGGCTCGCCCTTAATGGCGATGGTGATCCGACGATGCCCGAGGGCGGCGGCCAGGGCTTGGAGATGAAACGGGGACTCTTGCGCCAAGAGCCCCAGTGACTCGTTGACGAACCCACCGAAAGCCGAAGGCTGCGCATCAGGCAGCACGCACGAACTCCATGATGGTGGCTGACGAAAAGTCGAAGGCACGACCTCCCACGTGGCCCCGCACCTGGGCCCGACCCACCACCTCATTGACCACGGTCAATTGGAGCGCATTGTCGTCGCTCGGCAGCACGATGCGTGCATGGCTTTCGGGCGAGAAGGCGATGGTCAGGTCGTCACCGAGGCCGCCTGCCTCTAGCTCGAACCGCGCGGGGACACCGGACGCTGCGCCCGGCATCAGGAACGCGCCCACGGGGGGCAACGTCAGCGCTTCTCTTTGGCGATGGAAACCCGACCGCGCGATGCGGATCTCGCGGTCGTGGAAGGTCCGCACGTGAGAAGGGCCTTGCCAAACCAACACGCCCTGACTGAACGTACGCCTTCCTCCTTGATCCATCAGCCGCGAGAACACGACAGTCCAAGGCTCGGCATCGTTTTCGGCGATCGCAAAGCCCCATTCCCAAGCGAGGTCCGCGGACCATCGAAAGCGTCCCCAATTGTGATCGTGGTAGGCGCGTGCCGTTGCGATACGAAGGGAACGAGCGCCCAGGGTCAACTCGCCAGAGGCTTCCAGCTGCGGCACAATTACCCACTCGAGGGAGGAGGCACCTCCGAGCCGCAAGCGACTCTGCGTGGGCCAGGTGCGCGGCGTGAGGCGAAGTGACAAGCCCAGCCGCTCATCGTCGACCGACACCTCGAAGACTCCTCCTGTCAGACGAAGGCTGTGCGGTCCCAATTGAAGGTCGAGCTCGCCCTCGCGGGCGCGCACGGCGTCCGACGGGAACCTTCGCACCACCCCTCGCCAATGGGGCCAGGTCGACAAGATCGTCAGAACGCCTTCGCTCCGTCCACCCTTCGCTCCCCACCGATCGACGAGACTGAAGTTGACGATGAGGTGCCCGCCCGGGACCTCCACGCAGAAGTGAAACCACTCCTTGTAGTCCGACGGAACGTCGCTGGAACGACCGAATTCACGTTTGAGGGCGTCGCTTCGCCCCAAAGCGAGCCCGAGACCCTCGTTCGCCAGAGAATCAGCGGGTGAGGCTCTCATCGCAGGAGGCCCCGGAACGCTTCTTCGGGAGATGCCCGGGGAGCCTGCGGTTCTGGCGCTGGGGTGCCCGCAAAGAGACCGCCGATTGTTCTGCGCAATGACATGACCCCAAGCGCGACCTCCATCCAGGCTTCTTCCGCGACCCGCAGCGTTGACCCTTCGACAGCGAGTGCGCCTGCCACCCGATCGAGGACCGCACCGAGCCCCAGCAGCACCTCCACCGCATCGTCGATGCCCCGTAGGTCTTCTGTCGCAGCCAGGAGGACGGAGGGGGTCAAAGGCCACGCTCCTGGCCGAGCCACCGATCGAGAATGCGATCGCGGGTGGGCGAGCTAGCTATGCGGAAGAGTGACTCGACCACCTGGGAAGGCGTCGCGTCGTCGCATGCCGGCTCCGCACCCAGGTAGGGCCAGAGGAGCGAGACCCGGTTCAAGAGAGCTGACCGGCTCAATTGCTCTCGACACCTTTGACCCTCGAGGGTCTGCCCGAAAGAACGACCTTCGGTCCGAAGGGAGGCCAACGCCGCGCGAAAAGCCTCCGGATGTTTCAGGGCCACGAGCCTGATCTCTCGCAAGACGTTCTCGGCGCTCTCGTCCGCGCTCCCCACGCGAATGGTGGGCAATGAAAGATCTTGCTCGTCGCTCACGAGACCTGAACCTCGAGCCAGAGGCGCTGACGGAGAATGGGCCCGACCGTGATGTCTACCGGCATAGACAGGGAGGTCGGCCGGGAAGTAGCACTGAGATCGACCTCCACCCGCACCACCACCACCGCCTCGGGCGCCAAGGTGATCTCGCCCGGCGTGAAGGCCACCGGCGGCGCCGTCAGGCCCGCCTGGAGTGTCCCGGTGCGGAAACCGAAGGTCTCGGTGAGAGCGCCATCATTGCGCAAGCGAAACCGCCCGCCCGTCTTTCCGCCACACGAGCCATGGAGAACGAGCTCCTGTTGCGGAACCGGCCGGCCGTCGGATGACGGCGGTGGGTTGGTGCCCGGGAGCTCCCCGAGCAGCTCGTCCATCAAGCGACGTTCGTGAGAAAGGCGCTGCTCGCGCCCCTGAAAAACTCTACGGGCGCGGGCGAGGACTTCCTGCTTCTCGGGGCTGGCAGAGGCCCGGGTCCGGGCCGATTGTTGCGAGGCGATCGTCGTGAGGGCACCTACGAGCGACGTGAAGACCTCTTGGTCGTCGACCTTCCGAAGAAGGGCTCTCAAATCAGGAGAGAATGGCAACATGTCGTAGAACCTCAATGAGTACGAGACAAGACGTAGTCGACCAGGCTGGTTAGAAACGTTCGGTGGACGGAGGGAGGAAGTGGAGCGATCTCCCGGTCCACGATGAGGCGAGCGCGGAGCGCATGGGCCCGCGCCACCGCGCGCGCGTGTGCGAGGCTTTCGCCGCCGCGTCCCCGAAGAAGATCCGCCAGCCACGACACGTCGGCTGCCGTCTTGACCGGGCGCGAGGACGCCCCCTCTCCTCCTGGGCGAGGCAAGGTGAGGATCCGCAGGGCTTCTTGCCGTTGTGCCTGCGTAGCCGTGCGCAGAGCGTGGAGAAGGATGAGCGTGTACTTGCCCTCCCAGAGATCTCCCCACCCATCTTTGCCGACCTCCGCCTCCTCGCCTTCGAGGCTGAGCAGGTCGTCCTGAATCTGGAACGCGATGCCCAGTAGCAAGGCGACGCGGGCCATGGCTTCCCGTCGGACAGCCAAAGTCCCGGCGGCGATGGTCCCCACCAACACCGGGGTGATGAAGGAGTACCAGCCTGTCTTCTTGTGCACCATGCGGACGTAGTCGCGATCGGTGAGGTCCCATCGGCCCTCTCGGATCCAGGACAGCTCCAGCATCTGACCTTCCGCAGACTCTCGGGCCATCCGAGCGAACACCTGCAGGATCCGAAAGGCGGCGCCAATTCCCAACGCCCGAACGTTGTCCAGCAAGGGCCCAAGAGCGAGGGCCAACATGCCATCACCCACGTTCACCGCGGCGGCCATGCCGTGAAGGTTGTGGAGAGTGGGCGCGTGGCGCCTGGTGACCGAGCCGTCCTCGATGTCGTCATGAACGAGGAAGGCGTTGTGGAAGAGCTCCAATGCTGCCGCGGAAGGAAGCACGCTGTCGAGGTAGCCCCCCATCGACATCCCGGTCGCGATGCAGAGAGCCGGCCTGAGCGCCTTGGCAGGTCGCAAAGGGTAGTCCATCAAGAGCTGATACAGACCGCCGCTGTGGCGCGGGTTCGCGGGAACGTGCTCCTTGATCTCGTCCAAGGTGAGTCGACGGCACTCCACCAGATAGCGCGAAATATCAAAGTCGAGACTGTCGCTGTTCATCTTGAAGCTCGTCACCAGACAAACAAAAGGCGACCGGAATATTCCCGAAGAAAGATTCGGGGCCTTCATTTGCCCATTCACCCATCAGTCGGACGAGTCACCTCCCGGTCGGGTGAGCCCGAAGGTCGCGATGAGGTTGTAGACATGGGCGCGGGTGAGATCGAGCACCCGGGCCACCGCGGTGACGTTCCACCCCTCCCGTTCTAGGGTCCTTCGCAGAAGGTGCTCTTGGAAGCGGCGGGTGGCACCGTGAAACGTGCCCACCGCCGAGTCGGAGCCCGGTTCGCTCGTCTCTGACACGGGAAACAGGTGGCGCCTCTCGATCTGCTGCAGACCTTCGCCATTGGCCCGCACGATCCCCGCCTCCACGGTGTGAGCGAGCTCGCGCACGTTCCCGGGCCACTCTGCGTGTTGAAGAGCCAAGATCGCGCCTGCCGACAACTGCATGGCCGACAATCCATTTCCCTCGCAGCTGGTCTTGCAGAAATGATGCGCTAGCGCCGCGATGTCCCCGCGTCGTTCCGCCAGGGTCGGTACGCGAATCGGAAACACATTGAGACGGAAGAACAAGTCCTCGCGGAATTTGCGCTGCGCGACGGCCAGCGCGAGATCGGCGTTGGTGGCAGCGATGAGCCGGATGTTGGCGCGGCGCGGGGAGGACTGGCCAAGAGGGTAATAAGTGCCCGACTGAAGAAGCTGCAGCAGGACTGCCTGTGCCCTGGGCGGAAGCTCGGTGACCTCGTCCAGGAAGAGCGTGCCGCCCTCCGCCGCCTGGATCTTTCCGGGGACGGGACGTCGCGCGGTAGAGTGGGCGCCCGCCGAGGCACCGAAGAGCTCGCTCTCGATGAGCTCGACCGGCAAGGCGGCGCAATTGAGCTCGACGAAGGGTTTCCCCGCGCGCGGGCTGTTGTCGTGGATGGTCCGAGCCAACTGGGTCTTGCCGGTCCCGCCCGCTCCCGTCAGGAGCACCCCGACCTGAAGCGGCGCCACCGAAGAGATTTGCTGAAAGACCTGAGCGAGTGCCTCGCTCGAGCCGATGAGCTTCGAAAGGTCTGCGGTTCGCCGGAGGGGCTGAGTGGGATCCAGTGAGGTCGCGAGGTGCCGCTTCGAGAGAAGCCGTTCAGCAAAACCACCGGCGTGCCGGGCGAAGATCTCGGCGCGCCGGCGATCCTCGGGGGAAAATGGACCGGGCACTGCTCGATCTTGCAGATAGATGACCCCTAGAACGGGTGAGCGCCCAATCGGTGCGCAAAGCACCGCCTCGAGGCGCTTCGCCCGCACGCTCCGGTGATCCTGAAAGCGTGGATCGAGCTGGGCCGACGCCGTCACGACCGTCTCTCCCGTGGCGAAGGCTTCATTGATGATCGTTCGCGAGAAGGTGTCGGGCGACATCGACTCGGCTTCCAGCCCGCGAGCCAGAGAAAAGGTCGGCTGCTCGCCGTCGAAGATGTCGCGCAATTCGATGTAGCCGCGCCGGGCTCCCGCAACATCGATGAAGAGGGAGAGCGTCCTTTCCAAGAAGACTCGTGGCTCGTCATCGAGGCCGATCGAAAGGAGCTCCCAATAGAGGTCACGTTCGCGTTTCAAATCCATTGCGGAAATGTCAACGTCCAACGCCTCCAGATGGTCCATGCGCCGGACCATAACATCGAGATATCTCGCGACGAAGGGGACATAGCCACGACAATCCTTTGGCCGTTATTGGCCGGCAAGACACCTGTCACCCTCCGGCTCTGACGAGCTTCCGCACGCTGGCCAACCAGCCGGCGAGCTCGATCCACCGGCTCGCTCGCAATCCTGATTCGCGGTCCGGAAGGTCAGAGTAAGGCGGGCATTGCCAGGGTGGCGAGTTGTGACCGGCGCCCCGGCGGTGACGGCGGTGATGCAGTCCGAGACCCAGGTACCGAACAGGGCGCTGTCGCTGCCAGACTGATAGTTCGAGACATTCAAGAAGAAGCCGGCGGCGCGCTGCACTCCTGCTCGCGCCAAGCGGTAGGCGGCCTCGCCGACCCCTAGCCAGGCGCTGTTGGTGCCGT
>Ga0170475_104664086_pt1 | contig 13944 bp, 12 predicted proteins | sample Soicark_Litter_5_FD_111474 | JGI IMG/M metagenome (GOLD analysis project Ga0170475, IMG submission 111474) | Avena fatua rhizosphere microbial communities from Hopland, California, USA. Combined Assembly of 48 SPs | reverse complement strand
CTCGCGACCGACTACCAGCGCTACCTTCCCGAGTATGTGACCGGACTGGCCGCCATTGACGCGCGCGCGTCGGCAATCGACGGCGCTCCGTTCGTGTCGCTGGCGGCGGAGCGCCAGGATGCCATTCTCGCGGAGTTCGACCGGCGCGACGCCACGCAGGACCCACTTCGGGCGCCCCAGGACCCGCCGACGCCACGCTCGTTCTTTGACCTCGTGCTGAAGCACACCCGCGAGGGCATGTTCGGCGACCCGCGCTGGGGTGGCAACGCGGATCGCGTCGGTTGGGAACTAATCGGCTATGGTGGCCCGAGGTTCGAGTGGGCGGCTGAGGACCAGCGGATCGAGTTCGTCGCGTCCGAGGGCCACTGATCAGCTCCGTTTTCGGACCGAAATCAGAGCCAGCCGGCCGCCAAAAGATGCGATAGAATGACGCGCCGTGAGCGACGTCGATGGCATCCGGCGCACGCTGGCGCTGTACTCGCGGTACAACGACGTGAAAGACTCGACCGCCTGGTCCGAGCTCTGGACGGAGCGCGGCGCGGTAACGGACCGCTCGGGAACCTACGTCGGGCGGCCCGAGATCAAACGTTTTGTCGATGGCATCAACACGGCCAATCCAGATCGTGACACCCTGCACTTCTGTGCCAATGCCGTTGTCGCCGTCGACGGCAACCTGGCGCAGGCGCACACGGACATCGTGTTCGTGTCGCGTCCGACGAATCCGACGGGGGTGTGGGCCGTTGGGAGCATCAACCACTACACCGATCGACTTGCCCAGGATGGCGCGGAATGGAGGTTCGAGGATCGCCGCATCGACCGACGCCCCACTGTCCGCACACCGCTTGCCGAACTGGGCCTCAGCGCGGCCACGGACGACCATGAAGCCATTCGCCGCGCACTGGCGCTCTACGCGCAGATGCTCGACAGCAAGGATCCGGCGGGCTTGAGCGAGCAGTTCGCGACGAACGGCACATGGCACACATCGGGCATCCAGGTCGACGGTCGGTCGGCGATCAAGCGCCACTTCGAGCAACAGTTGGCTACCGAGGCGCCCGGCCACAGCACGGCGCACCTGATTGGCAATTCGGTCATCCAGGTCTCAGGCGATTCGGCGGAGGTCAGAAGCGACTGCGTGGTGTTCGAGCAACTTGGCGAAAAACCGTGGGCGGTGCAGAGCGCGAGCCGCGTGCGCGATCGGCTCGTGCGCGAAGACGGAGCATGGCGGTTGCTGTCGAAAGAGGTGTGAAATGAGTGTTCTGACCAAGCTCAGTGTTGAAGATCGTCTGGATATCATGGAGCTGCTCGTCCGCTACGGTCGCATGCTCGACACCAGGGACGCGGCCGGCTACGCGTCGCTCTTTGCTCCGGATGCAGTCCGAGTGACGGGCAATGGCGCCAAGGTTCAGCACGGTCGCGCCGAGATCGAGGCAGACATCCAGCAGTCGATCGACAACTGGCGCACGACCATCCGTCACTTCCTCGGCCCAGCGCTGATCGAAGGCGACAATGGGAACACCGCGACAGTGCGCTCGTACGTCCAGGAAATGGTCGACGTGCCCGAGGGGCCCTGCTACGTATCGCAGGTGGCCGAGTATCAGGACATCTGTGTCAAGCTGGACGGCCAGTGGTACTTCCATGAGCGGAAGATCGTCAAAATGCTCGACGGGCACGCGGACGTGGTCAAACGCGGCTTCTGAGCCGGGCTCGGCCGAGAGGAGGATAAAGGGCGTTTGAAGCGCAGTACCGAGCGGATCCTCACCACGCACGTGGGAAGTCTGGTCCGTCCGCCGGCCATCCTGGAGGGGATGAAGGCACGCGTCCTCAAGCAACCCCATGACCAGGAGCAGCTTGAGCGCGACATCGATCAGGGCGTTCGAGATGTCGTGCGCAAGCAGGCCGAGGTTGGCATCGACATCCCGAGTGACGGCGAGTTCGGCCGCCAGGGTTTCGAGGCCTACATCAGTGAACGGTTGAGCGGTCTCCAGGCCCTGCCCGAGCCGCCTGGTGACGACGCGTTTCAGTTCGTCAGCCCTTCGGAGCGCGCAGTCTTCCCCGGCTTCTTCGAGCAGTACCACCGCCACTATCGGTACCTCTGGATGCCGCCCGAAGTCGACATCTCAGACGTGCCCAACCGGCCGGGCAACTATGAGCGGTTCCGCGTCGTCGGCCCCGTTACATACAAGGGCCAGGCCGCCATCAAACACGACATCGAACGACTCAAGGGCGCGATGGCGGGTTTCAACTTCACGGACGCATTCATTCCCGCCGACCTGCCGACTCGACGTCGTATCGACGAGAACATTCTGGAGTTTTACCCGAACGTTGATGCCTACCTCTACGCGGTCGCGGACGCGCTTCGCGAGGAATACCGAGCCATCGCCGACGCGGGCCTGATCGTCCAACTCGACCTGGCCGCTCTGACGACGGGCAGCCGAGCCGCGCAAGCGCCAACTCACAACGCGGAGCAGAACGTGGAGATCATCAACCACGCGCTGCAGGGCATTCCGGACGACCGCGTTCGGTATCACCACTGCTGGGGCAGCATGAACCAGCCCCACACGCAGGACGCCCCACTCAGCACGTTCGTGCACACGATGCTTCGCATACATGCCCAGGCCTATTCGATCGAAGCGGCTAACCCGCGCCACGAGCACGAGTGGATGCTCTGGAAAGACGTCAAACTGCCGGATGGCAAAATCCTGATTCCTGGCCTGGTCTCGCACCAGACCAACGTGGTCGAGCACCCGGAGCTGATCGCCTGGCGGATCAAGAACTTCGCAAACGTGGTCGGCAAGGAGAACGTTGTCGCTGGCTCTGACTGCGGCTTCTCTCAGTTCTGGGACTCGATCCGCGTGCACCCGTCGGTGCAGTGGGCAAAGTTGAAAGCGCTGGCCGACGGGGCGGCGCTGGCCAGCGCCGAGCTGTGGGGGACGCGGGCGGCGGCAGTCGCCGGCGACTAAGGTCGCTCACATCGGGAATCTGACGTAACGCTCCTGGATCAGCCAGCGACCACCGCTTGACACGAGTTGGTCGTAATATCGCCCGTGGCCACGCGACTGCCATGTTCCGTCGGCCGCGGGTTCGTATTCGCTGACTTCGGTTTCCGCCGTCGCCGTCGTCGAGTCCGCGCGCACCACGGACGAGGTGCAAAAGTGGACGATCCTGCGCTCCGGATTGTTCGCCCACATCCCTTGGATGGTGTCCTTGATCGCCTGGCGACCGGTGATCTCGCCGCTAGCCAGCGTGAACCGTGCATCGAGCGTGAACAACTGGCTCCAGTTCTCGGCGTCGTGGTCGTCCAGGAAATGTGCGTACAGGGCCAGCGTTTTGTTGATTTCCCCGATGCCGGGCAATGGCGCCGCGGCAGCCAGTTCCGCACTTCGGCTGACAACGCTCGTCCGCGGCTGAATCATCCAGCGTGAGAACAGCCAGCCGGAGTGCGATCGGACGAGGTCCGCGGTGTACCGATTCAGCTGGCTGTTACGCCACGCGCCGTCGACCGTGGCACGCTCGTGAAAGAGCATGTCGGCATCGAGCTTGGCCGTATCGCCGTCGATGGCGATGACCACATTGGCGGAGAAATGGCACGTATCGCGATCACCCTGGCGCGTGTTGATGTCGCGCATGAAGGCGCGAATGGCGCTCCGCCCGTGCCATTCTTGCCCAGCCCGGGCGACGACCACGGCGTCCGGCGCGTACAGCAACGTCCAGGCTTCTTCGTCCTTGTAGTCGTTGTACCTCGAGTACAGGGCAAGGGTCAGTCGAATGTGCTCTTCGTCACGCATGACCGGTATCTCCTGGCGAGTCAGCGTCGTACGACGCGCTTTTCGGCGAACAGCCAATGGTCCCCGCGGCGCACCAGCCGGTCGAAATGGCGATTGACAATGCCCATCGTCCACGGTCCCTCGCCCGCGCGCTGGCTGATCGACACATCGGTGACGGCTTCGGCAACATCGCCCACGACGGTCATGACCGTATTGCCGAACAGGTGTTTGCTGCTCCGCCCGGGGTCCCGAGCGCCGAACAACTCGCCTATGAACTTGCGGATCGCTTCTCGCCCGGCGTGGGTGCCGGCCGCGGACGTGAACTGACCGTCCTCGGTATAAAGCGCGGTGTAGCCGTCGGCGTCCCCGTCGTCCAGCCGCTGGGCATGCACTGCTAGAGTCAGCCTGATCTGGTCTTCGTCGTCCATGGAAGCCTCCCACGTAACGTGCCTCGGCTTACCCACCGCTCGCGCGGGCGCCCGACACAGTCACGTACGGTATATGATCTGCAGACGCGAGGAAACAGAGGCCTCGGTTCTGCATCGACTGTTCGGGGATAGATACGCGGCCGCCAGGGAAGGAGTGCCGGCCTTGTGAACGATTTGCAGCGACAAGCAGGGGGTAAAGCTGGATGACAAGCCGCCGCGCAGCTCCATGGCGTTCCCGGCCGAGGCGTGAGGAGTAGCTAGCCCATGGGCCGCTATCTGGTGGTACGTGTTCTCGAGTCGATCGTCACACTGTTCGTCATTTCGATGGTCGTCTTCGTGCTCGCACGGGCCACCGGCGACCCGACAACGCTGCTAGTTTCAGACAAGGCCACCGCACAAGACATTGCGCTCTTGAAGCAGCAGCTCGGTCTCGATCAACCCGTGCCCGTGCAGTACTGGGTATTCATTTCCAATGCGGTGCGGGGTAACCTCGGCAAGTCGATTGCCGATAAGGGCGACGTGGGCCACCTGATCGCCGAACGCTTCCCGAATTCACTCATGATCGGGATACCCGCACTGGTCCTGAGTACCATGTTGGGGATCCTGCTGGGCACGGTCGCCGCGCTGGGACGCAACACCTGGGTTGACAGATCGGTAAGGGTCGTCTCCGTCCTGGGCCAATCCGTGCCCAGTTTCTGGCTGGCGATCATGCTGATCCTCGTCTTTTCCGTGATGCTGCGCGTGTTACCAACTTCGGGCATGGGTGGGCCCGATCACTACGTGCTCCCGGTCGCGGTACTGACGTTCCTGGCGTTGCCGCTGCGGACGCGGTTGATGCGCTCCTCGATGCTCGAGATCCTCGACACGGAGTACATCAAGCTGGCGCGAGCCAAGGGCCTCGCTGAACAGGCGGTCGTCAGGCGGCACGCGCTGAAGAACGCGCTTTCCCCGCAACTCACGTCGTTCGGGCTGACCCTGGCGTTCACCATCACAGGGTCGGTCGTGATTGAGACCGTGTTCGCCTGGCCAGGGCTCGGGCAACTGTCATACCAGGCGATGCTGTCGCGCGATTACCCGTTGATCCAGGGAACGGTGCTGCTGGTGGCGGTCTTCGTGCTGGCGGCGAACCTCATGGTGGACGTCCTGTATGCGTACGTTGACCCGCGCATCAGGTACTAGAGACCGGCAGCGGAGGCGATGACTGTGGCCGACTCAGTTGTGTCCGGGGCTATCGACCACCAGGCGGTTGCCCGCGCCACCTTGTCCGGGGCCGCCCGCGACCGGGCTGGCGCGCGAGCGTGGCGAACTATTCGCAAGGTGCCAATCCTGCCGCTGGCGGTGATTTTTCTGTTTGTGATCTTCGCCGTATTTGCGCCGCTGCTTGCGCCATACGACCCAACGCGTATTGCGCTGCCGCAGAAGCTCACACCGCCGTTGTTCGTGCCGGGCGGGAACCCGGCGTATGTCCTGGGCACAGACTCGTTGGGCCGCGATGTGCTGAGCCGCCTCATCTGGGGCGCGCGCGTGTCGCTCACTGTCTCGGCCGCGGTGGTCCTGATTTCCAGTGCCGTGGGATTGTTGCTCGGGTTGGCGGCCGGGTACATTGGTGGCCGTACGGATTCCGTCCTGATGCGATTCGCGGATGGCAGCATCGCCTTTCCCGGCATCCTGATCGCACTGCTGTTTGCTATCAGTCTCGGACCGGGCGTGCTGACCGTTATCGTGGCGCTGTCGGTGCTTGGGTGGGCGGCGTACGCGCGCATCGTGAGAGGCGAGGTGCTGCGTCTGCGGAACCTCGAATTCATTGTGGGAGCGCGCGTCATAGGTGCGTCCCCCGCCAGGATCATGTTGGCACATCTGTTCCCGAATGTCCTCGACGCCTGGGTGATCCTGATCACCTTGCAGATCGGGTTGGTCGTGCTCGCCGAAGCCACCCTGGGCTTCCTTGGCGCCGGGGTACCTCCGCCGACTCCGTCGTGGGGATCGCTGGTCGCGGACGGTCGCAATTTCGTCGATTCGGCGTGGTGGATCTCGTTCTTTCCGGGTCTTGCGATTGGCATGCTCGTGCTGTGCGTGAATTACCTGGGTGATTGGCTGCGCGACACATTCGATCCGAGGCTGAGACGACTCAAATAAACGACGGAGGTTCTGCCCACATGCGAACGAGGGGCGCCTGGTCGTTCCCAGGTTTGGTCATCGCCGCGGCCATGTTGGCGGCGTGTGCCCAACCCGCTCCGACGACGACCACCACTACCAACACTGCTACGACTCCGGCCAACGCTGGTAACCAGACGACTTCGACCGCCGCGACGGCCGCGCCCAAGCCAGCGACGACCACCGCCGGGCAGACAGCCGAGGGAACGCTCAGAGTCACTCTTGGCGACCTGGGTGCCGAGAGCTACGACGTCATCATTCCGCAAGTCAATAACGTCATCGTTCTCATTTACGAGCCACTGCTGCGCTACGACCCACAGGGAAACCTGGTCCCCTGGCTCGCGGAAAGCTACTCGATGAGCCCGGACGGAAAGCTCTGGACGTTCAACTTGCGCAAAGGCGTGAAGTGGTCCAACGGCGACGAGCTGACATCGGACGACGTCAAGTTCACGTTCGAACGCTACATCTCGGACGCTTCGAAGAGCCCGTGGTCGCCGCTGCACCGCCAGACCGTCGATCGCATCGAGACGCCCGACAAGTACACCGTGCAGGTGTATTCGAAGGACCCACCCTACCTGTTCTATCCCGATGCCGTTCAGGGAACGTTCATCATCCACAAGGACTATTTCGAAAAAGTCGGGCTCGACACGTTCATCAAACAGCCAGTCGGCACCGGGCCGTGGACACTCACTAACTTCACGCCCGCGGTCAGCGCGGAGCTCACTGCCAACAAGGACTATTGGGGCGACAAGCCCGTCTGGGACAAGCTGACACTCTTGCAGGTTTCCGAGGAGTCGACCAGGATCGCCATGCTCAAGCGCGGCGAGGCCGACATCGTCGGCGTCTCCAACGACAACGCGGTCAAGCTGCGTGATTCAGACGGGTTCCAACTGCGACAGACAAAGGCGTCCACCATTCCAGGTCTCTTCTTGACGGGCTACTGGCTGCAGCCAGGACCCACCTCCGACGTGCGGATGCGCGAGGCAATGGATCTCGCCATCAATCGACAGGAGATCGTCGATTCCTTCTTCAAGGGCTTCGGCAAGCCGGCCGCGGGAAACATCAGCTTGACCGAGCTGCACTGGGGCTTCGATCCAATCTGGTACAGCATCAAGTATGATCCCGCACGCGCCAAACAGCTGCTGCAGGAAGCTGGCTACCCGAACAAATACTCCGACCCGGTGGTCCGCATCTTCTCGGTCGTCCAGTCTTCGGCGACGTGGGAGCCGGAGCTCATGCAGGTGATCTCCGGCTACTGGGAAGGCGTTGGCATCCGCACCGAGATCGTACCGATGGACTTCACGGCATTCAGGAGTTCCTGGCTGGCCAACGACGCAAAGATCATGGGCGGTGTCGCGCCATGGATGGGTGTGGGCAGCGGGTCGGCTGCCAATAGCATCCCCGCGCAGCAGAACCACATGACGTCGAAGGGCGTCAACATCAGCGGCAACGACCCGCAGTTGGACAAAGACTTTTTCGAGATGGTCGCCGAGCTTGACGCGAACAAGCGTCTGGCGCTGTGGAAAACGGTCCAGCAGGAAGCCTTCGCCCTGCATTCGGTGTTGGGTATTGCGCGCGTGTTCGACCAGTACGCTGTCAGCGAGGAGGTCGGCGACTGGTCGGGTCTGGACTATCAGAGCGGCGGCTCCAACGCCATGGTTCTGGGACTTACTGGAGTCAAGAAGAGGTAGCGAGGAGAGAACGGGTTTGAACCGTAGCACTGATCGAGTCCTCACGACGCACGTCGGATCGCTTGTCCGCACCCCCCGGATCCTGCGCGGGGTCAAAGCGCACGTGACGCACGAGCCGTATGACCAGGCGCAGTTTGATCGGGACGTCCAGTCCGGCATAGAGGAGGTCCTGAGCAAGCAGGCGGAGATCGGAATCGACATTCCGAGCGACGGTGAGTACGCCCGACAGGGATTCCGCGGCTACATCAACGAGCGCCTGGGCGGGCTCGAGCCACGCGATCCGCGGCCCGACGAGGTGCCGTTCGGGACACTTGGTTTCCCTGAGCGCGATGAATTCCCAGACTTCTACGAGCAGTATTTCTCGCACTACCGGTACCTCTGGATGCCGCCAGACGTCGACATCTCGAACGTCCCGAACCTGCCCGGCAACCACCAGAATTACCGACTGACGGGGCCAATCACGTACACGGGTCAGGCCGCCATCCAGCACGACATCGAGCGGCTCAAAGCGGCCATGGCCGGCCACGGCTCAAACTTCGTCGACGCCTTCATTCCGTCGGACGTGCCCTCGGGACGAAGCGGCGACGAGAATATTCGCGAGTTCTACCCGTCAGAATCGGCCTACCTGTATGCCGTGGCCGATGCGCTCCACGAGGAATACAGGGCAATTACCGACTCCGGGCTGCTAGTTCAGATCGATCTTGCAGCCCTGAATCCGCGCCGGCGGTGGACGCTGACAGAAACGCGCGATGGCCTCCCCGACGACGAAGTTGGCCAACGTGCCGTCGACGAGGGCGTCGAGATCCTGAATCACGCGCTCCGCGACATTCCTGAAGAGCAGGTGCGCTACCACCACTGCTGGGGCAGCATGAACACGCCGCACACGACCGATCCGCCGCTGCGCGAGATCGTGCCGTCGATGCTGAAGATCAAGGCGCAGGCATATGTTGTCGAAGCAGCCAATCCGCGCCACGAACACGAGTGGATGGTCTGGAAAGACGTCAAGCTGCCGGACGGGAAGATCCTCATCCCTGGCCTGATCTCACATCAGACGAACGTCGTGGAGCACCCCGAGCTGATCGCCTGGCGGATCAAGAACTTCGCTTCGGTGGTCGGCAAGGAGAATGTGATTGGCGGCGTCGACTGCGGCTTCTCCCAGTACTGGGACTCGATCCGCGTGCACCCGAGTGTGCAGTGGGCGAAGTTGAAGGCCCTCGTGGACGGTGCTGCCCTGGCGAGTAAGGAGCTCTGGGGCTCTTCCGCTCAGGTCAGGGATACAGCACTCGTCGCTCGGTGAACAGCCACTTGTCGCCACGCTCGGCAAACTTGTCAGCCCACTGAGCGAAGAACGTCACCGTCCATGGCTCGTCCTTCGTCCTGCGAAGGCCGATGACGGAGGTCAGCGCTTCGGCCGTCGAGCCGTGGACGGTGATGAGTGGATCAGCGGCCATGAGACGGTTCTGCACGTCGGCTGAGGCACGTGCGCGACGCCCTTCGTGGAATTCTCGAATGCTGGCGTGGCCTCGGTACTCTGCACTGGTCGTCGCGAAGAGCCCGTCCTCGGCCCAGACCTGGACCAATCCCTCGGTGTCGTAAATGTCGTGCGCCTGCGTGTACTCCAGGATTGCACGACGGATCCCATCTTCAGCGCTCATGCGGGTAGCGTGCCGCCCGGGGACGATTGACGTCAATACGGCTCGGAGTGAGAATGAGCCAGGAAGCGGCACACAAGACTCCGACTCAGTTGCACAGGTAGCGGGAGCCAGCGATGTTGCGCAGCACAGAACGCATTCTCACGAGCCACGCCGGTAGCCTTCTGCGGCCGGTGGAAGTCATGAAGTTCGTCATGGCCAAAGACGCGCGCCAGCCATTCGATGAAAAGGCGTTCGCAGGAGTCCTGGACAAGACGGTCAATGACGTCGTCCGTGAACAGGCCAGAGTCGGATTAGACATCGTCAACGACGGCGAATTCAGCCGAACGTCGTTCTGTTACTACGTTCGGGATCGCCTCGACGGGTACGAAATGAAGCAGCCTGGCGGAGACATCATCTCGAGTCTCGACCAGGTGAGGAGCGGCAATCTCACGCCGGGTACGGCACGCGCGCGGAAAAAGTTCGGCGACTTCGTCAAAATGTGGGCACCCATCGAGCGCACGATGTGGATGCCTCCCGCGCTACAGGACGGATCGTCACTCAGGCCGCCCGCCGAAGTGCCAGTGTGCACCGGTCCTATTCGGTACGCGGGGATGGACGAGTTGACGCGGGATCTGACACGCCTCAAGTCCGCGCTTGCCGGCGTCAATGTCGACGGAGCGTTCGTTACCGTTGCCTCGCCCTCCGTCGCCGCGTACGTCCTGTCCAATAACGCCTACTACGCAACCGAAGAGGAGTACCTCTTCGCACTCGCTGACGCCCTCAACCTCGAGTACCGGGCAATCACGGATGCCGGCTTCGACATCCAGATCGACTCGCCCGAGCTGTGCCACCTGTACGACCCGGAGTACAGGGACGAGTACCTGAGATGGCTCTCGGTGCGCGTCGATTCGATCAACCAGGCACTGAAGGGGATTCCCGAAGACAAAGCGCGTCTGCACATCTGCTGGGGAAGCGGCAATGGCCCGCATGTCAACGACGTGCCGCTCCGCTTGATCATCGACCAGGTGCTCAGGGTCAAGACGCAGGGCTACTCACTGGAGGGGGCCAACGACCGGCACGCGCACGAAGTGCTGATGTGGGACGATGTGAAACTCCCCGAGGGCAAGATCCTGATGCCTGGCGTCGTGGGTCACGTGACCAACATCATCGAGCACCCGGAGCTCGTCGCCTGGCGCATCAGGCTGTACGCGGAGCGCGTGGGCAAAGAGAACGTCATTGCCGGCACGGACTGCGGATATTCGCAAGGGTGGGACCTCCGACGCGTGCACCCGCAGATTCAATGGGCCAAGCTCGAAAGCCTCGCCGAGGGTGCGCGATTGGCCTCGCAGCACCTGTGGGGCGCATCACAACGAAACGTGCTCGTGTCGACGACCCCATAGTTGCTGACTCGCTAGTGCGGCACCTTCTACCAGCGATTGCAACTTGGCCCACTGCACGCTGGGGTGCACGCGGATGGCATCCCAATGCTGCGCAAAGCCGCAATCAGCGCCCGCGATGACGTTCTCCTTGCCGACCACGCTGGCGTAGTTCTGGATGCGCCACGCCACCAGCTCAGGATGCTCGACCACATTGGTCTGGTGTGAAATTACGCCGGGAATGAGTATCTTGCCCTCCGGCAGCTTGACGTCTTTCCACAGCATCCATTCGTGCTCGTGGCGTGCGTTGGCGGCTTCGATGGAGTACGCCTGCGCCTTGATGCGCAGCATCGCCTGCACGAACTCCTTGAGTGGCGTATCGGTCGTGTGCGGGTGGTTCATGCTGCCCCAGCAGTGGTGGTAGCGCACCTGCTCCTCGGGGATGTCGCGTAATGCGTGGTTTACTACCTCGACGCGCTCGTCGATAGCCTGCGGGTTGTGGGTACTGGTGGAGGCCAGGTCGAGCTGCAGAATGAAGCCGGCGTCGGTGATGGTTTTGTACTCTTCATGGAGCGCGTCAGCGACGGCGTACATGTACGACGTATTGTCCGGATAGAACTTCTCGATATCGGCATCCGCGCGCCTGCCCGTCGGCGGAGTGGCGGTGATGAACGCGTCCGCGACGGTCAGGCCTTGCAGGGCGGTCTCGAACGTGTCAATATCGCGACGTACCTCGTCCTGTCCGGTGTACGTGATCGGAGCCACCACCCGAAAGCGCTCGCCCGTGCCCGGGCGGTTCGGCATGTCCGAGATATCTACTTCCGGTGGCATCCACAAATAGCGGAAGTGCGACGCGTACTGGCGAAAGAAGTCTGGAAAGGCAGCCTGCTCCGCGGCGTCGCCGCCTCCCCAGTCCGGTTCGTTCGGCTCAGCCGGCCTGAGCTGCAAGCCACCGAGGCGGTGCGCCGCGTAGGCCGAAAAGCCGAGGCGAGCCAGTTCGCCGTCGTTCGGGATGTCGATGCCGATCTCGACCTGCTTGTGGACAACGTCGATGATCCCCTGGCGAATGTCGGCAGCAAGTTTGGACTGATCGTAGGGTTGGCCCAGCGCGCGGGCTTTCAGACCCTGCATGATCTCGGGCGTGCGGACCAGGCTACCGACGTGGGTCGTCAAAATGCGATCGCTGCTGCGCTTCATCTGCGCTGCACGCCCGTCAGACCGAGTGAGAAGCCGCCGTTCAGGTAATCCAAACCGGTCCATGGGCCGACTTTGTCACTCACGGCATACTGGTCGTACACCCGGGCAAGACCGACGACGGAATGCAACGCGAAGGCTTGCTGCTGAACTGTTTTCCACAGGGCCAACCGCTTGTTTGGATCGAGCTCGCCGATCATCGCAAAGAAGTTCTTGTCCACCTCGGGGTCGTTGCCGCTGTTGTTCACGCCTTTTGAAGTCACGTGGTTCAATTCGGACGCCATCGTTGTATCCGAGGAGTTGCCGATGTACGGCACCATGCCACCCATGATGTTCGGGTCCTTGCCGATCCAGCCGCTCCGCATCGCGGTGTAGTCGATCGGTACGACCTGGGTCGTGACGCCCACTGCTTGCAAGTATCCGGCAAGCACCTGCACGTACTCGGGTTCCCAGCCAAAAGCGCCCTGCGTGGTTGAGAAGATGCGGAGTGTCGGATTGGCGAACTTGCCTGGATAGCCGGCATCATTCAACAGTTGCTTTGCGCGCTCTGGATCGTACGTCGGGCTGTACCAGATCGGGTCGAAGCCCCACACCGCTTCGGTCATGCCGATCTGGCCGGCACCGGCTTTGCCGAAGCCTTTGAAGAAGGAGTCCACGAGCTCCTGGCGATTGATCGCGGTGTCGAGCGCTTCGCGGACGCGCACGTCCGATGTCGGGCCAGACGTCATCCAGTAACCAGGCAAGTAATACGCCGGAATGGTCGCATAGCCGCACTGCCGGAGCCGGAACCCGTCGTTGTCGCGCAGCCTGACCGCGTTGTCGATCGACACGCTAACGATATCGGCCTCGCCGCGTCTGAGCAGCGCGATCCTGGTGGATTCCTCGGGCGCCTGGCGTAAGACCAATTTGTCCCAAACCGGCTTCGTGCCCCAGTAGCCCTTGTTGGCATCGAGCTCGGCGGTCGCGGCGGGGGCATAGTTGGTCAGTAGCCAGGGCCCTGAGCCCATGGGCTGCTTCTGGAACCCATCGATGCCGACTTTTTCGAAGTAGTTCTTGGAATGGATGTATGTGCCGGTCAGCGTCTGCGGATAGAAGACATATGGCGGATCCTTGGCGTAAATCTTCACCGTGTAGCTGTCCGGCGTCTCGATACGGTCGATCGTTTGCCGATGTGTCGGCGACCAGGCGCCCTTCGCTTCCGGCGAGATGTAGCGTTCGAAGCTGAACCGTACGTCCGATGAAGTGAGCGGGTCGCCGTTGCTGAACTTGACGTCCTGGCGCAGGTTGATGGTCCACAGCCTGCCGTCCTCGCTCATCGTCACGGCTGTAGCCAGCCACGGCATGAGCTCGCCCTGGCGGTCATACCGCAGCAACGGCTCATAGACGAGCGAGATGAACTGGTTGGTGACCGAACCAATGACCTCCATGCTTTCGGTGCCCAGGTCGCCATACGTGACGGTGAGCGTGTCACCGCCAGTCTTCGGTGCGGCGGCTGGCGCGCTCGTCGCCGCGGCCGCCGGGACGCTCGTGGGCGCCAGCGCGGCTGGGGCAGATGTTGGCGGCGCCGCGGGTGCCGGTGCGCCACACGCTGCCAGCAAAGCCATGGCGCTGCCAGAGGCCAACAAGCGCAGCGCCCCTCGGCGGCTGAGACTTCCACTCAAGAGGGATACCTCGCGTTCCATCACTTCGACACCCCTTTCTCG
>Ga0170475_108715670_pt1 | contig 13948 bp, 14 predicted proteins | sample Soicark_Litter_5_FD_111474 | JGI IMG/M metagenome (GOLD analysis project Ga0170475, IMG submission 111474) | Avena fatua rhizosphere microbial communities from Hopland, California, USA. Combined Assembly of 48 SPs | reverse complement strand
TCGTCGACCACCCGGCCGACCGCCACGGTGAGCGCCGCCAGGGTGAAGATGTTGAGCGAGTATTCGCCGAGCTGAAGACCGATCATGGCGATCAACAGCGAAAGCGGAATCGAGATGGCGGTGATCAAGGTGGCCCGAACCGAGAACAGGAACACCAAGATCACGAGCACTGCGAAGGCCAAGCCCAGCAAGCCCTCCACCGCGAGATCATGAATCGACTGCTCGATCAGCGGCGCCTGGTCGAAGATCGTTGTGATCGTCGTGTTGTTGCCCAACTTCTGCTCGAGGCTCGGGATCTTGTCGCGCACCTGGTGCGAAATCTCCACCGCGTCAGCATCGGTGTCCTTGAGCACAGCGAGGCTGAGAGCCGGCCGGCCATCAGCTCGAGCGATAGAGGTCGACTCTATTGAGTCCACCTTGACGTCGGCCACAGCAGAAAGTCGCACCGGATCGTCCGGGGTCGGTACCTGTAAGGCGCGGAACTGCTTGACAGTGCTGCTAGAGCTGCCCACCTCCACCGCGAGTTCGAGGTTCTTGTCGAAGCTGCTGCCGGCGGGTGTGACGGTCGCCTGTCCCTGCACGGTCTGGGTCACTGCCTGAGCTGAGACGTCGTGTTTGCGAAGGTCTTTCGGCCGCAACGTCACCAGCAGCTGGGTGGTGTTCTGGCCGGTCACCGTGACACTGCGTACGCCGTCAATTCCGGACAGGTCAGGCACGGCAACGTTCTCGACTTGACGGCCCGCCTCATCCAGTGAGGCGTCAGAGGCGACGGCAAGCAGCAGCACCGGGATGTCGTCGGTTCTGCCGGTAATGACCTCGGTCTCCACCTGGTCGGGCAGGGTGGATTTCAGTCCATCGACGGCATTGCCGATGTCGGACACTACCTTGTCCGGGTCGAGGCCGTACTCCCATTCGACGGTGATGGTCGCAACGCCGTTCGAAGAGGTCGATTGCACCTTGGTGACACCTGAAACGCCTGTAAGCGCCCGTTCCAGTGGTGTCGAGACATCGTCCGCAATGATCTGCGGCGACACGCCCGGATAGCTGGCTGTCACAATCGCAGTGGGGACCTGAATCGATGGCAGCAATTCCTGCTTGAGGTTCAAAGTCGCCAGCACGCCGAAAACTACGATGGCGAGCGTCGCAAGGCCCACGATCATGCGGTTGGCCAAGCTAAGCCGCGTCAGGGAAGTCATGAAACAGGCTCCCTTCCGCGTGTAGTCCCGACTGAGACACCAGCCGCACCGAGCGAGGCGTCGACACGATCATTCGCATGGAGCTTACAGTTAGCGCAAGCTGGATAATCAAGCCGTTACGATCCTTATCAACAAAGACATAGATTGATGACAGCAGGGCCACCAATGACCGAGACCGCTCGCGACGCCACAGCAGCTGACAGCGAACAAGAAGAACTGATCGGCTGCTTGGAACGGATTCAGGACGGTTTTGAACGACGAGCGCTGTCGACGATGGCCGAGCCGCTGATCTCGACACCGCTCACCATGCAGCAACTCAAGGTCCTTACCATGATTGCAATTGATCCGGAGAGGGCAACCGGTCACGAGCTGGCCGCTCAGCTGAAGGTGTCCGTCGCAACCATGTCTGGCTTGGTTGATCGCCTGGTGGAACACGGAATGGTGACGCGGGGTGAGGATCCCACTGACCGACGGGTTCGTCCGCTCAGCGTGACACCTGAGGGCAACGCGACGATCCGAAGTCTGCTGAGTGCCTCCGGAACCATGCCGACGCCAGTTCTTCGAAGACTCCACATCGACGATCTGCGTGCCCTTGTTCAGGGCGTGGTGGCACTCGACCGTGCGGTACGGGAATTGTCCGAGGAAGACTCCCCCACGCCATGATCAACCAAGGTCCTCAGTGGCTGCATATCTTCATTGATATCCGTGCCGAGGTAGCACAAGAGTCGGCGAAGTTCTGGTCCTCAGCACTTGGGTGGCCACTGGGCGATCACTGGCCTGGCTACCCAGAGTTCCGCAGCTTCCAGCCGCCGACCGGCGATGGCTACGTCCATCAGCAGGTTGGCGATCATGGACCGCGCATCCACTTTGATCTTGAGGTCACCGACAATGCCGAGATGCAGCGACTTGTCGAACTCGGTGCCAAGGTGGTTGGCGAGGCCGAAAGCTGGTGCCCGATGGCCTCACCAGGCGGGCTCCCATTCTGCTTGGTCCACCACCACGAGCACGTTCGTCCGTCGGCACTGACATGGGACGGACACCGCAGCCGGCTGGTACAGGTCTGCGTTGACTCGCGGGCCGACTTGCATGATGCCGAGGTGGCTTTCTGGCGGGCAGCCCTGAATTGGCGATGGTCGGCAAGTGATTCCGAAGAGTTCGCCGGCAAACTGTATCCGCCGTCCGGCTCCAGCGTGCAGTTGCTCTTCCAGCGGCTGGGGGAGGATGACCCGGACACCGCCGTACGAGCTCACATCGATCTTGGTACTGACGATATGGAAGCCGACGCGCAACGCCTCGTTCAGCTCGGCGCGACGCGTATCGGACCGGGCCGTGGCTGGGTGCCTCTTCGTGACCCAACCGGACTGGTGTTCTGCACTACCGGCAATTCTCCCGACGCCCCATAGGCTGCGTGCGGTTCAGCTCTCCGGAGCCTGCTGCACTGGAGGGGGAGCAGTCTCACCGGCGTTGCTGTCGCCCAGGCTCGCCGTAGCAGAAGGCTCGGCTGCTTGCTGCTCGACCTCCTCGGCCTCCTCCGCTTCCAGCCGAGCTAACCGAGTACGGGCCACAATCTGCTGTCTTGTCGTGGTCCGCTGGGAGCGCCCGCGGAAAACGAAGCTGACGGCCCAGTGCAGCACGGTGGTGAGCCGATTCTTGAATCCGACGAGGTACAGAACGTGAACACCGAGCCACATCAACCATGCAAAGAAGCCCGCGAAGTGGAGCCTGTTGCCGATGCTGGCCACGGCATGGAATCGGGAAATGGTCGCCATGCTGCCTTTGTCGAAGTACTTGAAGGGTTCTCCAGGCGGCTCGCCACGCAGCCTGCCGGCAATCTGATCGGCTGCGTATTTGCCACCCTGCATCGCGACCTGCGCCACGCCAGGCAGGTTGTTGAGGGCCATCATGTCGCCCACCACGAAGACCTCAGGATGTCCGGGCAAGGTGAGATCTGGATTCACCTTCACCCGGCCGGCACGATCGACTTCGGCGCCGCTTTGTTCGGCGAGCTGCTTTCCGAGGGGTGAAGCACTAACCCCAGCCGCCCAGACCTTGCACCGAGAACGAATCCGCCGCTTGTTGCCCTCAGCGTCGATGATGTCAACGCCGAAGTTGTCGAGACCGACGACCTTGGCGTTGAGCTCGACGTCCACACCGATGCTCTCAAGTTGCTTCTTGGCTGCCGTGGAGAGCTTGTCACCGAAGTTGGGCAGGACAGCCGGGGCGGCGTCCAACAAGATCACCTTGGCCTTCGTTGTGTCGATGCGACGGAAGTCTCGTGGGAGTGTCCGCTCTGCCATCTCCCGAATCTGGCCCGCCATTTCGACACCAGTGGGACCGGCACCGACCACAACGAAAGTCAGCCACTCCTCTCGCTCCGCCGGGTCGTCACTCAGTTCTGCGAGCTCAAAGCAGCCGAAGATCCGACCGCGTAGCTCCAGCGCGTCATCGATGCTCTTCATACCCGGGGCCCACTCGGCAAATTGATCATTGCCGAAGTACGACTGACCGGCGCCGGCAGCCACGATCAAGGTGTCGTACGGAGTGACGGTGGTACCCAACGGACTGACCGAGGTAACGGTCTTGGCGTTGATATCGATGTCGGTAACCCGACCGAGCAAAACCGTCGCGTTCCGCTGTCTCTTGAGCACCTCGCGAGTTGCGGGAGCGACCTCGCCCTCGGAGAGAACGCCGGTAGCAACCTGGTAAAGCAGCGGCTGAAACAGGTGGTGTGACGTTCCGCTGATCATGGTGACCTGGACAGCAGCCTTCGCCAGAGCCTGAGTAGCCCAGAGCCCTCCGAAACCAGAACCGATGATCACTACTCGATGCCTGCCCGATCCACGATCAACCGATGAGGAAGTTGCAGGACTTGGTGCGGGGCTCTCTACCGTCATGATTCACTCCTCGCCGTCGCCGTGCGGCCTACCTCAGACCGCTACCCAACAAGGGGCGGGACACACGGGCAACCGGTACGTCATCCCGCCTTTGTTCAGCAATCGTCCCAGTCACGGCCCGAATTGGCCACCATTCGATGTCTGGATCGCCCTCGAGTCGCAGTCCGTCTTTAGCCAGGCTTGCTGGCGCTGCAACCTATATTCACGTTGGCTTCTTGCCGTCTGCACGGGATGCAACCTGTGCAGAGCGTGCGCAGGTCCGGTGTAGGTAGGTTTCCGACAGGAGAGGGACGGATACGTCCGATCGGTCGCTAGGGTCGCTTGGGTGCCTTGGCGGCAGATGCGGTAGCTCGTGATGCTCGGGACTGAGAAGCCGCACGCTCAGCCTCTGGCACGACGGTCGTCGACAACACCACCATTGCGTGGGCGTCGACCCGATGAGTCGACCTTGCTCGCCACGGCTTCACATTTGGTGGATCGACCTGTCCGCTAGCGGTGTCCAGTCGCACCAGCCAGTTCTGGCCGAGCTCTTCCGCCGGCATGGTGAACCTGATCGGTTCTATGTGCGCGTTGAAGAGCAGCAAAAAATGATCATCGACGATTGGCCGGCCGACCGCATCGAGCTCGGGAATGGCATCACCATTGAGAAATACCATCAGGCTGCGGGCGAACCCGGAGTTCCAATCGGCCTCGTCCATCTCCGACGCGTCGGGCTTGAACCACATGATGTCGCCGAGCTCACTCCGGCCGCCGTGCTTGGCGTCTCCGGCAAAGAACCGCCGCCGCCGCAGAATCGGATGTGCCTTGCGCAAGCTGATTGCCGCTGACGTGAAGGCGAGCAGATCCTTCTGGTCGGCATTGAGATCCCAGTGCACCCAAGAGATCTCGTTGTCTTGGGCGTAGACGTTGTTGTTGCCGTGCTGAGTCCGTCCGAGCTCATCTCCGTGCGCCAGCATGGGGACACCCTGACTCACCATCATCGTGGTGATGAAGTTCCGCTGCTGTCGTAGCCGCAACGCATTGATGGCCGGATCGTCGGTCTCACCCTCCACGCCGCAGTTCCATGATCGATTGTGACCTTCGCCGTCCTGTCCGTTCTCGCCGTTCGCTTCGTTGTGCTTGTAGTTGTACGAGACAAGATCACGCAGCGTGAAGCCGTCGTGGGCAACCACGAAATTGATCGAGGCGGTGGGACGCCGGTCGGAATGCTCGTACAGGTCACTGGATCCGGTGATCCGGGAAGCGAACTCGGCCAGCGACGCCGGCTCACCGCGCCAGAAGTCGCGCACGGTATCGCGGTATTTGCCATTCCATTCCGACCACAACGGCGGGAAGTTTCCGACCTGATAGCCCCCGTCGCCCAGATCCCACGGTTCGGCGATCAGCTTGACCTGTGAGATCACCGGGTCCTGCTGGATGATGTCGAAGAAGGCCGACAGCTTGTCGACCTCATGGAACTGCCTGGCCAGTGTCGCAGCAAGATCAAACCGGAAGCCGTCGACATGCATCTCCAAGACCCAGTACCGCAATGAGTCCATGATCAGCTGCAGCACGTGCGGACTACGCATCAACAAGCTGTTGCCGGTGCCGGTGGTGTCGTAGTAGTGCTGCTGGGCCTCATCGACGAGCCGATAGTAGGCCGCGTTGTCGATGCCTCGGAACGCTATTGTCGGCCCGAGCTCGTTTCCCTCTGCGGTGTGGTTGTAGACCACGTCCAAGATCACTTCGATGCCGGCCTCATGCAATGCCTTGACCATCGCCTTGAACTCTGTGGTCTGCTGACCAAGATCGAGATCGCTGGTATAGCCATTGTGCGGCGCCAGGAAGCCGATGGTGTTGTAGCCCCAGTAATTGGACAAACCTCGATCAACGAGATGGCTGTCGTTGACGAATTGATGGACCGGCAACAGTTCGACTGCGGTAATTCCGAGCGAGGTCAGGTGCTCGATGATCACCGGATGACCGATCGCCGCGTAGCTTCCCCGGACGTCGTCTGGGATGCCGGGATGAGTCATAGTCAGACCCTTCACATGCATCTCGTAGATGACGCTCTCGTGGTACTGGTGCCGCGGTGGCCGATCATGGCCCCAGTCGAAGTACGGCGTCGTGACTACCGACAGCATGGTGTGACCCAGTGAATCCATGTCATTGAATTCGGTCGGGTCGGCAAAACTGTAGGAGAACAACGATTGGTCACCGTCGATCTGTCCACTGATGGCCTTTGCGTACGGATCTAGCAAGAACTTGGACGGGTTGCACCGCTGCCCTTTTTCGGGCTGGTACGGACCATAGACGCGGTAACCGTAACGCTGGCCCGGCTGGATCCGCGGCAGGTAAGCGTGCCAGACGTTGTTGTCGACCTCGATGAGTTCACGCCGGGTCTCCTCGCGGTCCTCCCCGATCAGGCAGAGCTCGACCTTCCACGCAACTTCAGAGAAGAGTGCGAAGTTCACTCCAGTGCCGTCGAAGGTCGCACCCAGCGGATATGGCCGTCCTGGCCACATCTCGCCGTTCTGTCTTTGCAGACCGTTCATTGATTCCGGCACGACATCTCCCGATCGGTACGCCTCGACCCCTGACGTACCAACGCTACGCTGCCGTCAGCACGTGCTAATCGATGGCACGTCCGCTCGCACAGCAGAATAAGATCCGTGCGACGCGAGGCCTCGGTACTGCATCTCGATCTTGATGCGTTCTATGCCTCCGTCGAGCAGCGCGACAAGCCATCCCTAAGAGGCAAGCCCGTCGTCGTTGGGGGCCTTGGTCAGCGGGGAGTCGTCGCCACGGCATCCTACGAGGCGAGAGCCTTCGGCGTACGGTCGGCCATGCCGACACATGAGGCACGGCGGCGCTGTCCGCATGCGGCGTTTCTGGTAGGTCGATTCGATGCCTACCACACGGCGAGCCGTCAGGTGATGGATGTGCTCCGTCGGCTGTCACCCTTGGTAGAACCACTATCCCTTGACGAGGCATTCGTTGATCTGCGCGCAGCAACGACCGCGGTCGAGTTCAGCCGAGCGGGCCTGAAGCTGCTGATCGAGGAGCTAAGGGACGAGGTCCGTACGGCAACTGACGGCTTGACGGCATCAGTCGGTGTCGCGACCTCGAAGTTCATTGCCAAGGTGGCCACCGAGCTGGCCAAGCCCGACGGCTGGTCGATCATCGAAGTCGGCCAGGAGCTGGACATACTGCGGCCGATGCAGGTCAGCGTGATTCCAGGCGTCGGCCGGGTCACACAAGAAAAGCTCCACCGCATCGGCATTCATAGCGTCGCTGAGTTGCAGAAATGTGCGTTCGATGAGTTAGCACAGGTGATCGGGAAGACGCATGCTCAGCCGTTGATCGATCTGGCGTACGCGCGTGACGATCGACCGGTCGAGCCTGATCGGGAGACGAAATCGGTCTCCGTCGAGGACACGTTCGAAATTGACCTTGTTTCACGAGAGGAGCTCACCGCGATCTTGCTCCGGGATGCGCGGCAAGTTGCGACCAGACTGCACACGGCAGGTCTGTTTGCGCATACCGTCACGATCAAGGTCAGGCTGCATGACTTCTCCACGCTGACAAGATCACGCACGTTGCTCAGTGCGACCGACCGCGCGGAGGTCATCGGCTCGGTTGCCACCTCCCTGCTCGGTTCTGTGGACGTCACAGGAGGAGTTCGGCTACTTGGTGTTGGCGTTGCTGGTCTGACCGATGTCCTGCAGGAGGATCTGTTTGCGGTGGCCGGCTCGGTTGGGATTCCGGCCGAGGACGTGGCGGAAGATCACCTCAAATCTGATGAACAACCGGCTCGCCGAGGTTGGCCGCCTGGACTTGACGTCGAGCATGATCAGCACGGCCGTGGCTGGGTCTGGGGGTCCGGCCTTGGCCGGGTGACAGTCCGCTTCGAGACCAGACTTACGCCGCCCGGTCCAGTGCGAACCTTCGCCGCCAACGATCCCGCCCTACGCCGGGTCGATGAGACTTGACGCCTGTGGTTGCGTTCAGGAGAGCTGTACGGTTCGTCGCGACTGTACTCAGGTTCCTCACGCAACAGGGCCAAGGCCGCTGCTCAGCCGCCGCTTCTCCGCACCAGGCCGAGAAAAGGACCTGAATCGGCCATTTGGGCAAGTGCTTGTGGCTCTGAGCGGAGAAACGCGCCAGGTCAAGCAGCATTGGGAGCCTAGGCGCGGGCGTCGACCCCTGAGGCAGCCTCAATGAGCCCGAGAAACAGGCCGTAGTCCTCGCCACTTTCCGGGTGCCATTGCACCCCCAGCCAGAACGGCCGTTCGGGATCTTCGATGGCTTCGATAGTGCCGTCGGCGGCGCGAGCCGTGGCCTCGAAGCCTGGATGGGTGACAACCGATTGCTGGTGATGACAGCTAACCTGCACCCGGTCACCGACGAAGTTTCGAACCCGCGACCCCTCCCGAGTGCTGATCGAGGTCCAGCCGAAGGCGTTGCCGCCCGGCGCATGCTCTTCGTGCCCAACAACATCTGGCAGGTACTGTTCCAGCGAACCGCCAGCCCGAACGGCCATGATCTGCATCCCCCGGCAAATGCCGAGCGTCGGAAGGCCAAGGCGGTCGGCGGCATCCAGCAGGGCGAACTCCCAGGCGTCACGATCACGACGCACCTTGGTCAGCGGATGGGGCATCTTTCCGTAGCGCTCCGGGTCCACATCCGAACCCCCGGTGATGATCAGTCCATCGAGCCGGGAGACGACCTCGGTCATGCCTTCGTTCTGGGGCGGCAGTAGCACAACCACACCGCCCGCGGCTTCCACCGAACGGGTGTAAACCGATGGCAGCAGGTCGGCCGACATGTTCCACACGCTCCACGCAGCCTGCTCGCGATAGGTGGTCAGACCGATAACAGGCCGCCCCTGTTTTCCCCCCATCGCGGTCACAGCCCCATTCTCACATTCTTTCGAAACTGCGCCTTAGCTCCCAGTCAGTGACAGTGGCCTCGAAGGCAGCCAGCTCCGCATCCGCCAACATGGTGTAGTGATCGACGACCTTCTCTCCGAAGGCGGTCCTGGCGATCTGTGAGCTACCGAAGGCCTGCCGGGCCTCTCGGAGGGTACCCGGAACCCTTGAAAAGTCAGATGTGTGAGTGTTGCCGCTCAGCGCCGGACCGAGTTCCAGATCATGATCGATGCCGTAGAGCCCACCCGCGATCATCGCCGCAAATGCCAGATAGGAATTGGTATCGGCACCTGGCGCCCGGTTTTCCACTCTGGCGGACCCGCCTCGGCCCAGCACCCGGATTGCAGACATCCGATCATCCATCCCCCAGGCGATCGTTGTCGGCGCGAGGGACTCCGCAGCGAAACGCTTATAGGAGTTGATGTTGAGCGCGTACAGCAGAGTGAAGTCGTACAAGGTCAGCAGAACTCCAGCCACGAAGGCCTCATACAGCGCGGTACGTGCACCGTCCTGCCAGAAGACTGTCGAACCGTCGCGACCGCGCAGGGATAGCCGGATGCGGCAGGAGTTTCCCTGGTGCTCGTCGTAGGCGGCCATGAACGTAATGCACTTGCCCTGCTGCGCAGCGATCTCCTTGGCAATGGTCTTGAGAACCGCATGGTTATCTGCCGACGTCAACGCGTCCCCATGGCACAGGCTGATTTCATGCTGCCCCGGGCTTCGCTTTGCAGTGACCGATTCGATGTCGATCCCTGCGGCGTACACCGTATTGCGGATTGCGTGCAGCAGCGGTTCCATCCGGCCGCCACTCATGATCGAATAGTCGACGTTGTACTGGCTGACTGGAGCAAGATCACGATAGTGAGCGGTCCAGGCATCCTCGTAGCTGGTGTGGAAGGCCATCAACTCCAATTCGGCGCCTCCCACAACGGTGTATCCCCGGTTGCCAGCAGCCGCCAGCTGCTGTTTCAAGATCGCTCGCGGTGATTCAGCGACCGGCGTCTCATCGAGTTCGACCACATCACACTGCACCATCACAGTGCCGGGGTGGTGCTGGAGTAGACGAATTGTCTGCAAGTCGGGGACAAGCTTCATCTCGCCCTCGCGCCGGTCCACTGCTGCCGGGTGGTAACGGTCGGAGAGATTCATGTCGACGTCGGCCGACAGGAGGTATGCCGAAACCTCCGTGCCACTGTCCAAGACGTGTTCGGCAAAGTACGCCGCCTGCAATCGCTTGCCCTGCAACCGACCTTGCACATCGGCGAAAGCGACAATGACAGTATCGATGTCGCCTTCGTTGATGCGCCGACGAAGATCATGAACGCTGAGATGACGGGCGTTGCGCAGATCGGTCATGTCGTTCGCTCACTCCTTCGTCGGGTGCATGATCACAACACCAGTGGAACTCTCGATCCGACGCTAGCTCAACACATGACCAGATAGGATCGGCGGCCGTCCCTAGGCTGTGCGCATGGCCATGTGGATGGGCGCGCTGGAGTTCGACCTGTTGCTCGGCGATGTGCATTCGCTCAAGGAGAAGCGTTCGCTGATCCGTCCGCTGATCGCTGAGATTCGCAAACGATTCGAGCTCAGCGTCGCCGAGGTTGATCATCTTGATCTGCACCGGCGGGCAGCAATCGGAGTAGCGGCGGTCAGTCCCGATCGGGCGCATCTGGTCGAGCTGCTAGATGCGGTCGAGCAGCTCGTTGCCTACCGTCCTGAGGTCGAGCTGCTGTCGGTACGCCGCATGTTGCGATCGGGAGACGATGAGTAACCAGCTCGCTGACTTAGGCCGGCCGGTCGCGCCGCCCTGCCGCGTACGGGTCCCCAAGATCAACGTCAATTACCTGCCGCCTCGGCTCCAGCAGCGCACGCTCACGGAAACACACCAACCGCTCATCACCCTGTGGTCCGGAGATCGTGTTTCCGTCGGCAATCACGTCGCCAGACCTGAAGAGGTAGGCCGCCGTGGAAAACAGCATCGTCGCAATCTCAGCTGGCCCCCGGTCCCGGAAGTGGCATTGCACGTCTGGGAGGCCGAAAACGTGCAGGCCGAGAGTGTCCATCAGCATCGCCCCGTGATCGTTGGCGATGCTGAAATAACGCACGTTGATCAAGCCATCAAGATCACCTGGAGCAAACAGCTCTGGGTCGCCGACTCGCTGGCTCTGTGGCCAGCTCAAAACCGTTGGCTGAGTGTGTCGGATCAGCTCGGCAACAACGCCACTCATCCCCCGCCAGCGCTCCTGCGGTGTTCGGCCCTCGCCGAACATCTCTGTTATCAATAGGCTGGACCGGCAGCGTGCTACTGATGATTCGGCCTCCTCCCAGTCCCAGGTCTGATTGACATCAGGCAACGACTTGCCACCCTCACCAAGCGGACTGCCGGGCATGATCGCCGTCAGCAATGGGGCGGAACCATCACCATGTGGCACGACAAGTGATTCCATTTGGCGCTCGGCGTCAGGCGACAGCGTGCGTAGCGCCTGAAGCAGCCGAGGATCCCCCAAGTCGGGGGCATCAGCGGCGTACCACAACTCCACCACGAGCGGGATCGATGTCGCTTCAGTCATGATCAACTCCGCTGTCCCGCAGCCCACGAACCGCCTGTGCGACCACATCAGGGCGGTCGATCATGATCAGGTGCCGGGAATCCTCAATCACGACGTGCCGGGCATTGAGCAGCGCGGCCAGCCGGGTTTGCTCGGCAATCCATCGGGCACCGCCCTTTTCGGCGGCGGTCAGCACGATGGCGAGAGTCTGCGGCCATGCATGGCTCTCGCGCAGTCGTGCCAGGTCCCACGCCTGCTGGCTGTATGCAGCTTGCTCGGCAAGCACACTGGCAATCGCATCCGGGTTCCGGAACGTTTGCCTGGTCATCAGAGTGACCGGGTCGGTCAATCTGCGATGGCTCTGGGCGGCGACCAGCAACCGCTGCAGGAATGAGGCCGGCAGTCGGAGCACTGGAGGCGCCATGGATCTCCGCACCAGCCGGGCAACCCATAGCCAGCCGCGGCGTGGCCCTGGCCGCCGGGGGTTCAGCTCGACGCTGCCGTCGACCAGCACCAGACCGACAACCAAGTCGGGTCGTTGTCGAACGAGAGCCTCGGCATGGAAGCCGGCCATGGAATGGGCGACCAGGATGGCCGGTCCGGTTGTTTTCAGCAGCGCCTCCAGGGTTGCTACTTCTGCCGCCAGTCCAGGTAGTTCATCCGGCCACGGCGAACCCAGCAGTCCTGGGCGGTCAGGGCGTACGACCGCCAGATCGGGCAGCAGGTCGGCGACGAAGTCCCAGTCATAGCTAGGCACTCCGCAGCCGCCGAGCAGCACAATGGGCGGGTCAGCCCCGGGCTGGCTGATCAGATGCACCACCCGACCGCCCAGAGTCACCAGTCCCTTTGCCGGCAACTCCGTCTGAAGTTCTGCGATGCTCATCGGCTCTGGCTCATCGCGCCACTGCTCACGGCGCACTCTTACCCACTCGTGCCGAGAATCTGACACCGCATCGCTCACCGCCGCTTGTTGTTATCGAATCAAGATCATCCTCGGCGCTGGCATCGCCCACACCAGAACAGGTTGCGACCAGCCAGTACCTCGGTGCGTACCTTAGAACCGCATACCAAGCAGGCCATGCCCGCCCGGCGGTACACGTAGACCTCACCTCCATGATCATCTTTGCGTGGCGGACGGCCCATTGCCTCCGGCGTGTGCTCCGGGCGTACGGTGTCGATCCGCTTGGTCAGCACACCTTGCGGCATCAGCTCAACAAGATCACTCCAGATGCCCTGCCAGCTCCGTCGACTTAGCTTGTTGCCCGGACGATGCGGGTTCACCCGGTTACGAAACAACACCTCGGCGCGATACACGTTGCCTACGCCGGACAGGATGGTTTGATCCATCAGGAGTGCGGCGATCGGCCGGGTGGCGCGATGAATGCGCAGCCAGGCGAGATCAGGATTCGCGTCTGGCCGAAGTGGATCAGGACCGAGCTCCCGTAGCCGCAAAGCCACCTCGGCGGGAGTCCGCACCGCACACAGCTGCGGACCTCGAAGGTCTGCAACAGCTTGTTCCGTCGCGATCCGCACTCGCACCTCGCCGCGAGGCGGCCTCGGCGGACCAAGTTCCAGGCCGCCGATGAGACCTAGGTGGATGTGCAGCAGCCGATCACCGTCGAACTCACAGAACAGGTGCTTGCCGTGTGCCGTTGCTTCGATCATTAGGGTCTGGTCCAGCTGCGCCGCGGACTCGGCGAAGCGGCCTTGTGGACTGGTGACCGAGACCACTCGGCCACCGAAAGTCTGCGTCAAGTCGAGCGCGAGCCGGTGCAGTGTGTGGCCCTCCGGCACCGTCCCTCCTTGAAGCTGATATATCACTGCGGCTACTGACGCGTAACACTTCCATTGCGATCACTCACGCAGTCAGCGAATCTGTTTTACCGTGTCAGGCATGACAGGTGCGGTGCCACCTGGGGGTCGTCCCTCAGGAACGCACGGCGGAGGAACACACTACTCGGGGACCCCGCATGACTCTCGCGATCTTTGGCCGCGGGACTTTGGGCGGGACGGTGTCTCTGGACTGGTCACTCTCGACCGTGCCATGCGAGGGCGGGACGTATCCCGTCCAGACCTCGACGATGAGCGGGTCGCAGCAGAGGTCATCAACGAGCTACTCGCCAGAGTCGACGGCCGACGGCGTACTTGATTGCTGTGTTTGATTGCTCCGCTCGCTGACGCTCGCTCCGCGCGGATCGCGCCTTTGTAGCCACCTACTTCGTCGTCGCTCGGCGACGAAAAGCGTGTCGCCTCCCTCTCCTCAGCACGGCGGCGCGCGATCCGGTGTTCGATTGCTCCGCTCGCTAGCGGTCGCTCCGTGACTTCTCGTAGTCGGCGAGTAGGCCGATGCGGCGGGCGTGGCGGGGATCGCCACTGAAGGACGTGGCCAGGAAGAG
>Ga0170475_111699660_pt1 | contig 13953 bp, 7 predicted proteins | sample Soicark_Litter_5_FD_111474 | JGI IMG/M metagenome (GOLD analysis project Ga0170475, IMG submission 111474) | Avena fatua rhizosphere microbial communities from Hopland, California, USA. Combined Assembly of 48 SPs | reverse complement strand
CGGGAGCAATGTCATAGGAGCTCGCCACCTCTCTATTGTCAGACGCGTCCAGGTCGCACTTGCGCGACGATCAGACGTGCCGTTCAGGCTCTGTGTCAGTCCCGGAACAAGAGCGGCGCGTACTTTGAAAGGTAAACCTGCCAGTTGGGCCAGCTATGAGCCCCGCCGGACGGATTGAAGACGTGCTTGACGTCTCTCTGGGTAAGAAGGTCGTCCATTCCCTTCACTGACTTGAATGCAGCGTCTTCGGTTCCGCATCCCAGCCAGAGCACTTTCAATTTCTGATTGAGCATTGCCGGATCCGCTTTCTCCCATTCGGCTTTGTTGCCGCCGCCGCTGAATGCTGCTACGTACGCGAACAAGTCGGGATTGTGCAGGCCGATTGAAAGCGACTGAGCGGCGCCCATCGAAAGGCCGCCAATGGCCTGATGCTCGCGGTCCGTCAACACACGGTATTTGCTTTCGACTTCCGGTTTCACGCCCGTGAGCAATTCTTTCTCAATTGCCACCGCGTCGGGCGTACCGGTAGGCGCAGCAGGTCTGGCAGGCTTAATCTCGCGCGGGATGTGACCGTATGGCATTACCACAATCATCGGCTTCGCCTTCCCATCAGCGATCAGATTGTCCATGATCACGTTCGCTCGGCCGGTCCAGGTCCACGACGCTTCAATCTGTCCGTTACCGTGCAGCAGGTACAGAACTGGATACTTCTGCTGATTGGTTTCGTACCCAGGCGGTGTGTACACGTAGAACATTCGAGAGGTACCCAGGTTTTTCGAATCGTAGAAGTCGATGTGGACCGTCCCGTGCGGCACGCTGCGTTCTTCAAACACCGCCTTCTCTGGCCCAGGCACTATGAAGCTACTGGTCGGTCCCCACCTGCGCACTTCCAGGTCCGGATTCGACGGATCGGGCATGCGGAGCCCGCCGTCAATTGCATAACCGTACGTGTAGAAGCCTGGTGGCAGTGGTCCCACGGTCAAGTTCCAGACACCCTTTTCATCCTTTTGCAGGGGCTTGGGTTCCTTGATCACTTCCAGAATGCCCGGAGATCCCATCAAGACGACTTCCGATGCCTTCGGCGCAAACAGGCGGAACGTCACCGATCGATCGGAATGTACTTCCGGCGAGACCGGAATGTTGTTTGTGTCCTCGTAATATGGCGCCGGAGCGCGTTGTTGACAAACCCCAAAGGAGCTGAGCCAGAGCAGACCGAAAAAAGCAATCCCATTACGCATATTGCGGATCTATTCCGTCGCCTTGCGGCTCCCGCGTGAGTGCATCTGATTCCAGAAAATGAACGTACCCTTCACACCAGAGACAACGATGTCCGGAGAACCGTCCCCGTTCAGATCCTTAACTTGAAACTGCGAGCCAACGCCTGAGCGATTGTTGATGAGCTCTGGCACGAACTCCGCACCACCCTCCGCCTTCGGATTGCGAACCGTCCGGTACCAATACAAGACAGCTGGTCCGTACGGGTTGGGATCGAGGTGACTCTCGAGGTGCGAGTAGAGGCGTTTACCGACGATCATGTCAGGGACGCCATCTCCATCGAGATCGGCGAAAGCGGCGGCATGCGGTTCGGAGAACGTAACATTTCCGGCGTTCTTGGTGCTGAAGTCACCCATGATGTTGTGCCGGACAAAGCTGATATCGCCGCTCGAGTCCTTCTTCTGTTCGAACCAGGCGAGCCCCCATCCATGTGCAGCAATCGCAGTCACGACGTCGTTCTTACCGTCGCCGTTCACGTCGTATATGCCCATTTCGGCTCCGCCGGTGCCAAACTCTGCAGCATGGAATTTCCAGAGACCCTCGCCAGCTCCCGTTGCGGGCTGCTCCCACCAGCCGCGGCTGTTCACAATATCCATGTGACCGTCGCCGTTGATGTCGCCCACACCCATCCCGTGAGGAGAAGCGAGACCGGGCTCAGAGATGGTATGAACCTTCCACACGCCCGTCGGATTGGCGGGATCAGGCTTTGCATAGGCCATGGTTCCGCCCGGCCCGACAAATAGAATCTCGGGACGACCATCGCCATCGATATCCCGGAAAAGCTCGATCTCCGATATGGCGTTGGGAATAATGTTGTAACGGTCCCATCTGCGCGATTGTCCTTGCGGGTTGACGTACAGGTATATGGGTCTCGAGTAAACGCCGATGATATCGGTCCACCCATCACCCGTGACATCGTAGGTGAAGTACGTCAAGCCATCGGGAAAGGTCGCGGGCCCATAGCTGCGTGCCGCCGTGAACTCATGGCGTTCCGTGTATTTGGGTCCAGGGAAATAGAAAGGTCCAGCGACTACGTCAGGCACCCCGTCGTGGTTTATGTCGCCCGCTGCCGCGCCCCACGAATACAGAAAATCGTTCAGGCGTTGGTTACGAAAATGCGATGAGGTCGTCTCCTCGGGCTCAATCTTGGGGTTAAGATCTTTCGCCGAAACCTCTTTAAACCGAACTTCACCGGTCCCGCCAACATGCAGAGCGATCGGACCATAGCCCATCATGCGATCGTTTGTTGCCGCATTCATACCGCGCCGGCCGTTCAGGGTTACCCAGACCATGTCCATATCTACGATCACGTCGAGGGTGTTCCAGTCGTTTGCCCGCACTTGGGGAGGCGGCGGCCCACCGCGGCCCTCACGTGCCCCGGTTTGAGGTGCCGCCGCGGGTTTCGACGACTCCGCTTTTTCCTCGGCAACCGTAGGAGCAGGTTCGGCAAACCCGGGAACCTTTGCTGATCCGCTGGTCGCAGGTCCCACCGCAATTCGCGAGAACTGGACGGTGGCGCGATCCAGCCGCTTGCGGCTTACTTCCTTACCATCCGGACCAACCGTCAGTTCGTACGAATCCACATCCCCGCCGGCTAACGACACATACACGCCGTGTAACCCGCCGTCGCTCGTCTTCTCTGCTCGTAGAAGCACGCCGGCATCACATTGAGCCGAGCAGTGAAATTCCGTGTAGAACTCGGTGTCCTGATAGCCTCGATCGAGCACAAGCCAACCGCCCGAAGCATTGCGCGGCGTCGCCGTCACCTCGCCTGCTGCGGCCTGCCACGAAGCCTGCCCTATCGTGCGCAGTCCGGCGACGGATGAGCCGAGCACAAAATCCGGCACGAAGTTGCGAGGCGCCGCAAAGAGCATTGCGATGGGAATGGAAGCGATGCAGACAGCCGACAGGGAAGTCTTATACACGGAAGTCCTCATTGTTGCGTAATGTGCAAGCCTAATAGCACTCAGGCTATCGATGAAAGACTATCACAAGAAATGGGCCGGCGGTCGCAACCTACCATTCAGCGACGGACCCGTCATCGTGGAACACGCGAGCCATCGGCCGCGTGCCGCCGAATGGATATTTGGCAAGACTTTCTTCCGACAATTCGAATCCGAGGCCGGGCTTCTCGGACAACGGGAACCGGCCGTCTACCATTCGCATCGCCGGAAATCCCAGCCACTCCTGCCAGACCTTGTCAGTGGCGTTCGGAGTTACCTGCCCACAGATCTCCTGGACCAGGAAGTTAGGCATGCTGGCGTCAACGTGAATGGTCGCGAGCCCGCCAATGGGTCCCTCACACGCATGCGGAGCCATGGAGATCGACGAGACATTCGCGGTGGCGGCAACCTTCCACAAAGCAGTGATGCCGCCGACATGATTGATGTCGGTCTGCAGAATGTCAACCACACCCATCTCGATGAGTTCGCGGCACCCATAAGACGCGATGAGGCGCTCGCCAGTGGCAATGGGAGTGGTCGAACGCCGTGAGATTTTCGCCATCGCTTGAACATTTTCAGGAGGACATGGCTCCTCGACGAACAACAGGTTGAGCGGTTCCACCTCCTTCACGATGACCGAAGCGACACTGGGGCTGGTCTTTGCGTGGAAATCGATTGCAATGTCGATGTCAGGACCGAGAGCCTCGCGCGTCATTTGTATCGCCTTGATAGCTCGGTCAATCTTTGGCCTGCGCTCGAGCCACTCATAGTAGCCGGGGATACCGCCTTTGACGCACGTTATGCCTTGCTGCTTCGCCGTTTCCCGGATCTGCGCTAAGCGTTCTCGTCCAGCGCCGTCGATGTGATAGTAACCACGGACCCCGCGAGGGTCGAACGGTCCGCCGAGCAGTTTGTACACTGGCATGTTCAGCGCCTTGCCGCGTAAGTCCCACAGAGCCTGATCGATGCCCGCTATTGCTGACCCGATCACCGGACCCGCGCGATAGAAGGAGTGAACGTACATCGATTGCCAGATGTGCTCCACCTGCATCGGGTCGGCGCCAATCAGGAAGTCCCGAAAATCGTTCACGCAAGCCATGACTGCGCCTGCTTTGCCTTCCAGAGTCCCTTCGCCCCAGCCGATCAGCCCCTGATTGGTTTCGAGCTTCACGAAGACATAGGGCCGGTCAGAATTTGGCGTCAGCGAAACGCCAAAGACCTTCACACCGGTGATCTTCAACCCGGAGCTAACGTCACTGAATGCCTGAAGTCCAACAGGTCCGACCTGGGGAACAAACGAACAGTCGCACGCGTCCAACGGCAGACGGCTCGCGTGTTTGGTCGCGGCGCTGAGAAACCCGGCCGATCCTGCAGCAAGGAAGGTTCTACGATGCATGATATTTCTCCAGAGCGGCCTCATTCACGTTGATGCCAAGACCGGGCGACTTCGTCAACTCAAGGAATCCGCCCTTGCCGGCTTCTATCTGAGGAGAGACAATCTCGCGCCGCATGCCACGATCTTGTTCCGCCGCCGGAAGCGGCAAGTTTTGGATAAAGAAGTTCGGAACACTCGCAGCAATGTGAATTGCGGCAGCCGTCGTAATCGGTCCTCCATCGTGTCGAGGCGCAACGGCCACATAGTAAGGCTCAGCCAGCGCGGCCACGCGTCTTGCCCCGCTGATGCCAAAGATCCCGATCGAAGGACGTACCAGGTCGATCAATCCCTCGCGCAGCAAGGCCTGGAAAACGCCCGGGTCGTCAATGCCGTCCCCAAATCCGAGAGGGACAACGCTTTCATTTGCCACTTTGCGAACGGCTTCGAGATTGGAGTGAGCGCACGGCTCGTCGAACCACAGCGGAAACTTCGATTCGATTGTGTTGGCGACAGATGCCGCGTCGCCTGGAGTTAACGAGCCGCTTCCTTGCAGGATGAAATCGCGGTCCGCAGGAACTGCATTTGCAAGTTCAAGAATCCGATTCTGGTACGCTTTGCCCTGATTTCGAAATGCCGGAGTCGGCACATCGATGACGGTGACCGCAAACTCGTCCGAATGGACCGAACTGTAAGCACGAACTTTGCTCCGCGTCGGGCCGCCGAGAACCCGGTAAATCGGTGCGTTTGCGGCCTTACCAAGAACATCGAGGCAGGCCATATCGAGCGCGGCGCGAAAGGGCGTCGAGGGAGGAATCGTTGCGTACGCGTTCGCAGGCTTGCCCATCCAGGTGGACTCGAGAACTTTTACATCGGCGTTGGGGTCGTGCGGCGACTCGCCCCACCCGATCAAGCCCGATCGCGTGGTGATCCGCAACAAGGAATACCGTTTCCCCGAAACCGGTTCACGAACCGGGTAGTGACGGATCGCGGTGATGTCCAGAGCAGCAGGTTTCCCCGCAGCCTTCGCCGCTTCTTGCGCGATACCCGCGAGCAGGCGTGCCCTCTTATCGATCTTGATGTGATTCATGGCTGCGAATAGGTTCCTTTCGCTGACTCAAAATACGAACCGCAATGCAAATTGAAGTTGCCTGGAAGTTCTGGCTGTTGATGATATGGAGCCCACGCCATTGCTTCCAATCGTTGTGTTCCCGGGTATAGCGAATTGTGGATGGTTCAGCGCATTGAAAAACTCGGCACGGAACGCTACATTTGAGTTCTCGGTTATGCGGAATCGCTTTGCCGCCGTCAAGTCCAAGTTGGCGGCCCGAGGTCCGGTGAGGACATCCCGCCCAGAATTTCCATAGCAATAACAAGTGGCGGGCGGAACCGAAAAGGCCGCCGGATTGAACCACTGTTGCAGCGTCTGGACTGCGGGATAGGGCGAGACGCCATACACAACATTGGCGCGGGAGGTCGTCCCGTTGTTCGTGGCCGAAGGAGCCAAGACGGTAAACGGCAACCCGCTTTGCAGAACGAGGATGCCATCCAGCTCCCATCCCCCAATCACGTACCGGTTAAACGCGTTGGCCGAGTTCGCCCAATGTTTACCCGGTCCAAATGGCAGTTCATACGTTGTGAAAAGATTTAGCCGATGGCGAACGTCGCTATTTGAACTGCCCCAATCGGCGCGCCGGTTGTAGGGGTCCTGACCGCCTCCCGAGCCGCCGTCCCAGGGCGCATTGTCCATGGCGTGAGACCAGACCCAGTTCGCATTCAGGTAAAGACCGTGCGAGTATCGCTTCTCGAATACAACCTGGAGGGATTGGAACTCCGAATTACCTGCGGACTCCCTGTAATTAATATTCGTGATATTCGGCAGCACCGAAAAGTAAGGACGGCGGGGATTGATGGCACCGGGTCCAGGGAGTGGGGTATTGATGCCATAGTTCCAAAAGAGCCGCCTCCCAAGCGAGCCCACGTATGTCGCCGTCAAGACCGTTGAATTGGCCAACTCGCGTTGTACGCCGAAATTAAACTGCTGGATTTGTGCGTTGCGGAAGTTCGGATCAATGGCGGTGATTGTGGCGTTGGGAACTGCGGCGGTTGGGTTATTTGGATCGGTCGCCGGGAAATCCGAACGTTTCGGTATTCCCTGCCGCACGCTGTTCGCTGGAAAGAGGTCGCCGGGACTGGTGTTGAAGACAAGATCGAAGGGCTGCTGCCGGAACTGCCGAATAGTCGTTCCGTAGTTGCCCTGCGGATCGTAGAAGATGCCGTATCCACCCCGAACCACAGTCTTCCGATCGGCTTGATAGGCGATCCCAACTCTCGGTCCGATGGCGGAGAAATCGGTGTTCACGTTGGCCGTGTCGCTCGCATTCTGGCCCGCTATCAGCAGTTTCGCCGTAACGGGGTTCCAATTCACCCAGTAATTGTTGTCTTCGGTGAATGGGGTGTTGACCTCGTAGTGAACGCCGAGGTTCAGCGTCAGCTTGTCCGTGACGCGCCACTCATCGCGCGCGTAGTAGTTGAATTCGTTCGTCCGGACGTGGGCAGTTCCGGGTATGAAGAAGTCTCGAATCGTCGCACTAGGGAAACCAAGCAACATGCTTGCGATCGCGTCCCCGGTGCCACCTGTACTCGAAGGATTGTTGGTGAAACCTGGCGAAAACGAGAAGCGGCCGAAAGCGCTTTCCCCCGGAGGGCTCGCCGTCTCGCTGATCAGCCGCTGGCGGATGTCAATCCCGAACTTGAAGGCATGCTTACCTTTTTGCCAGCTAACGTTCGCAGTGTTCTCGAACATATGCTCCCTTCGGATGAGAGGTTCCGACCGCGCATTGCCAAGACCGACATAGCCGCTTGGGCTGATGATCGGTGCAGAGGGCTGAAACGGGTCACTCGCATCTCGTCCTGGTATCTGGGACCATACCGGATCTGTCAATTGCGATGGGAGCAGAAATTGACGGAACTTGGTAAACCCGAATCGATACTCGGCAATAACGGTCGGGCTGAATACGTTGTTGTACGCTAAAACCCCATGCTGGCCGCGGATGTCGTCCGGCCCGGCAAAACTGTCTTCGTTGCCGCCGATACGAGTATTGAAGGTGTCGGGTATGTGCAAATCGGAGTTATCAATCGAATAGCGGGCAAAGAATGTCTGCTTTGACGTAATCTGATGATCGATGCGGATATCGCCGCGATCAAGGTTGCTCAACTTTTGCGGGTTCGCGATGTAATTGTTCACCAGCCCGGAAGTCTGTGGATTGGGATACAGCGCCACGATTCTTGCCGCGAGCGGATCGAAACGCGAGGCCGGGATCATGTCATTCGGAAACCGGCCCCGGGTGTAAGTAGTGACACCCGCATTCGTCACGGGGACGGTAGATATGGGATCGAAGATTCCGCTTCTCGCAATGCCAGCGAAGTTGCCCAGCTTCTGCGCTGCCGTAGGTACGGTGACAACTTTCGTCTGCCCCTGCTTCTCGCGGTAGCCTTCATAGTCCGCGAAGAAGAACGTGCGGTTTCGGATGACAGGCCCACCGAGGCTTACGCCGAATTGATTCAGCTGATATTGCGGTATCGGCAAATCTGCGCGGTCGAAATAATTCTTCGCGTCGAACGCCGAGTTGCGCAAGTACTCGAAAGCTGATCCGTGAAAACTGTTCGTGCCGGACTTCGTACTGGTGACGAGCACCGCACCGCCTGCTCTTCCATACTCTGCACCCGCATTATTGGTAATCGCTTTGAACTCCTGCACACCTTCCACAGGGGGCCGTACAACGAACGTCTGCGAGATCATTTCGGTGTTGTCAATTCCATCAAGCAACAACTGGTTGCTGCTGTCCCTCGCACCGTTAGCGAGCAGAGTCGTTCCGCCCGGCCGGAGTTCGTCCGGGCGCGCACCCGAGTTGATGGTGCCCGTTTGTGCATAGCTAAGACCGGTGACTCCTGGCGCCAACACCGCAAGCTGGACGATGTTGCGACCATTGAGCGGCAGGGTCTCGATCGGTTTACTATCGATCACTTGACCGACGGTGGAGCCTTCTGTCTGTAACAGCGGGGGAGCGGCGTTCACCTCCACCGTCTGTTCAAGGCCACCGATTTGAAGCCGGACATCGAGCCGCGCTTCCTGCGCAACCTGCAGTACCAGCCCTTTAGTCACGTACCGCTGAAAGCCCGACTTCTCGGCGTCGACCGAGTAGCTGCCTGGAGTCAGATTCACAGCTCGGAACTCTCCCGCGGCATCGGTCTCCAGGTTGACCGCCGCATTCGTCCCCTCATTAATGACCTTGACGTTCACGCCCGGAATCACCGCACCGGAACTATCGGTTACGGTCCCGGCTAAGCTAGCCCTTTCCACTTGGCCTTGTAAATTGGAAAGCACAAGGAATGCAAGCGAGGCGAACTGAGCAACACGGCTAATGGTTGCGCCCTTCATGTTCCACACCCCCGGAGCGCGGTTGCAAATTGGCAACCGGCTGGTTTTTTCACGATTCGTTTCCCACGGCTCGACGCGCTGCGTGGAATTCCCCGTAGGTGACTAACGGGCTACCTGAATAGTCGTGGAGCGAAGTCGTTGAAGCACCGACGCCATGTCAACCATTCGTGGGCCGTACCCGGTGACTCGAAGTATACGTTGTGAATCCCGGCTTCGGTGAGCGTGTCGCTGAACTTCTTCGTATTCGGTCCCTCGACAGATCCGATACCCAGAAACAGAACTTTCATTTTCTTGTTGAACGCTGCCGGATCTGCGAAAACGCCGTTGCTCGCAGTCTTCGGATCAAAGTCGCCGCGAGATCCGCTGCTTCCGCTGAACCCGCCCAGGTAAGCAAACTTGTCAAGGTTGCCGAGCACAGTCTGGAAGGACTGCATGCCTCCCATCGATAAACCCGCCATGGCACGATTCTCTCTACCGGCGAGAGCTCTGTATGTTTGCTCAACCATCGGAACGAGATCAGTGAACAGCATCTCCGTGAACGTCGCTCCGAAGTTCGAAGGGAAACCCGGACGGGCTGAGCCGGCCGCGCCTCTGGGCGCATTCGCAGCCGCAACATCTTCCATTGATCGTCTGGCAATGATACTTCGGGCCGAATACAAGCTCGCGTCTTCGCCCGGTTTAACCGCGTTGAGGTTATCCATGACGATCAGCATCGGCTTTACCTTCCCAGTCGCAATCAGGTTGTCCATCATCAGGTCGACGTGGCCCTGCTTGCTCCAGTCTTCCTCGTTTTCGCCCCATCCATGGAGCAGATAGAGCACCGGATAACGCCCGCGAGCGTTCTTGTCATAGTCAGGTGGCAGGTAGACAAAACAGCGACGCCACTTACCAGTCACTTTGGAGTAATACCAACGCTGGCTCACCTGCCCGTGCGGGACGTCTTTGACCGAGTAGTAATCCGCATCCGGCTCGGGGATCTCAATGCCGCTGTTGTCCCATCCGGAACCAAAGAAGGTTCGTGTAGCGGGATCCGCGACAACCGATCCATCAATCACGATGCTGTAGTAGTGGAACCCGATCACCTGGGGTGCAATCGTGACCGTCCACAATCCGTCCTGGCCCTTGGTCATGTCGTGCGTCCCGCCCAAACGCACTTGCACCTTTTGTGCATCCGGCGCGGCGACGCGAAACATTACGCGCCTGTCCGGGTAAACACACGGATAAGGAGCCCCCGGGATGTTCAGCGAGCCAGGCTTACATTCATCCGTAGCCTGCCCAAAGCACATCCCGCATCCGAGCAGGGCAAGTGACAAGAGTTGTTTGGTTTTCATTTGTCTGAACGGTCTGATCAGAACTGGTACTTCAGTCCCAGTTGGAGTTGGCGCATGTTTGTCTGGGTGCTTGTAACCACTCCGAAAGTCGAGTAGGCGGCTGTGTCCGGAAGCCCGGGTCGCGGTTGTCCCGACCGGATGCTCAGATTGGGCATCGACCAGTTCGGGTGATTTAGGGCGTTGAAGGCCTCGAAGCGGAATTGAAGCACGTGGCCCTCCTTGTAAGGCATGCGAAATTGCTTATGGATTTCCGCATCCAGCCCGATGATTCCCGGCCCCTCGATGGAGTCTCGGCCCACATTGCCAAATTGGCCCGCAGGAGCAAGGACGAACGAATCCAGGTTGAAATACCGCGACGGTGTGGGGTTATCGAGGTAAGGATTGGCGCCCGTGAAAGTCGGCCGGTCATAGCCACCGCCGGCGCCCGTGTTGGCCCGATCGATACCGGCCATCAACGTTCCTGGCAGACCGCTCTGAAGAGTAAGAATGCCGCCCGCCTGCCATCCACCGATGATCGCGTTGGCAACCCGATTGGTGGTGTTCAGGAGCTTGCCGTTTCCGACTGGCAGCTCATATAGAACAGAGCTGACAAACCGGTGACGCACGTCAAACACAGAAAGTCCGCGCTCACATGACAGACAGTAGCTGTTCTGAGGGTAGAGCGTGTCGTTGCCCTGATTGCGGATTCCGCTAGTCGTGTCGATTGACTTTGCCCAGGTATAGGAGCTGATTACGCTTACACCTTGGCTGAAGCGACGCGTGGCTTTGACGCTTAAAGAGTTGTAGTTGCCGGTTCCGCCATCGTGCACAAGTTGGATATTGCTGAAACCGGGATACGGCTGGCGCGATGCGATGGTCCCCAGCCCTGGAACCGCCTGACCTATATTCTGGAATCCCTGCAAGTGCCGGCTTTGGGCACCCAGGTAGCCTACCTCGAGAGCCCAGTCAGGAGTCAACTGCTGCTGGACGTTGAACAGGTATTGCATGGCGTAAGTAGTCCGATGGTCCACCGACATGGAATAGGAAACCGGGGTAGGGGCGTTGGCAGTAGTGCCGCTGCCGCCGGGCACCGCGTTGCTGTAGAATAGAGTTGGTACGCCCGGATTCGAATTGAGCGTGACGCGACCCGCGATGTTGCGCGCAAGATCGAAGTAGGCGTTACCGATTTCCTGGTTGTAGAAGACACCCCATCCAGCACGAACCACGGTCTTAGTATTCGGAGAGTACGCAATACCGATACGCGGTGCGAGATCGGTGTAGGAAGTGTTCATCAATTGGTCCGGGAGAGCGCCGTTGTTGCACCTTGCGCTCACCGTCGGCCAGCGAATATTAATAGGGGGAGGCCCAGCGTAAGGGTCTGTACAATTGCCCTGCCGTAACAGGTACGGAGTGTTGGGAGCATTGGGCACACCATAGATGTGAGGCACCGCAACGGTAAAGAGATTGTTGAGCGTGTCAGTCCAGGGCGGGGTTAGCTCATAGCGCAAACCCAAGCTGAGAGTGAGTCGCGGCGTTACCTTCCAGGTATCGTCGATGAACGCTGCCTCGGCGTTGCGCTGAAACTTGGCGTTAGCCAGCGCGACGGCAACCGTGGATTGATAAACATCGCCTAGCAGAAACTCGGCAAATGCATAGCCCCCTGTGTTCGCCGGGCTCTGGGTCGCATTCGCCTGGAACGAGAACTGGCCTCGCGAAAACTGGTTTCCGATCTGATTAAAGTTCTGCCGCGTATATTCAAAACCAAAGCGAAACGTGTGCTTGCCGTGGATCCAGGACAAATTGTCGACCGCTTGTAGATTGTTGTCGTCGATCACGAAGGGGCCATCCTGCACATCGCCAATGCTGGAAAAACCGGTGAATGTGACCAAAGGAACGCCCCAGGCTACGGGATCTCCAGACTGCAGGTTGGGTATCCCCAAGGCGGCCACCGTATCGACGTTACCGGCCGAGTATGTCGCAAGTGAATTTCCGAGCCGGGTATAGCCGAAGCGGGCTTCGTTGACGAGCTGGGGAGTGAGCGTACGGGTATTGGTGCCCAGATACTGCTCATAGTTTGTGAGAATTTTGCTGCCCGTGATGCTGATTCCAGTGGAGGCCTGATTTTCGTCGCCCCAGCTATAACGTCCCGACCATTGCGATTTTGCGGATTCGACAAAGTCCATTCGCGCCGTGAAGCCGTCACGATTGAATGGGGAAGAATTCAGTTGGGTATAGTTGTTGGCCAGGCCTGGGAGGTTTGACGGAACGTAATAATTCAGAAATTTTTTCGAGATGGGATCGATCCTGTTGGCAGGAATGATATTCCTGGGAAATGGCTGCTTGACCCCGTTGTTTGTGGCAGCTGTGGCTGGATCGTAGATGGTGGCGTTGATGCCGCTGAAATCGCCACCAAACATCGCGGCGGTAGGCACGGAATACGTCGATTGCGAATTCTGGCGCTGGACTCTCCATTCGTAATTCGCCATGAAGAATAACCGGTTTCGAAGGTCGAGCACTTTGGGAATGCGGATTGGGCCATCCACTTCGAACCCGTAGTCGTTCCATTTGAACGGCGAGGTCGACGGATGACTAGCGGTGAAGGCGTAAGGCACCGCGTCGAACGCGTTATTGCGAACGAACTCAAATAGCGAACCATGGTAGCCGTTGCCACCGGACTTGGTCAGTACGTTGATCTGTGTCGACTGATGGCCAAACTCCGCCGGATACACGCCGGTTTGAACCTTGAACTCCTGGATGGCATCGATGGACGGGAGTACGACATACGTATTGAAGTCGGGATCCGTGTTCGTGACACCGTCCAGGGTGTAGTAGTCGAACATAATCCGGTTTCCGCCGACGGAGATGGATTGACTTGAGCGGTCTCCTCCCTGACGTCCAGCCGCTTGTCCCGAAGCGGGCGAGAGCGTGTTGGCGTTGGAGGCCAGTGCCACTAGTCCCAGGTAATTGCGCCCGTTCAGAGGAAGCTCGGTAACCTGTTTGTTTTCGATGACCGTTCCCAGAGAAACGTTTTCGGCCTGCAGCATCTGCGCTGATGCCGAAACTTCGACCGATTCGCTTACTTGGCCAACCTGGAGCGTAAAGTCCAGGCGAACGGTTTGCTGAATCTGGACTTCAACATTCGTGCTGGTGGCGGCCTTGAAGGCAGTCTTCTCAACCTTGACGCTGTACGAACCGGGTGCAACCGCCGGGAACGAATAATCCCCGGAGTCGGTGGATACAGTGGTTCGAACGGCATTGGTGGCTGTGCTTGTCAGCGTGATTTGTGCCGTGGGGATGGCGGCTCCCGTGGGATCGCTAATACGTCCTGTCACTTCTCCAAATGTTTGCCCGAACGAAGGGAGTCCCCACGTGACAGCGAGCACGGCTGAACATAGTAATAGGCCCCTAGATTGCGTCTGCATAATTCACCTTCCGACCTTATGGGCTGCACGGCCACGATAAGTCGCACCCGCTCACTTTCTAGGCAGGTCACGGAGAGATTGTAAGGGAACGGCTCCCACCTCTGGATCGGATAGTAACTCGCCAATCTACTCCCGCCTAGGTTTGATACCGTGTTCCGGGATAAAACTGAATCGGCTCTTCAGTTTGCGG
>Ga0170475_111208481_pt1 | contig 13957 bp, 12 predicted proteins | sample Soicark_Litter_5_FD_111474 | JGI IMG/M metagenome (GOLD analysis project Ga0170475, IMG submission 111474) | Avena fatua rhizosphere microbial communities from Hopland, California, USA. Combined Assembly of 48 SPs | reverse complement strand
TTTGCGGTGGCTCCATTACCACCCTGAGATATGCTTTTTACCACATGAACTTTGCACGAAACTTACCACAAAAATTCACCAAATCGGTGCTTTACCACCGATTTCCGCAAATTCATTGCCCAAAATGCCGTTTGACGCGTACCAGGTCTTCCGGCGTATCGACACCGGCTGCAGGGTTATTTTGCGTTACATGCACCGCAATCGGGAAACCATGCCATAGCGCCCGTAATTGCTCCAAGGCTTCGATGTGCTCCAGTGGCGACGCAGCGAGCTTGGGATAGGCCTGCAAAAATGCATTGCTGTAGGCATAGAGGCCGATGTGGCGCAACGGAGCGTAGCCTGCCGGCATCGCCTCTTTCGATTGCGTGAAGCCGTCACGATGCCAAGGGATCGCGGCCCGCGAAAAATAAAGCGCCCGGCCCGCCTTGTCCAGCACGATTTTCACGACATTGGGATTGAAGACATCGGCCACATCATTAATGGCATGGGCGGCGGTTGCCATCGAAACATCGGCATCAATCTTCGCCGCGGTGGCGGCAATCAGTGCGGGATCGATCATGGGTTCATCGCCCTGCACGTTGACTACCACCGCATCGGCCGCCAGCTCCATGGCCGCAGCCACTTCCGCAATGCGGTCGGTGCCGGACGGATGGTCTTCGCGCGTCATGTGCACCGTTACCCGATGCGCCTGGCAGGCCGCAAATATGTCCGCATGGTCGGTTGCGACGACGACTTGCGCAGCGCCGGACTGTGCGGCGCGCTCGGCCACGCGCACGACCATGGGTTTGCCGCCCAAGTCCGCCAATGGCTTGTTCGGCAGGCGGGTCGATGCGAGACGGGCTGGAATAATGACGGTGAAGGACATCGGAGACGATCGTTTTTTATTTGTAGTGCAGAGGATAGGTTGCGCCGCTTATTTACCGGAGTGCGCGTCACCCGGCACTGGGTTCAACTCACGCGCTTCGTCCGCCCACATGACTGGAATACCGTCGCGGATCGGATAGGCGAGCTTGTCGCCATTGCAGATCAGTTCTTGCGCTTTCTTGTCGTATGTGAGCGGCCCCTTGCAGATTGGGCAAACCAAGATATCAAGCAGTCGGGTGTCCACGCAGTTTCTCCACTATTTGTTCTGCCAGCGCACGGTCGATGCGCGCTGTAACGGGCACGACCCACAGTCTCGGGTCGTTTTTGATTGCATCTATTTGGCTACATTTTACTGCATCCTTCTCGGTAATCAGGATGATATCGGCTTGTACATTGCCAAAAGGATCATCGGCAAAATCGTGATGGTCCGGCAGCGGAAGCGCATCAAAAGAGAGATCGGCCGCGCGCAGCATGGTGAAAAAACGTGCAGGGTTGCCGATTCCGGCGGCGGCGGCAATACGGGGGCCGGCACGACCTGGGGTTTGGAATGATTGCAGCGATCGCAATGCAATGCGTTGCGATCGATCCGATAAACGCTCGGCGTACTCGCCCTCCAGGATCATGCGAACAGGATTGCCGGAAATATCGGCCGGCATTTGCTGCGTATTTAATACGGTAAAGTCGCGCCGCCGCGATGCGGATTCACGCAAAGGTCCAGCAGGCAACAACCAACCGTTGCCGGTTCCGCGCGCATCGAACAGCACGATTTCAATATCTCGCTGCAGGGCATAGTGTTGCAAACCATCGTCCGATACGATCACATTGACCTCGGGATGCGCCCCCAATAGCGCGCGTGCCGTCGCCGCCCGGCTGCGTCCGACCATCACGCAGGCTTGCGTACGCTGAGCAATCAACAAAGGTTCATCGCCCGCCTCCTGCGCCCGTGAAGCCGAAGTCACCAGCCGCGGCGCATCGCCTTTTGCACCATAGCCGCGTGAGATAACGCCAGGCACATATCCTGCACTCCGTAATGCATCAATCAACCATATCGTGAAAGGCGTCTTGCCGGTACCACCGACAAACACGTTGCCGACGATAATCACCGGCACTGGCAAGCGGGTCGACGGTAGGACGCCGGCCTGGTACAGGCCGCGCCGCAGTGCTGTCAGTATTTGAAACAGCAAGGAAACCGGCCACAGGAGCCGCGCCAGCAATCCACGTCGTGCCCAGCTACGCGTCAGGATTGATTCGAATCGGGAGCGCGCAGAGGACAAGCCGATAATTCCGTAAGGTGAGTAATGCGCAGCGAAATTTCCGCTATGCGTTTTCCATGCATGGCCTGCTGGATGAGAAACCGAGGTATGTCTCGAGGTATGCCTATTTCTTGCCGCCGGCCTGCGCTGCAAACGTCACTTTTTCAAAACCAGCCAAGCGCGCCGCTTCCAACACGTTGATCACCGACTGGTGGGATGCGGCCGCATCGGCATTGATAATGACGACCGGGTCCTTGGACGACTGGCCCTTGCCATTCGCCGCACTCTTGAGTTCGTCGGCCAGTCCCGCCGCATCGCGCACGGCGATTTGCGTATTGTTCACCGCATAGTGCCCTTCGGCGTCCACACCGACATTGATCTCGAACGGGCGCTCCATCGCCTTTTCGGCATCGGCTGTGGGCAAGGTGATTTGCAGCGCGGTGAGTTTGCTGTAGGTGGTCGTGACCATCAGGAAAATCAGGATCACCAGCAGTACATCGATGAACGGAATCAGGTTGATTTCCGGGTCTTCGCGGCCTTTGCCTTTACGGAAGTTCATGGATACGCCCTGCTATTTGCGCTTGCCGTGCACGGTATCGACGAACTTCACCGCCTGTTGTTCCATATCGATAATGAAGCTATCGACCAGAGCGCGAAAATGGCGGTAAAACACCAAGGTCGGCATCGCAATCGCCAAACCGAAACCGGTATTGTAAAGTGCCACCGAGATACCATGCGCCAGTTGTGCCGGGTTGGCGCCGGTGGCATTTTGCGCACCAAAAATTTCGATCATGCCGATCACAGTGCCGAACAAGCCCATCAGCGGTGCCAAGGTGGCGATCGTGCCCAGCGTCGTCAGGAAACGCTCCAGCTCATGGGCGGTTCCGCGTCCGGCCTCTTCAATCGATTCTTTCATCACGTCGCGCGGCGCATCGACATTGCGCAAGCCGGCGGCCAGTACCCGGCCCAACGACGAATTCTGTTCGAGATTGGAAACAACTTCGTCGTTGATCTTGCCGTTGTGATAAACACGGATGACTTCCTGAAGCAAATTTGAGGGCAAAATGCGACTGCGGCGCAGGTACAATATTCGCTCAGCGATCAATGCAAGTGCAATCACAGAAGCGGTCAGCAGCAGCCAGATCGGCCATCCTGCAGCGTGAATAATAGCGAGCAAAAGAAGCTCCTTCTTAAAAAAATCGGCATGCAAGCGGATACGCGCACTGCAAATGAAGTTTTGATTCGACCTGAATTTTCATATCCTTGCGGACCAATAATTCGGTTCGGTTGTCTGGATGCAGAATGTAACGTGTTGCGCCATTGTGAGCAAGTCTCGGCATGCTATAAATTATTTCCAAAGTTTTTCACATTTTCTGTGGATAACTTTGTGAGTAACTCCACAGATATTTCTTAAATGCTTGATTCCAAAGAGATTCAGTTTGCTGCCCGGAAATGAGGCACTTTTAATTTCTCTATAAAATCAATTACTTAGAGAAAACTCCTAATCCTTTCAAATGCTTATGACAAAAATATGTCCTTTCGACGTGCCTGTGGACAGGTTTTACCTTTGGACAAAATATGAATTTTGACAATGTTTCAGAAAGCCCATTTCCCAAGCCCTCTGTCCTGACAGTATCGGCGCTGAACCAGGCAGTGGCGCGAATGCTGGAACGCAACTTCCCGTTGGCATGGGTCATGGGAGAAATTTCCAATTTCACGCGAGCCGCATCGGGTCACTGGTACTTTACGCTCAAGGACGATGGCGCCCAAGTACGGGCAGTGATGTTTCGCGGCCGTGCGCAATATGCGGATTTCGCGCCGCGCGAAGGCGACAAGGTGGAAGTCCGGGCACTGGTGACGCTGTACGCGCCGCGCGGCGATTATCAGCTCAGTGTCGAGGCAATCCGCCGCGCCGGCGTCGGCAATCTGTATGAAGCATTCCTGCGATTGAAAGAAAAACTGCATGCGGAAGGTTTGTTCGATCCTGCTCGCAAGCGGCCGCTGCCTGTATTTTGCAAAACCATCGGCATCGTTACCAGCCTGCAAGCAGCCGCACTGCGCGACATCCTGACCACGCTACGGCGGCGCGCGCCGCATGTCCACGTCATCCTGTATCCGACACCCGTGCAAGGAGAAGGCGCGGGGCAGAAAATCGCGCAAGCAATTGCCACCGCCTCGACTCGCGCCGAATGCGATGTGCTGCTGGTCTGCCGTGGTGGCGGCAGTATCGAAGACCTGTGGTCGTTCAATGAAGAAGTCGTTGCCCGAACGGTCGCCGCGTGCGCGATGCCTGTTATCTCCGGCGTCGGACATGAGACCGATTTCACGATCACCGACTTCGCCGCCGACCTGCGGGCGCCGACGCCGACTGCTGCCGCGGAAATGGCCGCGACGCCACACGCAGACTGGATCGCAACGCTGGATACCCATGCCGACGATCTGACCCATGCCATGCGGCGACAGTTGGCCAATGCGGCGCAAACGCTGGATTGGCTATCGCACAGATTGGCAAGTCCGGCCACCACCATCGCGCACGAGCGCTTGAAGCTGCAAGGCTTGCAAAGCCGCTTGGCGCATGCCACGCGTACGCCGTTGACCCGTGCCCGGTTTGCGGCAATGCAGTTGGGTACGCGCTTGAAGGCCCAACTCCCCGACGTCGCACCGCATTGGACACGTCTGAACGACAACACGCGACGCTTGAATACCGCGCTCGCCACGTTTTCATCCAGGCAGCGACAAGCGCTTTCCGCACTTGCTGCGCAACTGGAATTACTCAATCCGCAGCGCACACTGGAGCGCGGTTATGCGATTGTTACCGATGCCAAAGGTAAGGTCATACGCGGGCCGAAAGAACTGCATCCGCGCGGCGTCGTCAATATCCGTCTGGCGGAAGGATATGCAGAGGTAGGCATTGCGAGCGTACAGGAAACGCTGGAATGACCTTGCACCTTGCATTAAAGGGCGGCGTTTTGTAGTCCATCAAATTGCAAATGGATCGCCTACTGCATGCAATCGACATCCGACATACAATTGAGGTCTTTCAAAAACATCATCTATCTATCCAACAACTGAAAGGATGCACCATGGAACATACCCTCCCTCCTCTGCCTTATGCAATGGATGCTCTGCAGCCGCACATCTCCAAAGAAACGCTCGAATACCACTATGGCAAACACCACCAAGCCTATGTGACCAACCTGAACAACCTGATCAAAGGCACTGAATTCGAAAGCGCCTCGCTAGAAGACATCGTCAAGAAATCATCCGGCGGCGTGTTCAACAATGCGGCGCAGGTATGGAACCACACGTTCTACTGGAACTGCATGAAGCCGAACGGCGGCGGTGCTCCGACTGGTGTACTGGCCGATGCAATCGGTGCCAAGTGGAGTTCGTTCGACAAGTTCAAGGAAGAATTCACGAAGTCCTGCGTAGGTAATTTCGGTTCCGGCTGGACTTGGCTGGTCAAGAAAGCGGACGGCTCGGTCGATATCGTCAATACCTCCAATGCCGGCACACCGCTGACCGGCGCCGACAAGCCGCTGATGACCTGCGATGTGTGGGAACATGCGTACTACATCGACTATCGCAACTTGCGCGCAAAGTATGTTGAAACATTCTGGAATCTGGTGAACTGGGATTTCGTCGCGAAGAATTTTGCGTAGTAATAATTCTCTAGTACTTGTATTTGTTCGGAATAAAGCTCGGAACAACACTCGGAACAACAGACTAAATGTAAAAAGCCCACTGTACATGCAGTGGGCTTTTTTTTTTGGGGGGGGGCGCCCAAGTACTCAGCAAAGCCAACATCGGCGAATCGAAATGTCGATGAAATGCCATGCACAAATAACATTGTTTCATGAAAAATTTGCATTAGATATTCGCAATACCTCGCATTAAGATAAGCAAGCTTATTTTCTATTGCTGTATTACCATAATGACGACAGACAATACGAAATCGCCGTTCGACTAAACGGTTTGAATCGATATATTGCGTGCCCTTTGTGTTGTGATCGACGCATTACCACCGCCCCTCCTCGCCGCAAGGTTAATGATAATGTCTGCATCTTCCTCTACCCATGTTATTTGACAGCCTTGTCCGGCAGACACTTGCCTCCTACTTTCTCGGTGGTTTGGTGAGTCTTTTGATCATCACCAATCCGGCGTCGAAGATTCCCTTGTTCTTGGCGCTGACCAGTGGAATGGATGATGCGATGCGCCGCCAGCAGGCAAAGAAAGCCTGCGTATACGCCTTCGCGATTCTGACCGTGAGCCTGTTCGGCGGCGTATTGATCTTGAAAGGCTTCGGCATCTCCTACGGCGCCTTGCGTATCGCCGGCGGATTGACCGTCGCGCTGCTCGGCTATCGCATGTTGTTTCAAGATCCCGATACGCGCCCGACGAGTGGCCACGCGGGCCGCAATATTGCCTTTTTTCCGCTCGCCATGCCTGGCATCAGCGGACCCGGCGCAATTGCGGTGGTCATCGGCATTTCAACCGAGATCGCCGAATTGAAGGTGGGCATGCGAGAAGCTGCTGCCTATGGCGCAACGGTGGCCAGCATCTTGCTGACGTGCGTACTCATCTGGATCACACTGCGATTCTCGCAACTCTTGTCACGTTGGGTAGGAAAGGATGGCATGGATGTCATGAGCCGGCTCATGGGTTTTGTGATGGTCTGCATCGGCGTCCAACTGGTCGGCTCGGGCGTACGCAGCTTCATGCTTGGTACATAAATGCGCTAAGGACATGGCAAGAAATAATTTCCCGATTTGGGCGCGCTTGACGGGCGCGCTGCTGCGTTGCCCCTCGCTTGTGTGGCCCGCCACACGGCGCTCGGAGCGGTGGAGCGGGGAATTCATGCGACATGTCGCATGCCCGCGTAACGGTGCTCCCTTGCAAGGGAGCACTCCCTCCTTGCATCGCATCCCGTCAAGCGCGCCCAAATCGGGAAATTATTCCTCACCATATCCTAAAAGCCAATCCCGAAAGGCCTCAACCTTGGCTTACGGCCCTCATCCTATTTATCCAGCAACCTGATAAAGGCATCCGCCGGTACCGCTTCGCTGTAATAAAAACCTTGGGCGGAGGAGCAGCCACGGGACATCAGGAAAGCAATCTGCTGCGAGGTTTCCACGCCTTCCGCCAGCACCTTCATGTGCAGACTTTTCGCCATGGCGATGATGGCGGTGACCAGTGCCGTGGCATTCCGGTCACGACCAATATCGCGTACAAATGACTGGTCGATCTTGAGCGCATGCACGGGGAAGCGCTGCAAATACGCGAGGCTGGAATAGCCGGTCCCGAAATCATCCACCGACAGTTGTATCCCCATGCCGCTGAGCCGATTCAGCATGTCGACAATGTCATCGTTGCGCTGCAGCAGGAGGCCCTCGGTGATTTCCAGGTCAAGAGCGGTCGCAGCCAATCCCGTTTCATGAAGGGTATCTACAATCATGTCGAGGAAGTGCGGCTGGTAAAACTGGCGCGGCGATAAATTGACCGCGATGCGCAATTCCGGATGGCCGGCATCTTGCCATTGCTTGAGCTGGCGGCACGCCTTGCGCAATACCCACTCACCGATGGATAGTATCAAGCCGGTTTCTTCTGCGATGGAAATGAGACTCCCGCATGAAATCGGCTCTTTTCCCGGCTGACGCCAGCGCAGCAAGGCTTCGCTTGAAAATATGGCGCCGTTTGCCATGTTTACCTGCGGCTGATAGTGCAACTCGAATTCGTCTTTCGCTAATGCCTGCCGTAATTTGTTTTCCAAAGCCCGCCGCTGCTGCGCCGCATTGTTGAGTGCTTGCGTGAAAAACTGATAGTTTCCCCGCCCGCGTTCCTTGGCATGATTCATCGCCGTGTCGGCAGCGCGCATCAAGGTTCCGACATCGCCACCATCGTCCGGATAAACGCTGATGCCGATGCTGGCGCTTGCATGCAATTCGTTTCCTTCCACGAAGAAAGGATGGCCCACGGCATCCAGCGCCTTTTGCGCCACGAGCACCGCATCGCCAACGCCAGTCAGCAAGGGGAGACATAACACGTACTCATCTCCGCCAGGGCGGGCCACGCTATCGCCTTCCCGCAGACATTCCTGCAAGCGGGCCGCAACCATTTTTAAAAGGCAATCACCGATTTTGTGCCCTAGAGAATCGTTGATATGTTTAAAATAATCCAGGTCAACGAAAATTACTGCTACCTGCGTGCGATTACGGTGGGCATACGCGATCGCCTGCGTTATGCGGTCCTGCAACAGTTCACGGTTGGGTAAGCCGGTCAGCGCATCATAGTGCGCCATGTAGCGGATTCGTTCTTCCGCTTGCTTGCGTTCGGCGATTTCTGCATGCAATGCTTTGATCGTGTTCGCCAATTCAGCAGTGCGCTCCACGACTCGGTGCTCTAATTCGTCATACGCCTGCCGCAATGCTTTCTTGGCTTGGCTACGTTCGATCGCGTAACGGATCGAGCGCACTAACAGTGGTGTGTCCACCCCCCCTTTGACCAGGTAGTCCTGCGCGCCGCACTGTACCGCCTGAACGGCAACATCCTCATCACTCAGACCGCTCAATACGACAAGCGTCGGCTTTACCGACACACGTCCAAACAATTTTTGCAAAGTATCCAATCCAGTGCTTCCCGGCAGGCCCAGATCGAGCAACAGCACATCCGTGCGTTTGGTTTGCAAGTGCGTAATTCCATCGTCCAGGTTGTCGATCCAAGTCAATTCAAATGCCAATCCTTGAGCCTGCTCCAGCATATGCTTGATCAATCGCGGTCGCCAGGACTATCTTCGATCAACAATATATTGATTCGGTTATCGTTCATTACGTTATTCTAGAGGTCGCATCATTTACTATCGGCACATCGTGATCAATGAGACTGTGACAGGTGGCCGACTGTGGCTTGTTGATATCCTTGCGAATACGAAACACCCCATAAATGAACGTTTCCGGCCTCATGGAAGCGCCATTGAGACCGGCGCTGATATAGCATCCATTACGACATATTTGAAGTCCAGTACCTGCGCATCCGACCGGTTACATTTCCCGATCCAAGCCGTCCCGTGTTTCAAGAATGCGACGTTTTTTACTTAGACGAAGACTTGCAACATGCGTAATGTACTGTTACCGATCCCGAAAGCCGCATTCAAAAAGATTCCGTATCCTGAACTGAGTTCCCTCCGCCGACTACCTACCACCTACCATGCTGATCACTTGGAAGTCCGGGAACAGCGGTTCGCCCAAGGAAATTGCAGCATTTGGCCATCATTTTATGGGCAGCGTAACAACGCTGAGCCAGAAGTCCTCAATCGTCCATACGATCTTGGTGAATTGCACAAAATCGACCGGTTTGACGATATAGCAGTTTGCATGGAGGCGGTACGCGCGTACCACGTCTTCTTCCGCCTGCGACGTGGTCAGGATGACTACCGGTATCATCTTCAGTTGCTCATCCTGCTTGATCTCTCCCAGCACCTCCCGTCCGTTTTTCTTGGGCAAGTTCAAGTCCAGCAAGATCAAGTCCGGGCGCGGCGCGTCACTGTATTTGCCGCGCTGATACAGAAAATCCAGTGCCGCCACGCCGTCTTCCACCACATACAGCGTGTTCGAGACCTTCGCATCCTTTAGGGCCTCCTGGGTCAGACGCACATCACCCGGGTTATCTTCCACCATCAGGATCTTGATCGGGTGAACGGTCAGCACTTCCTTCATGAGGTTTCCCCTGTTACCTGCGGCAAGGTAAATTTGAATAGCGTCCCCTGTTCCGGCACTGACTCGACCCAGATCCGCCCACCGTGCCGCTCCACGATCTTCTTGCAAATCGCCAGCCCCATGCCGGTGCCTGGATACTGGCTGCGGCTGTGCAAACGCTGGAACATTGCGAAGATACGGTCGAAATATTCCGGCGCAATACCGATCCCGTTGTCCTCTACCTCGAAGCGCCAGAATCCGTCTTCCGGTTCCGCCCGCACGACAATCTGCGGCGCCTGCTTGCCTCGGAACTTGAGCGCATTGGCAATCAGATTCTGGAACAATTGCGTCAGTTGCGCGGCATCCCCCATTACCACCGGCAATGCACTGCAGCGGATCTGCCCACCGTTTTCCTCGATTGCCATGTGCAGCGAGCGCAGCGTTGTGTCCATCACTGCACCGCAGTCGGTCGGTTGCAGCGGCTTGGCTTTGGTGCCCAGCCGCGAATAAGTCAGCAAATCGTCGATCAAGGCTTGCATGCGCTTGGCGCCGTCAACGGCAAACCCAATGAATTCATGCGCATCGGCATCGAGCCGCCCGCTGTAGCGCTGCTCCAGCAATTGCAAATAGCTGGTCACCATGCGCAACGGTTCCTGCAAATCGTGTGATGCAATATAGGCCATCTGTTCCAGCTCCGCATTCGAGCGAACCAGTTCTTGAGAGCGTTGCGCCAGCACTTCCTCAGCTTTTTGCCGCACAGTTATTTCCTGTTGCAACTGCGCATTTTGCTCTACCAGTTGCCGCCGCATCACCTGCAAGGTCAGATGCGTGTTGATACGCGCCAATGCCTCTTCGATGTGAAAGGGCTTGGTAACGTAATCAACAGCGCCCATCTTGTAACCAGTGATTTTGTCGCTGATATCGGACAGAGCCGTCATGAAAATCACCGGGATATCTTTCGTGCTCGCAAGGGACTTCAAGCGGCGGCATGTTTCGAAGCCGTCCATTCCAGGCATCATTATGTCGAGCAAAATCAGATCCGGCTGCCCGAATTGCGCGCGGTCAAGCCCCTCTTCGCCATCCTGTGCAACCATCACCGAAAAACCATGGCTTACGAGGTATTCTGCCAGCACCGCTACGTTAACCGGTGTGTCATCCACGATCAGGATAGTAGACCTTGTCGTATGCGACCCAGTAGTGCTGTCCATGACGCATCCGTTATATAAATAAATCTTCGACAATGGAAAGTACAGAATGGTGCACTTTATTTGCAATAATTTAGCGCACGCTCATGAAATTTCTTTGAGTTCCATATGGTATTTTGCAAAATTCAAAATTGCCTTGGATTGGTATCCCTTGGCCAATACGCGTAATTGATTGGTGAATAGTCGGTAACGCTCTCAAGAGCGTCCAGACGGTTTGCCCATTGCAGAATGTCCTGCATGTTTCCCAGCCGCGCCAGATGATATAGGGCTTCGATCTCATCTTCTGGCGGCACCACGATCAGACCGGCATCCTTATCTTCCAAGGCCGGTTCTGCCTGCGGTGATTCTTCTGCCTGCGGTGATTCGTAAGTGAAGGTCAGATGCAATAGAGTAGCGATGTTCGCCAGAAGGCTGCCGTAGTTGATCGGCTTCGGTAGAAAGACGTTCACGCCGACCATCAGGCTATTTTTCTGGTCAGCAATGGCAACGCTGGCGGAAATCGCGACGATAGGCACATTCTTGAAGGCCGGCAGTTCGCGCAAGCGGCGCGTGACTTCCAGTCCATCCATATCCGGCATGGACAGATCCATCAGGACCAGATCGGGCTGCAGGGCTTGCGCCTTTTCCAGTCCACTCTTCCCGTTTGCCGCCTCGCCCACCTCGAAGCCAACCTGGCTTAGCATGTCGGTCACCACGGCCCGGTTCTCGGCGATATCGTCCACCACCAATATTTTTTTGCGCGGCCCCTCGTAACCGGTGACATTCAGGGCAGGCGTCTCCACTGGTTTGGACGCGACTACCGGCAGGTCCAGTTCGAACCAGAATGTGCTGCCTTCACCAACCCGGCTCTCGACTTGGATGTCGTCCCCCATCAGCAGCACGAATTGCCGGCTGATGGTAAGGCCAAGACCAGTCCCGCCGCCCCGCCGTTGCATGTCGCAAACCTGCTCGAACGGCTTGAAGATGGTCTCCAACTGCTCCGGGTCGATACCGATGCCGGTGTCTTGCACCTTGAAACGTATCCGGCCCGCAGTCGTCATGCTCACGTACAGCCATACCATGCCACGGTCAGTAAATTTGACTGCATTGGAAAGGAGGTTGAGCAGGACCTGGCGCAACCGTTTCTCGTCGGCCAGAACCAAGGTGGGCAAGTCCGACGACAAGTTACAGATGAATTCCAAACCCCTCTCCGCTGCTTTCACTTCGATCATCTCGGCAATGACATCCAAAAACTTGATGAATGGGATGTCCGTTACATAAAGTTCCAGCTTGCTGGCTTCGATCTTTGCAAAATCCAGAATATCGTTAATCAACGTCAGCAAGTGTTCGCCGCTTTGCCGGATCACATTCAGCCCGGTTATCTCGTGTTCGCTCAAAGTCTTGTTACGGAGCATTATCTGCGCGTATCCCAGAATACCGTTCAACGGCGTGCGCAGTTCATGGCTCATGTTGGCCAGGAACGCGCTCTTGGCTTGGTTAGCCATCTCCGCCGCATTTTTGGCGCTTTCGGATTCTGCAAATACCGTTTCCAAGTGTTCAATGGTCTCGGCCAGACGATGCGTCATGATATTGATGCTGGTCGCGAGGGCACCGATTTCGTCGTGCGACTCGACCGCCGCGCGCGCCGAGAGATTGCCGGCGGCTACCTGTTCGGCAACACCGGTCAACCGGCGCACCGGGCCGACAATGCTACGCCGAAACAGATAGGCCAAGGCAATGCTGAAAACGACCGCCAACAGCCCGCCTGCCGCAGTTTGCAGGCGAGCATTGGCCAAACTGCGGCGCGCCCGCGCCAAGTTGGTTTGCAACTGCACCTGCTGATGCTGCGTTATTTTTCCCAACAGGCCAAGCAGGACTTCCGCCTCGGGAATGACCTTGGTACGGTACAGATACAGGTCTTCATAGGCGTGCTCGCCGTTCAAGACACTGATGATTTGCAACGCCAGTTCCGCGAATTTTGCCCGGTCGCGGGCAATCGCATCGAGTTGGATGCGTTGCTCCGAGGACAGCAGATGACGCTTGCCGGACAGGGTGTTCCAGATCGCCGCATTGGCCGCCAGCTGCGGGCCGTAGGCAAGCTTGAAATTGAGCTCCCCCGAAGCGCCATACGCCATCATGTTGGTTGCCATCGCATCGGACGAAGTCTGAAAATCGAGCAGATCGGCCAGCAATTCCCGATTCTGCGACGATGCCGCACGCGCCTTCTGGATGCCAATCATCCCATCGGTTCCGTCCAGGATGCTTATCCGCAGCGCCTGAATATCGATGCGGGCGATGCGCAACGCGGGCCGGTTCTTGAGCGGATTGTCGTGCAACGCGAACAGATGCGGTGGCAACTTGGCCCAGTGTGCATAAATTGCTGTCAGTTCGGCCACCCATTTGGCCTCTTCTTCAGACCAGTTACCGGACATGGCCTGTAACGAAGCAAGATTTTTTTCAAAATTCAGCCTGGCCATGTCGTACTGTTCAATGTCCGCCGGGTCGGACAGCACCAGGTAGCCGCGCACATGCAGCTGCATTCTCAGCAAGCTGGCCTGCGCTTGCGCCGAAGCCTGCGATGCCGGCGCGCGCACGCTCTCGGTAAGATTGATGTCCTCAGTAGCACTGCGCCCTGCGACGAAGACCAGTGTTGCGATCAGCAGCGTGACGACTGCCAATGCACCGAAGCCAAGCGTGAGCCTGCGACCGATACTGAGCTGCCTCAGGCGTGTGAGTAGTGTGAAAAATGCGTTGATACGCACGTCATAGTCCCAAGGATGCCCGATACGATTTTAGCTGCCGCTCGCGCCCGAGGCGGATCGTGATTTCCTCGAAATCGACTGCGGCTGCCCTCAATGCCGCCTCCGGACTCAACTGGCCGGCAGCCGCCTCCGCCAGATGCACATCGAGTGCCTGCCAGTAACTGTAGGCGCCGGGAATGCGCAGATAAGGCAACTGCAGCTTG
>Ga0170475_116777197_pt1 | contig 13958 bp, 8 predicted proteins | sample Soicark_Litter_5_FD_111474 | JGI IMG/M metagenome (GOLD analysis project Ga0170475, IMG submission 111474) | Avena fatua rhizosphere microbial communities from Hopland, California, USA. Combined Assembly of 48 SPs | reverse complement strand
TGTTCCGGCGCGATCGCATCGTCGTCGCAACGATCGCGGGGCTGGTCAGAAACCGCGTGGGTCGTTTCGCCAGTGAGGCAGGCGAAGACAGCGGCGGCGGCGACGATCCGAAGGGCGGCGTGCTGATGCGCTGCGAACGTGTTCGGTCGACGCAAGGCGTTCGTTGTACCCGGCATGTCCGGTTCGGTGTAGGTGTCGCGCGATCTTATCGAGGGTGGATGTGGCAACCAATCCCGTCGAGGCGCCGGCGACGGCGAGCACAAGTAGTCCTCCGACGCGGCCGCAGCGAGTCGCACGGAGCGCCCTTCCGTACTATGTGGCGGCCGTATTCGCCGCCGCCACGATGGCGTGGTACCTGTTGGTCTTCGTTCCTTCCAAGCTCGAGTACTTCGTCGGATTGAAGCTGCGTGCCCTCGCCGTCGCCGCCAGCCAGGTCAAGACGCGGGCGGAGAACCTGGCAAGCGCGTTCACGACCGCGCCACACAATCCGGAACACGACGACCTCCGCACTGGCGATATGGCGACATACCTGCGAGTGCTGGTTCCCGACATTCAATTGTCAAAAACGAAGGAGCCGAGTGCACCCGGCCTGCGATTGGTGCGCAGACCCGGGTCGAGGCCGGCCACGTCCCAGCAGGCGGCCACCCTGCCGCGGGTGCGCAGCGACGTGGAGCTCCAGCAAGGGTGCGCCGGTGGGCAGAGCGTCTGCGGCGACGTCGCCTGGGACGACGTCGCCGCTCAGGCCGCCGAAGTGTCGCGCGACGAGTTCGATGATCTGGTCGTCGCGCTGCCGACCGGCGACGTGGTCTGGCAGCGTGAGAAGACGACACCACGCATCGGCAACCTGGCGCAGGTCATGGACGAGGCTCCCGCCGACGGCGGCTGGTTCTCGTTCAACTGGAGCCCGCGCTCCGTGACGCCCAAGGTCGACGCGAAGGGGCTGCCGACCGCGGTTGCAGTGAAGACAGTCGATCTCGGTGGCAAGCCGAAGCTGCTCCTCGTTCAAGCGGTGGTTCTGTCGTCGGACGCCATTCAGCTGTCTCAATTGCCGCCGTCGACCACCGCAGAGGGCGAGGGGGCTCAGGCCACCGATCCGCGTCTTTCACACAACCTGTACGTCGCCGGTGTCGTTCCCATGTCGTCCTTGCGCCGTCAGGCGATGAGCATCCCGGTGGTCTGGGTCGTCGTGCTGTCGCTGCCGGTGATCCTGCTGTTCCTGGGACTGCCGTTCATTAAGCTCGCGACCCTGACCTCGCGCGAACGATTCAGCTTTGCCGACGTGGTGCTGCTGCTCGTCGCGACGCTGGCACTGGCAGGACTCGCCGCAACCATCCCGCTCACCGAAACCGCCGTCGACGACGCCGGGGACGGCATGCTGTCGGGGTTTGCCGGCGATCTTCAAAGGAGAATCGTCAGCGACGTGAGCAATGTGCAGGCACTGGCCGCCGCGCTGAGAAGCAAGCACGCCGATGCGGTTGATGGCGAACTGCAACCGTGCCTGCTGGCGATCGCCAACCAGAAGACGAAGAACCGGTGCAACTTCTGGGCGGCGACGGTCCCGGATGCACCGAGCCCATCGAAGCCAGCATCGAGCAAGCCGCCCGTCCTGCAGGTGAAGTCCGACTCGACGCAGACTGCATCAGGCGGAGCATCCCGCGGGAACGAGCCCGATTCGCCCAAGAAATCCATCACCACGGATTCGCTCGATCTCGACGTGATCGTCTGGATCGATGAATTCGGCCAGCAGATCGACAAGTGGACGACGAAGGCGCAGGTCACCGGACTGACGACCCACCGGCCGTTTCACCACTACCGGGACCTCACCGCGAATCGCCTGTGGACGCTCGACGGGACGGACCGGTTCACAATCGAACCTCTGCGGTCACCCACGACGGCTGAGCTCGGCGTCGTCGTCGCGTTTCCAATCGCCGATGCGGCGACGATCTACGCGGAGCCCAAGAACGGCTTTCCTGACCGCAGGCAGGCGAAGTTTCTCGCGTTCAACATCCGGCCCCGTTCACTGCTCGATGTGGTCGTGCCTCCCGGGTTCGGCTTCGCCGTGATCACGCCTGACGGCGAGGTGTTGTTCCACTCGCAGGAGAGTCTCAGTCTCGAGGAAAACTTCTTCGAAGAAGTTGGCGACCCCGAGAACGTGCGCGCGAGGGCGGAGTCGGGCCGCGTCGTGACCTGGACCGGCGATTATCACGGACGCCCGCACCGGATTCACATGCAACGCCTGACGACGATCGAGGGTTGCCCCTGGCGCATCGTCACGTTCCGCGATTTGACGCCGACCTATGCAGCGCTGGTCGCTCACCACGGCGCGACGTTGCGGCTCGCCTCGCTCAATCTGCTCGCCTTCGTCGCCGCTGCCTTGCTCGTGTGGCTGTACGCCGCAGCCAGACGGCGGGACATTCGTGATCTGCTCAACGTCAGCACAATCGCGCGCCCGGTGCGGCTCATCGGCTTCGTCGTCCTGATCGTCGTCGCGCTGGCAGTCGTCGCGTCGACCTATACGGATTCGGCCGGACCGCAGCTCGATCGGATGTACATGTTCTTTGTCCTCCTGCCGTTTCTCACGTTGTCGGTATCGTGGCTCGTGCGCAGGGCGGGGGGTTCGAGCCGGCGCGCGTTGCGATCGCGCTGGGTGGCATGGAGCGAGATGGTCGCGCTGGTGCTGCTGGTGGCCGCCTTGCCGGCGGTGGGGTTTGCCCGGATCGCGGAGCGGGTGCAAACATCGCGCGCCGACGAACAGCTGCTGGAAGAGATGCAGCGGCGGATTGTGGCCCGCTACCAGCGCGTGCTCGCACGCGTTCACGGACCGTCGTACCGGTTTGCTGCCAATACGGACACGCCGCCGGGAATCGACATCGCTGAGATCGTCGAGAAGAGCGTCTTGGCAGGAAAGAACGACGCGAAGCAGTACTCGTATTTCGACTTTGTCCCGATTTCGCTCGTCGACCCAGCGAGCGCTGGCCAATCGGCGCCAGAGGCGGGGCAGACACGGGTGCGCTTCCTCCTCGATTGGAATCCGTTTCCTTCACGCGACCTCGCCGGCAAACCCGGCGTCCGCGTCGAGGGCGATCGGTTTCAGCTCGACTCCTCGTTGGCGGGGTTTCCGGCGCTGAGCATCCGCGACCGTTCGCTCGCTCCGCCGTCCTTCATGACCGGCCCCACGTCGTTCTCTGTTCCGCCGCTCAAGGCGGCGTTTGGCTTTCTGCTGCTGTGCGCCACCATCTTCGCGCTGTGCTGGGCACGCGAACGCCTGCTGGCGAACGCCTCCCTGGATGCGCCAACGCTGGACACCGTGCTGGACTGCCTTCCCGCCGATGGTAATCATGGCGTGATGCTGATTGGCGCGCCACGTACGAAGAAGGACAGCGTGCTCGTCGCGGCGCTCGAGGCGAGGCACGCCAGGCTCGCGCTGCGGATTGCGTTGCTCGATGCCAATGCGGATCCAGACCTCGCGGAGAAGCAGCTCACCGCGCTCGCCCCACCGCGCCCGCGCTGGTGGCGGTGGCGCTCGCGCCGTGACGTCCCGCCGCCCAATCGCCTCTGGATCGACGTGTCGAATTTCGAGACGCAGCTCGTCGATCACAAGCGGCGAAAGCTGGCCCTTCAACTGCTCGAGCGCCTGCTCGAGCGGGGGCCGTCCAACGTCTCGCGTGTCGTGGTGTTGACCACCAACGTCGATCCGGTCGCGCACTTTGCGGAGCTGTTCGAAGAGGAGCGGAATGGAATCTACCTGGACGCGACTCCCGAGGTCGAGCTCAGTCGCTTTGCCACACTGCTGACGCGCTTCCATCGTTCGTACGTCCCTCTGCGTTCCGACGAGCCAGGCGCCGATCCCTGGTGGCACTACCAGCCGCAGAAATGGGTGGACGTGCTCGAGTGGGAGACCAACAGCCCGCTGTTGAAGGACGTTCGTCGGGAGTTGCAGGACCATTGGAGTACCGGCACACCCCCCTCCCTCGACGAACTGGCTCGCGCGATCAGCAATCGTGCCGTCGCGCTGTATCAGCTCCTGTGGACCAGTTGCACCCGCCGGGAGAAACTGGTCCTGGTCCAACTGTCACAGGAAGGCTTCGTCACTCCGCAGAGCGTCGAGGTCGTGGAGGCATTGATCGCAAAGGGACTGATCGTACTGCGCCCGGCGCCGGCGATCTTCAACTACACCTTCCGTGACTTCCTTCGCCGAATCGAACGCACCGAGCGGGTGCGCGAGTGGGAGCAGGTCGAGGGGCAAGGTCTGTGGGTCGTCGCCGGCCGGCTCATAGCCAGCAGTGTTGCCGCCGGAGGGCTGTTCTTCCTTTTGACGCAGGGCTACTCGGTCGACGGGCTGCTGCCGGTCCTCTCCGGCACCGGTGTGTTCGGCATCCCGCTGGCGCGCAATGTGATCGCGTGGTTCACGTCGAAGGAGAAGGCGGCGCCGGCAACGGCGTGACGCGTGCGCCGAAAGCGGCCCTGCAACTGAGCACCTGGGTTCTGTTCGCAAACGCGACAGTCGACGTTTCACGTCGACGTGGGGGCGCTTGGAGAATTGCGAGTGTCGCGGTGTACTCATTCGATTCCCTGCACAAGAGGGTGTGACATGACCGACCAATCCAAGAGCTCCCCGCTTCTAAGGTTCGGTGGCGGGCTTCCAGGCAAGGACTTGCCCAAGGTTCGAGACAACGTGTCCGCTGTCGTGTTACGTGGCGATCACTTGTGGCTCGGTGGCGATGAAGGCACCGCGATCGATCGCATGACCCGCCAGGCCAATGGCGACTTCGCCGACCACGTCCGATTCAGCCTCGCTGACTCGCTGACGCTTGCCGCGCCGCTGGAGGAGGAGGTCGACATTGAAGGTCTCGATATCGACGGCGGCTACCTGTGGCTGATCGGTTCGCACAGCGCCAAGCGTAAGAAGGCCGAGCCCGGCAAGCCGGATGCGAAGAACATTGGCCGCCTCGCTGACGTAGGGCTCGATGGCAATCGGTTCACGCTAGCTCGCATTCCCTTGAACGGCGAATCGGAGCCGGTGCGTACGCACGCCTCGCTGCGAGCTGCCCGTCTCGAGGGCGATGACAAGGGAAACCAACTGACTGCCGCGCTCGCTGAGGACCCGCATCTCGGTCCGTTCGTGCCCAGGATGTCGACAGCCGGCGCCCTTCACGGCATCCCCAGCAAGGACAACGGCTTCGATGTTGAGGGGCTGGCGGTCACAGGCGAGCGCGTGTTCATCGGTCTGCGCGGGCCTGTCCTGCGCGGCTGGGCGATCGTGCTCGAGGTGAGGCTGACGAGCGATCTCGACGGCGTGCTCACTCTCCAGCGCATTGGCGAGAGCGGCGAGCCGTACGTGAAACATTTTCTGCAGCTGGACGGGCTCGGCGTCAGAGAGCTGTCAATAGAGGGACGCGATCTGCTCATTCTCACCGGTCCTTCGATGGATCTGGATGGTCCCGTATTCATCTATCGATGGAAGAACGCGCTCGAGGTACAAGGCCAGTCGCTGACGTCGCGCGATGCCTTGGTTCGCGTGCTGGCCGTACCGTTTGGCGACGGGCACGATCATGCCGAAGGTCTCACCATCGCCAGTCGCGACCCGCTGTCAGTGCTCGTGTCGTACGACTCGCCTCAAACCTCTCGAATCGACGGCGTGGACGGCGTCAGGCTCGACCTGTTCGATGTGACGTAGGGTGGGGAAGAGCAGACTGACCTGGCCATTGCTTGCCCATTATCCACACGCATGATTGGCTCTGCCGGTGTCGCTGCGTGGGTCGCTCAGGCGGCATTCTGGATGCTGATGGTGTTGGGCTGGGCGTGTGGAGAAGTTGGTCTCATGGGAACGTCGGCCTTCATCGGTCTGTGGCTTGCCGGGTCAATCGGTCTCCCTCACCTGCCCTATGGTGCAGCCCTGGTTCCGCCATTCATCGCCCTCCTCGATATCGGGCTGGTGATCGTCATCTTCAAGGGCGACGTGCGCCTCGGCTAAGGCGCGACTCGGTTCATTTCCCGCGGCCGACCGAGCCCAGCGCGTAATGGCGCGCCGACTACAAAGGCGAGTTCATGCCGGGCGACCGGCGCTGGTGATCACCGTTGACGATCACCCGACTCGCCAGCCGGCACTTGTTGACGCGTGAAGTGCTGTCCGGCGACCAATTCGTCTTCAAGGGTCTTTGAGCGGCACCGCACCTGAATCAGCGGAACGCCCGTTCTCGTTCAGCCCTTCGCGGTTCGACAGTGTTGAATTGCGCGGCTGCGCCATGGACTAGGATATCGACCATCACAGAGGGAGGTGTCAATGGGTAACTCACTTCAGCAGGCACAGGAGGCCGCAGCCGGATACGAGAACTTCAGCCACGACGATCTCCTCATCGAGCTGACCAAGCTAACCAGGCCGTCGCAGTATTACGAAGCCCCGGACCTTGAACAGCTGCGGAAAGAGGGAGCTACTCTTTGGGCCTCATATCGGCAGCGTCTGGCTCGCCTGATCTGTGCCGCTCGCACTCCTGGAGGAGACAAGCAACTTAATGCCGTGGTTGGGGCAGGGCTGGTCGCGTTCATCCAGGATATCGGTGTCGGGGTGTTCGGCGATGCCATCGGCGGGCATGTGGAAAGTGCAATGGTTGGAGCGGTCGCGGTTCTGCTATATCAGGAGATGCAATCCGGCATCGATGCATTCTGTGTCAAGCATTACGTTGCTGACGAAGAATGATCGCGAATGGTAGTTGCTTACAGTTGGAAACTTCATTCGGACATCGCTTTCGGCGAAGGCTCCGATCCCCTCGAAGTCATCGAACGTGTCGAGTTCCCTATTGGCGCGGGAGCGATACGCGATCACCTGGCCATCCGAGGGCACTGGCCAATTGACTTGTGCGAGTCTGCGGCCAGCGGCGAATGGGAGAAGGCGTCGGCCGCGGAATCTTCAGGGGACTTCCGAACAGCGTCGCGGCATTTTCAGTGGGCCGCTGCTTATGTCGAACGATTCGACGGCCCGGATGCGATCACGTTCATAGCGGACTGCTATGAGCGCGCTGCGCAGTGCGAGTTGTCGCTGGGACTGCCCGTTCTTGCGGTCGGCCTTCTCCGCCAGGTTGTCGCCCTCGAGACTCGAATAACCACCTCGGGCGACGACAATACAGAATTGCTTTCACGCGCAGTCACTCGAGACGAAGACCTTTTGCACCAGATTGAAACCCTGATCCATGCTCGCGAAAGCAGCGCTCATGCCGTGGGAGCAGTCAACTACCTTCTCCACCGACCTACCGCAAAACGCATCAGGATTGCTCGCCGCCTAATCAGCACCCTTTCTCAATCGGATCCGGGAGCTGTTCTTCTCGAGGCGCGCTGCGCCGCGGCTGAAGGTGATGTGGGCGCTGCGGTCGCAGCGATCGATTCGATGAAGCTGATCTCGCCCGAAGCCTCGGGCTTGCGGGAAGAGTGGTTGGACATATCGGGGAGAAGAGGCCTCCATGTCGCGCGGCCGGTCTTTCGTGGGCCTGACGAGGAGCCGCTCTCTTCTTTGGCGGACGAGGTCAACCGCGGGTTTGTCCTCCTGGCGAACGCCCTGTATTTTGAAGCGCTGCGATGGTTCACGGCGGCGCTTGCTCACGGTAGTCGACGCGACCCGTTCGCGCTATTCGGACACGGCCTCACACTCTGGCGCATGGGGGCCTTCGGAATCGGCAGGCGCTCCCTGGAGGCTGCCATTGAAGCTCTCAAGGTATATCCCCGAGAATACCGCTGGCTCACGTTTGCCCGTGACGACCCCACGAGCGAACCCCGTTCTTATCTCGAGAACCCGATTTATCCGATCTTTGATATGAATGAATGTCTCACCAGAGCGGCGCGGTGCGAGAATTTCAACCGGCACGACATATTGCCCTGACCGTACAGCGATCGGCCGTCGACCCCGCACTGCGAGCATGTCGCGTTCACGTCCGCGTTTGATTTGAGATCCCTTCTGCGTGTGCCCGCGTTCGTCCGACGCGCGTACAAGATCATGAAGCAGGCCGATGCCGCACCCGGCGCGCCTCTACGGAATTCTGACGTATTTCCTCAGGTTGTTGAACCCGACGTCGGCGGCAAAAATGTTTCCACCATTGTCGACCGCAATGCCTGACGCCGACGTGCCGGTGTCGGTCATCCTGCTCAGATCGCCAGGATCGGGAATCAAGAATTTGAGCTCTCCCGTGATCGCATTCCCGATCACGATCGCCCGTTCGTTGGGCGACGTCGTCGCCCTCGTCACATTGCCTTGCGCTGGGTCCTGATAGGTGGCGCCCACATAAATGTTGTCGCGCGAGTCGACAAACACCGAGCTCGGCTGCCCGAACTGAGTCCATGCGGCGATGAACACACCGTCCTGATCGAAGACCTGGATCCGATTGTTCTGGCGATCGGCGACGTATACGTAGCCTCTGGATCCGCCGACGAAGAGGTCGTGCGGTTCGCGGAAGTTGCCCGGCTCCGAGCCCATCTGGCCCCATGCCTTGATGAATCTGCCGTCCGACGAATATTTGACGATGCGAGCGCCGTTGGACTTGTTGCCGGAATGGCCATCGGCTACGAAGACGTCGCCATTTGATGCCACCGACACTCCCGTCGGGCGATCGAATGCATTGGTTCCCATTCCGCGCACCCCTGGTGTGCCGATCGTCATGAGCACCCTGCCAGCCGGGCTGATCTTCAGGACCGTCTGACCGAGTGGAGCGCCCCTCGGGTCGTTGGCCGGCATCCCGAGAATCGTCTCCTCGTCGTTCGTGTCAGTGGTCCAGATGTTGCCGTCTTTGTCGACGGTGAACCCGTGCGGATGCGCGAAGAGTCCGACGCCAAAACTCCTGACCAGCCGGCCAGACGGATTGAACTCCAGAATCGGCGGATTGGCCTCGCCTCGATTGACGCATGTCGCATCGCCTGCGGGCTTGTCGTAAAAACAGCGGTGAAATACCCAGATGTTCCCGTTGGGCGCGACATGTACGCGGATGACCTCTCCCCACTTGTGACCATTCGGACCTTTCATGGTCGCGGGAAGCGTCGGCCAATCCGGATCCAGCCGGTACGGATTGGGAAGCATCGGCTTGGGAACCGGTCTCGCAGCGCGATCCTGGGCATACGTCGTCATGACAAGGGAAGCGACGACGACCGTCCAACTCAAACGGTGAGCGCCGGCGAGGCTTGCAGGCAACGTGGCAGGTCCGCTATTTGCGATCGCTGACGCCGGGTTTCGCACCCTTGTCGACCAGAAACGTGACAACGGTCTCGTACTTCAGAGCCTTGGCGGCGTCGAGTGCTGTACGTCCGCCAAGATCGGCGGCGTTGACGTCGACCCCGGAAGCGGCCGCAAGCTTGACCGCCTCGAGCGTGAGGCCTTCGCGCTCGGCGCGACCTGGCGGGACCCACGCCGTCACCCTGCCGCCCATCCCCAGCGCCGCCATGAGCGCCGTCGTCACTTCCTGCCGCCGCTCGTAGCTCTCGCCGTTCACGTAGTCAGCATGATGCACGAATAACGGATCCGCACCACGCTCGATCAGGAGTCGCATGATGGCCGGCGAGGTGACGCGGGCCGCCAGCCAGAAGGGCGTAGCCCCCACGAGGGCCGGCGGAAAATAGAAGTCGTTTGACGCGCGACGGGTGGGGGTCCAGGTCCGGAGCGGCGCGTTAGGGTCGGCCCCGTGGGCGAGCAGCACGGTGACCATCTTCTCGTCCCGTCGCATGATGGCTTCGTGAAGCGCCGTGAAGCCGGGCGCTGCGAGATTCGGGTCGGCGCCTTTCCCGAGCAGGAACTCCACCAAGTCTCCGAAACCCGAGTGAGCGGCGAGGATCGTGGCGGTAACGCCCCAGGCATCCGAGTCATTGACGTCGGCGCCGGCGGCGACGAGCAACTGCGCCGACTCGAGATCGCCGACGCGCGCTGCAAATATCAGCGCGGTGTCGCTGCCGTGAGGAATGGGCCGGTTGTACTCGAGCAGGCCGTGCGGCGACACCGCCATAACCTCGGTGTAGGTGTCCGAACGGGCGTTGACATCAACGCCGTGGGCGAGAAGCACTTTGACCACGTCGGGGTGCTTCTGCGCGACGGCCCACATGAGCGCCGTCTGTCCCCGCGCGCCGTGCGCGTTGGCTTGCGCGCGAGCAGCCAGCAACTGCTCGACCACAGTCGCGTTGCCAGCCCGCGACGCCACCATCAGCGGAGTTTCGCCCGCGAGAAGTGCCACATTGGGGTTGGCTCCGGCCCGCAGCAATCTGCGCACCATGGCGTCGCTCCCGTTCTGGCTCGCCGCCCAGAGCGGCGTCACTCCGAGATCGTTGGCCGCGTCGACCGGGGCGCCGGCCAGGATCAGCAGGTCGGCGCTTTCGAGGTCGTCGCGATAACTGGCCCAGTGCAGCGCGGTGGTGCCGTCGCCTTCGACCGCGTCGACCTTCGCACCTTGCTTCAACAACGCGCGCAGCGCGTCCTTGTCGCCCCGTTTGGCGGCTTGGGCCAACGACGGCCGCTCGGCCCCGGCGCCAATGAAGAACAGAGCAAGCGCGACCGGAATCAGCGTGTGCCACCGATTGGGAGAACGTGATTGCCGCACGTTAGATACCGGAGAGCGTATCGATGTCCATCTTCCCGGTGCTCGCGCCCAGGTGCTCGACCGGAACTCCCATCTTGTCCATCAGGGTGACGAGCAGGTTGGCGTTGTTTGGTTTATCGGCGTAATGGAGATGGCGACCGCCTCGGAGCGTGCCAGCCCCGCCACCCATGACGAGGATGGGCAGGTCGACTCCCGAGTGCTCGTTGCTGTTGGAGATCCCGGCGCCGTAGAGGATCGTCATGTGGTCCAGGAGCGAGCCGTCGCCGTCGGGAGTGGCTTGAAGCTTCGCGAGATATCCGGAGAACAACTCCACGTGATAGCGGTTGATCTTCGACAGCTTTTCGACGAGATCCGGAACGTCGTTGTGGTGCGACAGCGGGTGGTGCGCCTCGGGCACGCCAATTTGCGGATAAGGCCGGGCGCTCTGCTCCTTGCTGAGCATGAACGTGATCACGCGCGTCAGATCCGATCGAAGGGCCAGGAGCTGCAAATCGAGCATGAGCGCCAGATGGTCTTCGAACACCGGCGGCGCGCCCTGCGGCTGCGAGAATGTCGGCAGTTCGACCTCGCTCTGGGCTTCGGCGGTCTGAATTCTGCGTTCGACGTCGCGAATCGATTCGGCGTATTCCTCGACCCTCACCTGGTCCTGCGGCCCCAGCGACCTTCTGAGGCCCGCGAGTTTTTCATTCACGGAATCCAGAATGCTCTTGTGTTGCTGCAGCCTCGCTTCGCGTGCCGCCCGCTCGGTGCTCCCGGCATCTCCGAAGAGCGTCTCGAAGACGGACCGGGGGTTCCACTCCATGGGCAGCGGCTGCGTGGGGCCGCGCCACGAAAGCGTATGCGTGTAGACGCAGCTCAGAGCGCCCGTGCACGCGCCGGCGTTGGCCGGCGCATCCATCGAGAGTTCGAGCGAAGGGACCTGAGTTTCTCCGGCGAAGTGTTTCGCCAGAATCTGGTCCATCGACACATCCGCGACGATCTCGATCTCCGTGCGGCCGCCGCGGGCGGTGCCGGTGAGAAACGATCCAGAGGCGCCGGCGTGGATGTAGTTCCAGCTGGCGTTGATGCCCGACAGAACCAGCATCTGATCGCGATACGGCGCGAGCGGCTCGAGAATCGGCGACAACTCGAATGCCTTCCCCTCACCCTTCACCTTCCAGAACGGCATGGCCATGCCATTCGGCACGTAAAAGGTCTGGAACCGGTGCGGCGGTTTGCCGGCAGCCCTGCCGCGCGTCCCAAACGGCGGCACCATGGCTTCGAGCAGCGGCAGTGCGACGGTCGCGCCCAACCCTCGCAGAACCGTCCGCCTGGGCAACGTTTTCGAAGTGAGGAACGACATTTGATGATCTCTCCTGAACTCTAATTCGACGTCGTGCGGTATGACCGCGTCAGAAACGCTGGACTCTTGACGATGCCGAGAACGATCGACGACCACCGGTAATCATCTGCAGCCGCGTCGCGAACGATCTTGCGCACGGAAGGGCGGTCGTAATAGTCGAGCATCCGCCCGAGCGCGAATGCCATCAGCTTCTCGGTAACGGTCCGCGGAAACCGTTCCGGATCCGAAAGAAGCAGCGACCGCAGCCCCACCAGGCCGTCAACCTTCGCGCCGCTCAGCGTCGTCCCGGTCGGTTCGACAGGATTGCCGGTCTCGTCGATGGTTCGCCATCCGCCGATGACGTCAAAGTTCTCGAGCGCGAAGCCGAGCGGATCGATGAATGCGTGGCAACTGTTGCACGAGGCGTTTCGCCGATGCTGGTCGAGACGCTCGCGGATCGATTTCGGCGGTGCACCCGGCTTGTTGTCGATGTTGGTGTCGACCCCCGGAGGCGGCGGCGGAATCGGCATGCCGAAGATGTTGTTCAGCAGCCACTTGCCGCGCAGGACAGGCGACGTCCTGTCGGGATACGAGGCCGTCGCCAGCAGCGCCCCTTCCGTGAGCAGGCCGCCGCGCTGATCGTGATTCGGCACCGTGACCTTCCGGAAGCGGCTTCCGTAGACTCCGGGAATCCCGTAATGGCGAGCGAGATGTTCGTTGACGAAGGTGTAGTCCGCGTCCAGCAGCCTGGTGACCGGCTGGTCCTCCTGGATCGTGCTCGCGACGAATAACTCGGTCTCCTGCCGAAAGCCCTGCATCAGGCTCAAGTCGTAATTGGGATAGTGCAGGGGGTCGACAACGACCTCTTCGACGCGACGAAGATTCAGCCACTGCGCGGCGAAATTGTTGACGAGCGCGTCCGTGGCGCGCGGGTCGGCCAGCATCCGACGCACTTCTTTTTCGAGCGTTGCCGGCGCCGTCAGTTGTCCTCGCTTCGCGAGGTCGAGCAGACGATCGTCGGGAATGCTGCTCCACAAAAAGAACGACAACCGCGACGCGACCTCCAGATCACTCAATCGATACGCGGTTTCTCCTGGCTTCGGCGCGGAGGGGTCGTGATAGACGCGCAGGAGGAACTCGGGATCGACCAGCAGCCGTTCGAGCGCGAACTGAATCCCGGCATCAAAACTTTGTCCGTCGTTCCGGCCGTTCTGGAAGAACCCGAGCAGTGGTTGAATGTCGCTCTCGGTCACGGGTCGTCGATACGCACGTCCGGCCATGGCCGACAGAATCCTGGTCGCGCAGGCCCGCTCTTCCGCCACAGCTTTCGGCTCGCAGACAAAGATCGCCCGGCGGCTCGGGGTGTCTTTCGGGTGGACCGTCGACTGGGAGACGCTGCCGATCTGGACCGAGTGGACGTTGGCGTATTCCATGTACACCTGGTCGTTGGTGATCACACGCGCTCGTTGCAGCGGCTGAGGAAGCCCCTCGGCTTCAAAGAACTCCCGTACGAACGACACGCCGACCACGTGTAGTCCCGCCTGGACTTCGGTGCGAACCTCGAGGCCGGCGTCACCGGTGAGCTGCATGTAGGCTTCCCATTCGGGATCGCCGGCAAAACCGGGCTCGCCGTCGCCTGCGTAGCTCGAAGCCGCCGGCCTGCCCTTCGCTCCGCCACCGACGGTGAACCGCTTCAGCAACCGGCCGTCGAGGCGCACGTCGAGTTGCTGCGGCCACCCCATGCCTTTCAGGTAGTCCTGATACTGCCGTTGCAGACGGACCTTGATGAAGTACTCCCCATCCAAGGGGAATTGGTGGCGTACCGCGACCCCGCCGCGCGAACCGAGCGGCAGATCTTCACTCTGCCGATCGTCCTGCACCACGTGCAGCGGGATCTCGACGGTGTCGACGGTGGGCGCATTGGGAATGCCGACGGCCAGCCGCGTCACTTCCCGCGCGACAGACAAGTATCGGTTGAGGTGTGTGGCCGAAATCGAGAGCGAACTCGCGAAGTTGTCGAAGCTGCCGTCTGCGGTTTCGTCGCCGGGCAAGAGCGGCTTGACGTCGATGTCGAC
>Ga0170475_109790409_pt1 | contig 13959 bp, 12 predicted proteins | sample Soicark_Litter_5_FD_111474 | JGI IMG/M metagenome (GOLD analysis project Ga0170475, IMG submission 111474) | Avena fatua rhizosphere microbial communities from Hopland, California, USA. Combined Assembly of 48 SPs | reverse complement strand
GAATGGGTGATGTTCATGCCGCCCTTCCCGGCCAACAGGAACTTGCGGCCGACCGAGGGCATTGCGTCGTAGAGGTCGACCGCCGCGCCGCCGGCCGCGAGCGCCTCGGCCGCCATCAGGCCGGCGGGGCCGCCGCCGATCACGGCGACGCGGAAGGGATGGGCAATGCTGGGTGTCATGGCGCGGACGGATCATGGAAACAGGGAGCAGCATTGTAGTCCAGATCATCTGCGGAAAAAATGTAGGGCATGCTTGACATTGTCCCCAAAGCCCTCTTATAAAAGCCGGTCGCTACGACCCGAGCTCCGACCGAAACCATTTGCACGCCTGCCCCGAAGAGTCATGAAAGCACCGCTGCTGTTCGCCCTTGCCCTTGCCGCCGTTCCCGCCTTCGGCGCCGATGCGCCACCGCCGCCCAACCGCTTCGCCGCCACCATCGCGCCGGCGGAGCGTTTCGAAACAGGTCCCCTGCTGGTCGAACGCCACGGCCAGCGCGGCCGGCCCCTGATCCTGGTGCCTGGGCTGGCCGGCGGCGCCTGGGTGTGGCAAGACCTCGTGCGCGAATTGAGCGGCGAATACGTGATGTACGTGGTGACCCTGCCCGGCTTCGACGGCCGCGCCGCGATCGACAATCCGCTGGCGGCATCGCACGCCGCCCTGCTGCAACTGCTGGCCGCGCGCAAGCTCGACAAGCCGGTCCTGATCGGCCACGGCCTGGGCGGCACGCTCGCGCTGTCGCTCGCCGCCCAGGGCGGCGACGCCATCGGCGGCGTCGTGTCGATCGATGGGTTGCCCGTGTTTCCCGGCACCGAGGACACGCCGCCCGCGCTGCGGCTGCAGATGTCCGCTGCCATGAAGGGGCGCATGACGGCAGTCAGTCCAGCCGCTTTCGCGGCTCAGCAACAGCAGTACATGCGCGGCATCGGCGTTGTCGACATGGCGCGCGCGGACGAACTGGCCAAGCTCGCCGCGCGCAGCGTTCCGGCCGCCGTCGGCCAGTTCACCGCGGACGTGCTCGCGCTCGATCTGCGTCCCAGCCTGCCGAAGATCGCGGCCCCGGTGCTGCTGTTCGCCCCCTACTTCGAGCCGGACGACGCCCAGGATGGCGTGACCGCCCCGGCAAAAACGGAGTATTACAAGTCGCTGATGGCCGCCACGCCGCACGTCGAGGTGGCATCGATCGCGCCGGCCCGCCATTTTGCGATGTTCGACCAGCCGCGCCAGTTGGCCGAGGCGATTCGCCGCTATCTCGCCTCGCTCTGAAGCCGGCGGCATGCCCGCCGCGAAAAAAGCTCAGCCGCCCGTCACCGGCGGGAAGAAGGCGACCTCGGCGCCGTCCGCAATCCGCTGGTCCGGGCCGCACATCGCCTGATCGAACGCCATGCGCAGCGCGCGCTCGTGCGCGAGCGCCTGCGCCCACGCGCCGCCACGCCCGATCAGATATTCGCGCACCGCGCCGACCGTGTCCACGCCGGGCGGCACTTCCAAGGTTTCCTGCGCGGCGCCGACCGCTTCGCGCACAGCCGCAAAGAATCGAAGCTCGATTTGCATGGCGCTCCTAGTGCTGCAACTCGGCGAACGGGATGAAGCGCACGAGGTCGCCCCGTGCGATGGTCCGGCCAGGCGGGTTGTCGATCAGGCCGTCGCCCCACACGGTCGAGGTCAGCACGCCGGAGCCCTGATTCGGGAACAGGTCCAGCCCGCCCGCCGGGTTGATGCGCGCGCGCAGGAATTCGTTGCGGCGGTCCGCCTTCGGCCAGTCGAAATCGGCCCGCATCGGGTAGGCGCGCGGCTCGACGGGGCCGCTCGCCCCCTGCAGGCGCAGCAGGAAAGGCCGCACGAACAGCAGGAAGGTGATGAAGCTCGACACCGGGTTGCCCGGCAGTCCCATGAAGAAGGCCGCGCCGCCGTCGCGCCGCACTTCGCCGAAGGCCAGCGGCTTGCCCGGCTTGACGGCGATCTGCCACATGTTCAGGCGCCCTTCGGCCTCCACCGCCGGCTTGACGTGGTCCTCTTCGCCGACCGACACGCCGCCGGATGTGATGATGAGGTCATGGTCCCGCGCCGCCGCGCGCAGCGTCGCCCGGGTCGCCTCCAGCGAATCGGGCACGATGCCAAAGTCGGTGATCTGGCAGCCGAAGTTTTCGAGCAGGCCGCGCAGCGTGAAGCGGTTCGAATTGTAGATCGCGCCCGGCGCAAGCTTCCCTCCAGGGGCTTCTCCCGGCATGGTCAGTTCGTCCCCGGTGAAGAAAACAGCGACGCGCAGGCGGCGCCGCACCGGCAGCCGGGCCAGGCCGACCGACGCCGCCAGCCCAAGCTCCTGGCTGCGCAAGCGGACGCCCGCCGCCAGGATCACCGAGCCGGCAACGATGTCCTCCCCGGCGCGGCGAACCCATTCGCCCGGACGCGGCACGTGGCGGATCGTGACGCTGTCGCCGGCCGGCTCGCACTGCTCCTGCATCACGACCGCGTCGGCCCCTTGCGGAATCAAGGCGCCGGTGAAGATGCGCGCGGCGGTCCCCGGTTCGAGCGGGCGGCCCACGGCGCCTGCCGGAATGCGCTGCGCGACCTTCAGGATTGCGCTGCCGCCGGCGCAGTCGGCCGCGCGCACGGCGTAGCCGTCCATCTGCGTGTTGTCGGCCGAGGGCACGTCGATCGTCGCGGCCTGGTCCTGCGCCAGCACGCGGCCGTTCGCTTCCAGCGTCGGCACGGTCTCGATATCGGCCACCGGATGGACGGCGGCAAGCAGGAAGCCGAGCGCTTCGCGCACCGGCAGCATGGCGGGTTTCGGATCAGGAGCGCTCATCTTTCACAGTCCCGTGCGATCGGCGATAAACGCTTTGATCTGATCGACATCCGGGCGCATCGTCACGAATTTCTGCGGCAGCGCCTCGATGTCCTCGAAGCCCGCTGGGCGCTCGGCGTCGGCGCCCAGGGCTTCGAGGATGGTCTCGTTGAACTTGGCGGCGAGTGCGGTTTCGAGCACGATCATCGGCACGCCGGGCGCCATGTGTTCGCGCGCGACCTTGATGCCGTCGGCGGTGTGGGTGTCGATGGCGATGCCGTAGTCGTCGAACACGTCGCGAATCGTCGCGAGGCGGTCGGCATGGGTCGACTTCCCGGACTGGAAGCCGTACTGGCCAACCAGCCGGAATTCGTCGCCATCGCTGCCCGCGGCGCCCGACAGGTCGAAGCCGCCGTGCGTGTCCACCTTGCGAAACAGCGCGCTCAAGCGCGCGCCGTCGCGGCCGACCAGCTCATACACGAAGCGCTCGAAGTTCGACGCCTTTGAAATGTCCATCGACGGGCTGCTGGTGTGAAAGGTCTCGGACGACCTGCGGACGCGGTACACGCCGGTGCGGAAGAACTCGTCGAGCACGTCGTTTTCGTTGGTGGCCACCACCAGCTTGTCGATCGGCAGGCCCATCATGCGGGCGATATGGCCCGCGCAGATGTTCCCGAAATTCCCCGAGGGGACCGTAAACGAGACCTTCTGCTCGTTGCTGGCGGTCGCGCCAAGATAACCGCGGAAGTAGTAGACCACCTGCGCCACCACGCGCGCCCAATTGATCGAATTGACCGTGCCGATCTTGTGACGCGCCTTGAACGGCAGGTCGTTCGACACCGCCTTGACCATGTCCTGGCAGTCGTCAAACACGCCTTCGACGGCGATGTTGAAGATGTTCGGGTCCTGCAGGCTGAACATCTGCGCGGTCTGGAACGCGCTCATCTTCCGGTGCGGCGAAAGCATGAAAACGCGGATGCCGCGCTTGCCGCGCATCGCGTATTCGGCGGAGCTGCCGGTGTCGCCGGAGGTGGCGCCGAAGATGTTGAGCTCGTCGCCGTTCTTCGCCAGCGCGTACTCGAACAGGTTGCCGAGCAATTGCATGGCCATGTCCTTGAAGGCGAGCGTCGGTCCGTTCGACAGCGCCTGCAGGATCAGGGTCTTCTCGCCGTCCCGCTCCAGCACGCGCAGCGGCGTGATGTCGGCCGCCGATTCGCCGGCGCGCGCATTGCGATACACCTGTGCGGTATAGGTATTTGCGGTCAACGCCTTCAGGTCGGCATCGGGAATGTCGGTCGCGAACTTGCGTAGAATTTCGTAGGCCAGTTCGGCATAAGGGAGCTGCCGCCAGGCATCGAGCTCGGCGCCCGTCACACGCGGATATTCGACCGGCAGGTACAGGCCGCCATCAAGAGCCAGACCGCCGAGCAGAATGTCGGAAAAGGACTGGAGATGGCGGGCGGAGGGCGCGCTCGTTGCGCGGGTAGACACGTATTGCATGCTAAAAGGTTCGGTAGGGGCTCGGCTCGGGCTGATTTTATATTATAGCCCGGGCCAGGGCACCTGTACCTGAAGCGAATGGACGCGTCTTGGAAGCGGCGGGCGTCAGCACGCGGCGTGGTTGACGGTCACTCCGTATACCGCCAGGCCGCCGAGCGATGTTTCCTTGTACTTGGCCTGCATGTCGGCGCCGGTCTGGCGCATTGTCTCGATGACGTTGTCGAGGCTGACGATGTGCGTGCCGTCGCCCTTCAAGGCGAGCGAAGCGGCGGTGATGGCCTTGACCGCGCCCATGCCGTTGCGCTCGATACAGGGAATCTGCACCAGCCCGCCGATCGGGTCGCAGGTCATCCCGAGGTGGTGCTCGATGCCGATTTCGGCGGCGTTCTCAATCTGCTCGTTGGTGCCGCCCAGCGCCGCCGTCAAGCCGGCCGCGGCCATCGCGCAGGCTGCGCCGACTTCGCCCTGGCAGCCCATCTCCGCGCCCGAAATCGACGCGTTCTTCTTGCACAGCATGCCGATCGCCGCGGCGGTGAGCAGGAAATCGTGCATGCCCCGCACCGGATCGCTCGGCTGGCAGTCATAAACGTAGTAGCGCAGCACGGCCGGGATGATCCCGGCCGCGCCATTGGTCGGCGCCGTCACCACGCGCCCGCCCGCGGCGTTTTCCTCGTTCACCGCCATCGCGTATATGCTCACCTTGTGCACACCGTCATGCGGCAGCGCGTTGCGGTTCGTCTCCTGCGCCTGCTTCCATAGGTCGGCCGCGCGCCGGCGCACGTTCAGCCCGCCGGGCAGTTGGCCTGGCGTGACCAGTCCGTGCTCGATGCAGCCGTTCATGACGTTCCAGATCCGATCCAGGCCGGCGTCGAGCTGCTCGCCGCTCATGCGCGCGCATTCGTTCGCGCGCAGCATCTGCGGGATCGACAGGCTGTGCGCCCTGCCGTGTTCCAGCAGCTCGCGCATGGTCTTGAACGGGTATGGCACCGCCGCCGCGGGAGCGCCGCCCTTGCCCGCCTGCCCCTCGCCGGCGGCGGCGATGAAGCCGCCGCCAATCGAGTAATAGGTCCGTTGGATAATTCTGCCGCCGGCCAGCTTGAGCACGAAGCGCATGCCGTTCGGGTGTTCGGGCAGGGTCAAGGTTCTGTGCCAGACCAGCCCTGTCTTCGCCCTGAACAGCACGTCGTACTCGCCGAGCAGCTTGAGAACGCCGTCAAGCTCGACCTTGGCCAGCTTGTCATCGACCGCGCCGGGGTCCACGTCCTGCGGCGTTTCGCCCATCAGGCCGAGGATCACCGCCTTGTCGGTGGCGTGGCCGACGCCGGTCAGGGCGAGCGATCCGTATAGGTGCGCCTCGACGCCGATCGCATCGGCGAGCGGCCCGCACTCGAGAAGGAAGCGGCGCGCCGCCACCATTGGCCCCACGGTATGGGAGCTCGACGGCCCGATGCCGATTTTGAACAGGTCAAATACGCTCATATCCATGCTGCTGCCTCCTCTCGCCTGCCTGTTATTGTTGGAGCGCGGACCGCGCGCCGCCTTACGCAGCTTCGGTCACGCCCAGGTCGATATTTTCGAGCATGTCGGCCACGATCTCGTCGATGCCGATACGGGCCTTCCAGCCCCAGTCGTCCGCGGCGCGGCTGTCATCCAGGCTCTTGGGCCAGGTGGCGGCGATCGCCTGGCGATCGTCCGGCGCGTACGTGATCTTAAATTCAGGAAGCGCGCGGACGATGGCGGCGGCCAGTTCGCGCGGGTTAAACGACACGCCAGCCACGTTATACGACGAGCGGATCGTGATCTTCTCGGCCGGCGCTTCCATCAGCTCGATGGTGGCGCGGATCGCGTCGGGCATGTAGATCATCGGCAACGTGGTGTCGGGGCCGAGGAAGCATTCGTAGGTCTGGCCGCGCAGCGCCGCGTGGAAAATGGCGATCGCATAGTCGGTCGTGCCTCCGCCCGGGGGCGACTTGAAGCTGATGATGCCGGGGTAGCGAATGCTGCGCACGTCCACGCCGTACTTGGCGTGGTAATACTCGCACAGACGCTCGCCGGCCAGCTTGCTGATGCCATAGATCGTGGTCGGGTCCATGACGGCAAACTGCGGCGTGCGCTCGGCCGGCGTGTTGGGGCCGAAGGCGGCGATCGACGACGGCCAGAACACGCGCAACGGCTTGCCGGCCGCGCCGCGCTCGCGCGCCACTTCGAGAATGTTCAGGAGCCCATCCATGTTCAGGGTCCAGGCCCTGAGCGGCGCTTTCTCGCCGGTGGCCGACAACAGCGCGGCCAGCTGGTAGACCTGGGTGATGCCTTCGTCGGCGACCAGCTGGGCGAGACGCGCCTCGTCCAACACGTCGAGCTGGACATAGCGCGCGGCGCCGAAGACGTTGTCGGCATCGATGTCCGAGGCGATCACGTTGGCGGCGCCGTACATGCCGGCCAGCGCGGTCACGAGCTCGCTGCCGATCTGGCCGTTGGCGCCGATGATGAGGATGCGTTCCATGCCGTATCTGCCGCCTTAGTCGTTCTTGATGATGCCTAGCTCGCGGCCGGCTTGCGCGAAGGCCGCCAACACCTCGTCGAGCTGTTCGCGGGTATGCGCGGCCGAGAGCTGGACGCACACGCGCGCCTGGCCCATCGGCACCACCGGATAAAAGAAGCCCGACAGCAGCACGCCCAGCTCGAACATGCGGGCGGCGAATTTTTGCGCGAGCGGCGCGTCGAACAGCATCACCGGCACCACCGGGTGCGTTCCCGGTTTGATGGTGAAGCCGATGCGCTCGATCTCCGCGCGGAAGTAAGCGGTGTTTTCGTGCAAGCGGTCGCGCAGTTCGGTCGACTTCGAAATCCGTTCGAGCACGGCCAGCGAGGCGCCGGCGATCATCGGCGCCAGCGTATTGGAGAACAGGTAGGGGCGCGACTTCTGGCGCAAGGTCTCGATCACTTCCGTGCGGGCCGAGGTAAAGCCGCCCATCGCGCCGCCGAGCGCCTTGCCGAGGGTGCCGGTGATGATGTCGATGCGGCCCATCACGTTGTGGTGTTCGTGAGTGCCGCGGCCGGTCTTGCCCATGAAGCCGCAGGCGTGCGAGTCGTCGACCAGCGTGAGCGCGCCGTACTTGTCGGCGAGGTCGCAGATTTCGTCGAGCTTGGCGATGGTGCCGTCCATCGAGAACACGCCGTCGGTGACGATGATCTTGTGGCGCTTGCCGGCGGCGCTTGCCGCCTGCAGCTGCGCTTCGAGGTCCGCCATGTCGTTGTTGGCATAGCGGTAGCGCGCCGCCTTGCACAGGCGGATGCCGTCGATGAGCGAAGCGTGGTTCAGCGCATCGGAGATGATGGCGTCGTTTTCGTCGAACAGGGGCTCGAACACGCCGCCGTTGGCGTCGAACGCGGCGGCGTACAGGATCGTGTCCTCGGCGCCGAGAAAGTCCGACAGCGCGCGCTCGAGCTCCTTGTGCACGGTCTGGGTGCCGCAGATGAAGCGCACCGACGACAGGCCGTAGCCGTATTTTTCGAGCGCCGCGGCGGCGGCCTGCTGGGTCTCGAGATCGCCCGACAGGCCAAGGTAGTTGTTGGCGCACATGTTGATCAATGCGCGGCCATCGTCCGAGCGGACCACGGCGCCCTGGTGCGACGCGAGCACACGCTCGGGCTTGTACAGGCCCTGCTCGCGCAGGGTGCCCAGGTTCTGCCGCAGCCCGCTGTAGAACGCGTTCTTCGCTTGATCGCCCATCTCTGTTCCTTAGTCTGTGGATGCCGGCTTGACCGGCCATTGCCCAATACTGTAGCGTGTACCTCGATCTTGCTTCATTTCGGCCGATTTCACATATTCCGCTATCTCGAACCGAAATTCAATATAATGGATAGTACGCCTGCCTGTTGAACTTGGCAAGCGACTCAAGTCAAATAAGAACGCCGGCTGTAGCCATGAAAACAACTGTCACCACCAATGCCCCGCCCGAAGTGGGCGCCATCCTGCAACGGCTGCGGCTCGCTCGCGGGCTGACGCTGGAAGACCTGTCGCGCATAGCGGGGGTGTCCAAGTCGATGCTGTCGCAGATCGAGCGCGAGAAGGCCAACCCGACCATTGCCATCACCTGGCGCCTGGCCAATGCGCTGGGCGTCAAGATCGGCGAGCTGCTCTCGTCGGAGACGCGGGAGGCCGAATCGATCCGCGTCATCGATGCGCACGAAACCCCGACCCTGCCGGGCAGCCATGTCGGCTACGTGCTGCGCATCCTGGGCCCGATGGAGCTGGCGGGACAATACGAGTGGTACGAACTGACGCTTGCGCCTGGCGGCGAACTGGCCTCGCAGGCGCACGATCCGGGCACGAACGAGCACCTCACAGTGCTGCGCGGGGCGCTGGAGGTGGAGATAGGCGGCAACAAGCGCAGGGTCAAGACCGGCGGCACCGCGCGCTACGCTGCCGACCAGAACCACGCCTTGCGCAACATCGGCAAGACCGAAGCGAAAGCGTTGCTGGTCGTCATCCACCGTTGACGCCCACAAAAATGGGGTCAGCGTCAAATTATCGGGTAATGTTGCACAGTTACCTAACAACTTGGCGCTGACCCCACTTTCCCGCTTTGGAAGGCTGGGCCGTAGAAATAGGAAAAATAGGGTCAGAGTCAAATTGCCGGGCAATTCCGATGAGTTGCCAGACAATTTGACTCTGCTCCTTGCATGACGAGCCGAATCGGGAATTTTGCAACGCAATTTAACTCCCCCCCATTTTTTGGCTTTTTTACATCTTCAAAGCCTTCGTCAAAAAGCCCCAGCGATCGGCCACTTCTTCGATCTGCTTGGCCGTCGGTTTGCCCGCGCCATGCCCGGCCTTGGTGTCGATCCGGATCAGGATCGGGGCGCTGCCCGCTTGCGCCGCCTGCGCCGCGGCGGCGAACTTGAAGCTGTGCGCCGGAACAACGCGGTCATCATGGTCGGCCGTGGTCACCATCGTCGCCGGGTAGCAGCTGCCCGCTTTTAAGTTGTGCAGCGGCGAATATTTAACCAGCGCTTTGAACTCTTCCGGATTCTCCGCCGAACCATAGTCAGAAGTCCAGGCCCATCCGATTGTAAATTTGTGAAAGCGCAACATATCCATCACGCCTACCGCCGGAATCGCCGCCCCGAACAACTCCGGAGCTGGGTCATCACGGCGCCCACGAGAAGGCCGCCGTTGCTGCCGCCGCCGATCGCCAGCTTCGGCGGCGAGGTCACTTTGTTAGCGATCAGCCATTCGGCGGCGCCGATGAAATCGTCGAATACGTTCTGCTTCTTCAGCTTGGTGCCCGCCTCATGCCACGCTTCGCCGTATTCGCCGCCGCCGCGCAGGTTGGCCATCACGTACACGCCGCCCATTTCCATCCATGCCAGGTTGGCGGGCGAGAAGACCGGGGTCATCGAGATGTTGAAGCCGCCATAACCGTACAGGTAGGTCGGGTTCGATCCGTCGAGCTTGATGCCTTTTTTCGAGACGATGAACATCGGCACCTTGGTGCCGTCGCGACTGGTGAAGAACTGCTGGCGCGTTTCGTACGCCCCCGGATCGAAGTCGACCTTTGGCTGGCGGAAAATGCTGCTTTCGCCGCTCTTCATGTCAAGCCGGTAGATGGTGGTCGGCGTGGTGAAGCTGGCGAACGAATAGAAGGTCTCGGTGTCGCCTCGCTTGCCCGAAAAGCCCGATACCGCACCGATGCCGGGCAGCGCGATCTCACGCACCGGCTTGCCGTCGAGGCCGACAACCTTGACGACGCTGCGCGCATCCTTCAGGTATTCGACGACGATCCGGTTATCGAGCAGGTTCGCCGACACCAGCGTATCGGCCGCCTCGGGCACGATCTCCTTCCAGTCCGTCTCGGCCGGCTTGGCGATGTCGATGGCGACGATGCGCTTGCGTGGCGCGTTCTTGTCGGTGCTGAAGTAGAACACGCTGCCGATGTTGTCGATAAAATCATACGCCGCGTCGAAGTTGTCGATCAGCGGCACCACCGGCGCATCGGTCTTGGCCAGATCCTTGTAGAAGACGCGATACTTGTGCGCGGTGCCCTTGGTCGCCGTGATCAAGAGATAACGTCCGTCGTCGGTCGTCTCGGCGCCAAAGCCCCACTCCTTCTGGTCCGGGCGGTCGTAGACCAGCATGTCGGCGCTCTGCGGCGTGCCGATCTTGTGGTAGTACAATTTCTGGAAGTAATTCACGTCGGCCAGTTTGGTCGCTTCCTTCGGCTCGTCGTAGCGGCTGTAGAAGAAGCCCTTACCATCCTTGGTCCATGCGGTCCGCGAAAACTTGACCCACTTGATGTGGTCAGGCAGATCCTTGCCCGTCTCGATGTCGCGGACCTTCAATTCGTTCCAGTCCGAGCCGGAGGCAGCCATCCCGTAGGCCAGCAGTTTGCCGTCCGGGCTCACCTCGGTGCCGGTCAGCGCGACGGTGCCGTCGGCGGCCAGCGTGTTCGGGTCAAGCAGAACGCGTGGGACATCGAACAGGCTCTTCATCGTGTAGAGCACCGACTGGTTCTGCAGGCCATCATTGCGGCTGTAGAAGTAGCGCCCGCCTTCCTTGGCCGGCACGCTGTAGCGCTCATAGTTCCACAGCTTGGTCAGGCGTTGGCGGATCGCTTCGCGTTGGGGAATCTGCGCCAGATAGGCTTGCGTGACCTTGTTCTGGGCTTCGACCCACGCCTTGGTCTCGGCGCTGTTCGCATCTTCGAGCCAGCGGTACGGATCGGCGACGACGGTACCGTGGTAGTTGTCGACCTGGTCGCCCTTCTTGCTAACCGGATAAGTCAGAGCCGGGCCGGTACCGGGACAGGTCTCGGCCAGCGCCGGGCTGGCGCCGAATACCGCGATCAGGGTGACGGCAAGGGATGCATGTTTCATCTGTATGTTATTCTCTTTGGATAAAGATTCAATGATCAGTCTTTTGCCGCAGGCATGATAGCGCGATTTGCTGAGGGACGATACTGCCTGGGTCCGCTGCTTGAAGAAAGCACGCAAGGGGCACGCCGGCAAGCGGCCCGCCCTCCTCACGGACTGAGGAGAAGAGGAAATGCAACGGACGCTTGGCTAGGAGCCGCCGGCAGGACAGGGCTGGGCTTGAACCCCGTTACTGCGAGCGGCGCCCGAGGCTGGAGCGGTGCGCCATTTGCCACTGGCGCGTCAGATCGAGCGCCCATCCGATCTCGGCCGGCGACAGGCGCCGCGCCACAATGCTCTTGTTGACGCTGGCCGTCTCGTCGCCGGCATCGGCGGCGAGCAGCATCCACATGTAGGAACGCACCGTGTCGCGCGCCACGCCGCGCCCGCTGTTGTACATGCCGCCGAGGTTGTACTGGGCCAGCGCGTGGCCCTGCTCGGCCGCCCGGCCGTACCAGTACACGGCCAGCGTATCGTCCTGCGGCACACCTTGGCCATTGGCGTACATGACGCCAAGGTTGTTCTGGGCGCTGGCGTCACCCTGCTCCGCCGCCCGCCGGTACCATTCGGCGGCCGCCGCTTCGTCCTTGGGCACGCCCTGGCCGTTGGCGTAGATGACGCCCAGGTTGAACTGGGCGTTGGCCGCGCCTTGTTCGGCGGCGCGGCGATACCATTCCAGCGCGCGCAATTCGTCGCGCGCGGTCCCGCGCCCGTTCGCATACATGTTGCCGAGGTTGTACTGGGCTAGCACATGGCCCTGCTCGGCCGCGCGCAGGTACCAGGCAAGCGCGCGCGCATCGTCCTGCTCCATGCCCTGGCCGTTGGCGAGCATGAGGCCGAGCGTGAATTGCGCCTCCTTGTCGCCCTGGTCGCCGGCGCGCTGCAGCCAGGCGAACGCGCGCAGCGGATCAGGGCGCACCCCGAGCCCTTCGGCGTAGGCCACGCCTAACTGGCGCTGCGCCACCGGATCGCCCGCCGCCGCGGCCTGGCGGAACCAGCACAGCGCTTGCGTCTCGTTCGCCTCCACGCCGTGGCCCCGCTTGTACATGAGCCCCAGGTTCAGTTGGGCCCGCGCATCGCCCTGCACCGCGGCCTTGCGAAACCAGGCCATCGCCAGCGGATAATTGACCACCACGCCCTGCCCATGCAGGTAACACTCGCCGAGCAGATTCTGGGCGCTGGCCACGCCTTGTTCGGCGGCCCGGTAAAACCAGGTGAGGGCCATTTCGTGGCACTGCTGCACGCCCCGCCCCTTGCGGTACATCTGGCCCAGGTTCTGCTGGGCCGAGGCATCGCCCTGCTCGGCGGCGAGACGGAACCAGCGGGCGGCGTCGACATCGCTCTTTTCGACACCGCGGCCGTTGTAATACATGGCGCCAAGATGATTCTGGGCAAACGCGAGCCCTTGCAGCGCCGCCTGGCGCAGCCATTTGAAGGCGCGCGCATCATCGCGCTCGATCCCCTCGCCCTTCTTGTACATCAGGCCGAGGTTAAATTGCGCATAGGCGTCGCCCCGCTCGGCTGCTTGGCGGAACCACAGATAGGTCTCATAATTCTCGCGAGTTATATTCTGGCGATTCATGCTGTCTCCCGGCGCCGCGGCCGTTGCAAACGCAGAAATATCGGAGCGACCAGGCCAAGCGGCCTCATAATTATTGCTAAAATTTTAATAAGGCCGGGGATTAAGGGGTTTGACTGCGCACAATCGTGCTGACAGGCGGCCGCGAAAAGCACACCTGTACGCCTCCCGCCCGGCCGGCAAGCTCCGGCGGGCCGAACGGCGAGCCGAACGGCGAGCCGAAAGTGCGTCTTTCAAGCGGACACCACGGCACGGCGCGGCCCGAGCGCATAGGCGACGATCGCGAACAGCGCCAGGCACCAGACGATCAGCGCGCCCGAAGGCAGGTCGAACACGACCGACAAGACCAGGCCGGCGCTGTAGCCGCCGATGCCGACCAGGTAGGCGAACGGCAGCTTGCGGTGCTCGGGGAAGTGGCGCACCGCCAGGCTCGGCACGATCAGGCTGGCAAAGACCAGGTAGACACCGACGAGCTGCACCGAGGCCGTCACCGCCAGCGCGAACAGCAGGTAAAAGCCGACCCGCTCGAGGCGGCCGCGAAAGGCGACGAGCACGGCCAGGATCAGCGCCGCGCCGGCCGCCGGCAACGCCAGCTGCGCATAATTTACCCACAGGATCTGGCCGGCCAGCAAGTCTTGCATGTGCTCGCCGCCATGCGGGTTGTGCGCCACCAGCAGCAGAACGGCGCTGGCGGCGAGCACGAACAGCACGCCGATCTGGGCTTCCTGCACATCGGGCCAGCGCCTCTCGGTCCAGGTCAGCAACAAGGCGCCGAGCACGGCCGCGATGCCGGCGGCCACCTGAACCGTCCAGCCGGCCGGATCGAGTCCGGCCGTGCCGGCGACGATCACGCCAAGCGCGGCGATCTGCGCGATCGCGAGGTCGATGAAGACGATCCCGCGGCGCAGCACCTGCGCCCCCAGCGGAATATGGGTCGCCAACACCAGCAGGCCGGCCAGGAAGGCAGGCAGCACGATCATGAAGTCAAAGCCGCCGGACATCATTTGGCCGCTTCCGTCAAGCGCTTCACGGTGGTGTCGAACAGCGCGAACAGGTCTTTCGACTCGTCGTCGGCGCCGACGGTATAGGGCAGCGCCACCGCCGGAATGCGCGCGCGCGCCGACAGCCACTGCGAGGCGCGCGCGTCCTGGTAGGCGGCGCGCAGCACCATCCTGGCCGG
>Ga0170475_110333964_pt1 | contig 13967 bp, 11 predicted proteins | sample Soicark_Litter_5_FD_111474 | JGI IMG/M metagenome (GOLD analysis project Ga0170475, IMG submission 111474) | Avena fatua rhizosphere microbial communities from Hopland, California, USA. Combined Assembly of 48 SPs | reverse complement strand
TCCGCAGATCGAGATCGTCTGGCACGGACTGAGCATCGAGACCCACGACGGCGAGCGGCTGGAGCAATGACGAGACGATAAACGCTTTCACTTCACACGCTTCTGGAGTCACACGTTCAGCAGACTCAGAAGCGCGCGCCGATCCACTTTCCCGCTGGCGTTCTGCGGAAATGCCGGCAGCACATGAATCGCCCGCGGCACCGCATACGCCTGGAGGTTCTGCCGCAGGCGCACACCGATCGCCCCGAGATCGATGTCGGTGCCCGTCACGAACGCCACCACCCCACCAATGCCAGCATCCGTGTTGGGCCATCCCACTGCGACGGCCTGCTGCACACCCGCCTGCTCTCGTAAGACCGTCTCGACCTCCTCGAGCTCGACACGGTAGCCGAGAACCTTGATCTGATGGTCCATGCGCCCGACATAGTGCAGAGGTCCGTCGGCAGGCGATCTGCGTACTCGATCGCCCGTCCGGTAGAACGTCTCTGCTCCACCCTGCAGCCGGACGAAGGCGCGCTCGGTCGCGACGGTATCTCGCCAGTAGCCGTCAACGCGCTGTGGGCCAGCCATCAGCAGTTCCCCGACCGCGCCGGGTTCGACGTCGACCAGCCGATCGTCGACAATGCGCGCGCACATGCCGTCGATAGGCGCCCCGATCGGCACCACACCTGACGCGCATTCTTCCGGTGATCGCGTGGGATGCCACCGATATGCGGTACAGGCAACGGTGAGTTCGGTCGGCCCATAAAGGTTTTCGACAGTCGACGCGGGTGCGGCGTTCGTCCACGCCTCCACGAGATCCAGCGGCAGCGGCTCGCCACAGAACAAGCTCCACCGCAAGGAGGGATAGCGCGCCGGCTTCAACGCTCCCAGGCGCTTCATCAGCAATCCAGTCGTGGGAACCGAGAACCACACGGTGAGCGCGTGCTCACGGATGAATCTGTCTGGATTCAACAGCGTCGCTCGCGGCAGGCAATACACACATGCACCGCGCCGCCAAGCGACGAACATGTCGAATACCGACAAGTCGAACGTCGAGTCGAACGTCTGGGAGAAGCGATCCGCGGAAACAACATCGTACCGTTCGGCCAGCGTGTCGACAACGTGTGTGCCATTGGAATGCGCGACGCCGACGGCCTTCGGCCGACCGGTACTGCCCGAGGTGAAGAGCAGGTAGGCTAGGTCGTTCGAGTCTGGGCACCGTTCCCTCCACGCGGTGGCCTCCGAGAGCTCTTGCGCACCGACGAATTCGTGTTGCGGCCAGCGCTGCGACATCTCCGCGACATCCTGCCGTTCGGGAAGGATGACGAGAAGCGACAACTCGATGTCGGTGAGCAGACCATCGAGCTGTCGTTCAGCTTCCGAATCGACGATCAGCGAAGCGCTTCCGGCGTGCCGCAGCATCTGGCGGGTGCGAGCCAGCGGAAATGTGACGTTCAGTGGCACGTATCCGTAGCCGGCGAGCAACGTGCCGAGGATGCCGGCAAACCCGGTCTCCGATCGTTGTGCGAACACGGCGGTCAGTCGCGGCGCCTCAGGGCGTAGCCTTTGTTGGAGCGTCGACGCGAACGAACTCGCCTTCGTCCGTAACTCATCATATGAGAGCGTGCGGCCGTTCACCCAGAGCGCCGGACGATCCGGCATGTCTTGTGCCGACTCGAGGAAGCCGCTGTAGAGAGGTTGGCGGGCCACGTTTCACTCGAGCGGACGAAGTCCCTGCAAGAAACCGATGTACCCGTGGGTGGCGGTCAATGGGACGGTGACGGCTCCCAGTGCCGCAGCTGGAGGGCCTCCCCACAGCGTGCGCGCCGGGACGTTGCGCGTAACAACGGCCCCTGCCGGGATGACCGCTCCCTCTCCGATGGTGACATTCGGCAGGATGACACAGTGCGGTCCGATGAACACGTCGCTGCCGATGCGCACATTGCCTCGCGTCTTCGGCTGCCGAGGTCCCCAGTAGAAATGCGTAATGATCGAAGTGCGAATGCCGATCGTACAGTTGTCACCAACCGAGAGCAGCTCTGGATGGAGGTCATCGATATAGACGTACAGACCAATCCAGACATTCGCACCAAGAGCTGCCCCACGCCACCGGTGCAGGAGCGGCCGAACCGTCGCCCCTCCCGGTGCGACCATCGCGAGCCGGTTCAGCGCGCTGCTTAGAAGCCGGCCCATCCGTCACACGCTGTCGGCCAACACGTATCGAACGTTGCCGCCATCCCACGTCGCGTACGCCAGCCTCGCGCGGTTTGCGCCGGGCCCTTCGATACGCCATGACTCCCGGTCCGGCACGAGGCTCATCTCCCGCCGACTCCTCCACCATCGATTGACCTCGGACGGCAGAGCCGTCCAGATCTTCGACTGTGCTCGCAAGCTTTGTAGATATGCCAGCAAGGCTTTGTACACCGGCAGAGCGCCGCGCCCTGCTAGGTAGTCGGGATGCGCCAGGAGCGTGATCAACCCGTTCTGCTCTCTGATCGCCTCGATCTGCTGTGTCCAAAGCGAAATGGAGTAATCGTCGAGAATGTGAAACAGTGAGTAGTCCTGAACCGTTGTCAACGGCAGCTCCAGGATCTCGCCGATAAAATACGGCATCACGGTACAACATCCGCCGCGCTGAGGCTCGAGACTGGCGACATTTGGAACCGACATGTCGTAGGAGAACTCGAAGGCGTCGTACCACTGCTGCTGGCGGTACATGGCGCCTGATCGAAATCCATCGCACTTGAACTGACGCGCGTACTGGTTTATCTTCGCGGCGCGCACCAAGAACTCCGAACGGTCATAAAACAGCAAGCCGTCGTGGTTCAAATCGTGGAGATTGACTTCGAAGCCACGGCGTCGCAACCGTTCCGCCAATGCCAACCACTCACGCTCCTGACCCTCGGGCACCAACTGAAAGGCGGACTTGACACCGAATGAGTCGTCGACATCCATGACCGTCTCAGAGAACGCTCGTCCGACGGAGCTCTCGACATCATGCGTCATCATCACCGCGCACTGGGCACCGTCGGGCCAGAACCAGATGAACGGAATCCTACTGACGTTGAGCTGACACATGCAGAGACCGAGCACGCGCCGCAATAACGCGTCTACACTCACGTCCACCGGCCAGCGTGGGAACACAATCCGCTCCCAGCCGCTCAGGCGAATCTTCTGGAGATGCTTGCGAACCCCGACGCGGAGCATTGGACGTACGAAGTAGTACGCACGCTGAGCCGCGGGGCCGGATTTGACACGATCCAGGAAGCCAAAGCCGTTCTGCCGATACTGCTCCCGCCTGATGTTTGTCACGACCTCTGACAACTCGAACGGCAGCCGCACTCGGCCGTTTTCGATCTCGACGCCATTGAACGCGTCCGCCAGGTTGTCCTCTGGGTGGACCGATGGCGTGCGGCCCGCCAAGCGGCCGTAGCAGACCGCGTCGCGGAAAACGAAATAGCCCTTCTCCGACGACAGTTCCCCGCGCCGCCCCACCTGGACGAGCGATTCCGGACAGCGGAAGTAATCGAGGAGTGGATTCTCCGGCAAGGTTTCGTCGAGACCAAAAATGCTGTCAGAGCTTCACCAGCCGACCGCGGTTATTCAGAGACAACTCGACCGCTTCAAGAAGCCGCACCACACGAAGTCCAGCCGCGCCGTCGCTGATCGCCGTCTCGCTACGTCGCACGCAATCAAGGAAATGAGCGAGCTCGAGCGCGAGCGCCTCGGTCTGGTCCACTTTAGGCGCCCACACGTCACCCGAGCGGTAGCTGACGAGCAGGTCGTACACGCCCTGTCCGCTCGCGATGTCGACGCCTTTGTCGTACACTTTAATCTTTTCGTCCGCTTCAAGATCGTTCCATACGAGCATCTTGTCGCGACCACCGATGAGGGTCGTTCGCACTTTCACCGGCGACAGCCAGTTCACGTTCACGTGCGCGACGATCCGGTCCGGAAAGTAGACGGTGATGAACGCCATGTCGGCCAAGCCGTTCAGGTGGCTGGCGCCGGTGGCCACCACCGCCTCCGGCTTGGCGTTCACGAGATAGTCCATGATTGAAAGGTCGTGGGGGGCGAGGTCCCACACGACGCTGACGTCGTGCTGGAACAGGCCGAGATTCACACGTGTTGAATCGAAGTAGTAAAGGGGTCCCAGCGTGCCGTCGTCGAGAAGCTGCCGAATCTTCCGGACAGCGCCGCTGAAAAGAAACGTGTGATCGACCATGATTTGCAGATGGTTCCTGGCGGCCAGCTCAATCAGCTCTTCGGCCTGTCCTGAGGTCGACGTAAATGGCTTCTCTACGAACACGTGTTTGCCGTTTTCGAGGGCGGTCTTGGCCAGCTCGAAATGTGTCATGACGGGTGTGACGATTGCCACCACGTCGATCTCTGGCGAGCGTAGCAGTTCCGCGGCATCAGTCATCAGCTGTACACCCGGACAAGTGCGACTGGCGCGCTTCAGGCTGGCGGCACTCTTGTCGCATACGGCCAGTAACTCGCAGCCGTCGAGCATGCTTAGGTTGCGGACGATGTTCGGTCCCCAATAGCCGTAGCCAACGACTCCGACGCGCAAAGGAGCGGGCGAACGCGCGCTACGCTCTGCCGCCAGTGCGCCAGATAACGGTGAACGCTGCCGCCCCAGGTCAGGTGTTGCCACATCAGTCATTAGGGGCTCCGCGAATAATTCCGTCAACTCGTCGCCGTCGTCGAGATTCAGTGCGCGCCTCGCCCGGAGAGCACCGCGCGAGGGGTAGCGAAGAGGATCTTGATATCCATCCACAATGAATGATTCCTTGCATACTGCAGATCGAGGCGAACCATCTCGTCGAACGTCGTCCGGCTCCGGCCAGTAACCTGCCAGAGGCCCGTGATACCTGGCTTGACGTCGGTCAGCCGTCTGCGATGCCACCGCTTATAGCGCGCCACTTCGTATGGGAGGGGGGGACGTGGCCCGACGAGAGACATGGTGCCAAGCAGGACGTTCCACAACTGCGGCAGCTCGTCGAGACTTGACCGACGAAGGAAGTGGCCCAGCCGCGTGACACGCGGATCGTCAACGATCTTAAACACGGTACCCGTGTCGGCCGGAGCCGGTACCCCGGACCCAATGAACGCCGTCGTGTACGCCTCGTGAATGGCCTGGTCCGCGTCCGCGTGCATCGTCCGGAACTTGAGCATCGTGAACGGCTGCTCGTACTGGCCGATTCGGACCTGGCGAAACAGGACGGGCCCCTTCGAAGTCGACTTGATCACCGCCGTGATCAGGACGAGGAGGGGGGACAACAGCACGAGAAGCGCGGCACTCCCTGCAAGATCGAGCATCCGCTTCAACAAGTCGGCGGATGTCTTGTTGGTGCGGTCGCCGTCGTCGACCGCCACGGGCGCCGCGTGGCCTGTCTGATGCGGGTACATGTGCAAGGTGATCGAGTATCTGCCGGCGCTCTCGCGACCGGCCGTTACGCCCAGCTCGCGCTGTACGGCTGCGGCGACCCTGGCCATGGATCCGGCGGGCTCGAGGTGAACGAGGGGCCGCATCAGGCCGACCTTCACATCCTGCTTCCACCATCCAATCACGTCGATATCTGATTTCACTCTCGCCAGCGCTTCGACCAACTCTCTCCGCGTCGCCTCGCGAGCAGCGTCAGCGCATGAGATGAGGAGCAGGGCAAAAGACTCATCAAAACGATCGGCGCGTTTCAGCTCCCGCCTGAGCGCGGCCCTGAACACGTCCTGGCCGAGAAGGTACGAGGGTTCCGCATTGCGCTGACGCGCGGCGATTGGTTGTACCTGAGCCAACCGTCGCGACGCCGAAATGGAGGCACCCGATGCCATGATCACCTGTCTGTTGTTGTGTGGTGCAGACTGACAATGCGCGTCCGCAGCCGTGCTGCGACCCTCTCGGGCAGGGTATCTCGAAACCCATTGAGGACGCGTGTGCTCACGTTCTCTCGAACCGTGCCGGTCGTCGGGGCATTCCCGGCGAACAACGCTGCTGCGACGACCCCCTCGCGATACCAACCCACCAGGTCGATCTCGCGGACACACGCATTCAACACGGAGAAGATCGTCGCGAACGCGTGCGGGTGACCGACAGGGCTGGTCTGGTGGCTCAACTTCACGAGCATCAAGCACAACTGGCGGACTTCGCGCGCAGCGCGCTTTCGTTCGAGGGAAAGGAAATATCGGAAGGCCGCTTCGTTGTACGCGTGCAGCTCCCCGTCTCCAATGCGAACGAATGCAGGCGTCGATTCCGCAGACACTCGTGCCTTTTGTGGCTACCGCTTCGCCTGGTAGCGTTCGTAGAAGCTTGCTTGGGTGATCGCGTGCGTATCCACGCGATTCAGTACGGTGCCGATGATGCGCTCCGGGCCGAGATCGACGACCGTGCGCTCGATCGTCGCAGCAGGCGTCGCGCCGGCACCAATCACGAGGATGACGGCACCGACCGAACGGGCCAGCAAATGCGCGTCCGGCAGAAGGCCGACCGGCGGCGTGTCCACTAGCACCCACTCGAAGCGACGGCCGCACTCATGAAGCAGCTTGGCCATGCGAGGCGAGCTCAGCCGAGCTAGCGGCATGGCCACCGGGCGCCCGGCCGTGAGCAGGTGGAGGCCGTCGGAAATGCGAACCACGGGGAGCTCGATGTGTTCTTCCGTCAGCGCATCAGTGAGCCCGCGTGTGTTGCTAACGCCGAGCAAAGAATGCATGCGCGGCCAGCGCAAATCCGCGTCGATGATGAGTACCTCGCGAGCGTACGAATCGGTGAGCGTCAGAGCCAGGTTGAGCGTTGTCAGCGTCTTCCCTTCGTGGGGCGCCGCGCTCGTTATCATCACGCTCTTGAGGCTGGTGTTGACTTGCGCGTCATGGAGCGTCGCCGCCAGCCGTCGGTACTGTTCCACCGCAACTGCACTCACCGCCCCGGTGACCAAACGCGCGCTGGCATCCTCAGCCGCGTCCATGTCACCGGCGTCGTGCGCCTGAGATGCCAGACGTCGTTGGGGCGGCTGATGTGCCAGTCCTTCAGGTGCGTACTGATTAAGTAGAGTGTGACGGCTCTCGTCACGCGATTGGCGGGCATTGGCCGACTCCTCCCAGACCCGCAGGGCTTTGTCAAGGTGCTTCATCGGCGAGACGCGGCGAGTTGACCCACAAAACGGCACCACCTGCGCCACAGGGATAATCCAACGGGCAACGGGAGCGATGATGGCACGCCGCGTTCGGCAGTTGTTCCACGACTTCGACGCTGAAAGGCGAAGCGGGCCGCCAGCCGGCTGCCCGGGCGCGATTTCAATTTCAGATCACGGCAGACCTCAATGACCATCGTTTCGTCGACGCGCGGCTGTCCAACGGCCATCGCACAGAGCAACGAGTTGTCGCAGATCACATTGATCGTACGCGGCAGGCCTCTGGAATATTCGTGGACCAGGATTACGGCGCCCTGCGTGAACAGCCGGGTCGCCATGCCGCCAACGACCTCGATGCGCTTCGCGATGTAGCCGGCGGTTTCTGGGAGGTCGAACGACGCCAGCTCGCATCGAAGGGTAATGCGCTGTTTCAGCTGGCGAAGCTCTGGGCTCTCCAGCCGAACTGCGAGTTCGGGCTGACCCGCCAGAATCAACGGCAGAAGCTTCCCAGCCGATGTCTCGATGTTCGCCAAGAGCCGAAGCTCCTCCAGGAGCGCGATGCTGAGACTCTGCGCCTCATCCACCACCAGAGCGGTAATCTCGCCCCGGGCGCGCCGATCGCGCAGCATCGCTTCGAAACGTGTCAAAAACACTGGTTTGGATATGTCGCCGTCCTTCTCGATTTCGAACTTGATGGCGAGCATCCGGACAAAGTCTTCGGTGCTAAACACCGGGTTGTCGAGGTACACACATCGAACGCCTCGGCACCGCTCGGATGTGAGCGCTGCCCGGATCAGCGTCGTCTTCCCCGTTCCCGCCTCTCCGATGAGCGTGGTGATCGATTTTGCGGAGAACAGGCCGTACTCGAGCGTGCTCAGCGCGTCGCGTTGCCTCGGTCCCAGGAACAGGTACTTAGGATCAGCCGTCAGCTCGAACGGCAGATCCTCGAGACCAAAATACTTTTGATACATGCTGATCAAATCAAGAATGGAGCCGCCAGAACACCACCAACCCGAGAGTCAACAGGCATATGGCACCGCCGATGATGTCGAGCCTGAACGTTCGCCGCGACTCGAGCTCCACCTCGCGCCTCGACTCCATCACGGGGACCACTGCCAGCACCGGCAGTTTCAGCATTCGGTAAATCTCTTCCTCACTTCTGAAGCTTGAATCCCGATATTCGAGGAAGCCCACCATAAGCAGGCCGAGGGCGAGCCCCATTCCTGCACCAGAGGCGACGATGCCCACGCGCTGGAACTGGTTGAATGGTCGGTTTGGCCGCGATGCGGGATCGATGATTCTGAATTGCTGGCCAATCTGGCGGCGTTCAAGATTGGCGGCAACCGTCGAGTTTTCGCGCTTCAAGAGCAGGGTCGAATACGCAGACTGTAAGGTGCTGTAATCGCGAGTTAACTCCGTAAGCTCGGATTCGCGCGTCGGCGCCGCGTCAACCTTGCTTTGATACGAGCTGATCGACGCTTTCAATCGGTTCTCTTCAGTGCGATTCGTCTGCAATTGCCGGTCGACGACGGCCAGCTCGGCCTGGAGATCCAGGATCTTTTTCTTTTGGGTGCCTTCGGCGGGCGTCATCGGCGCCGGAGTTCTTTCGTTGGCAGAGTCGCTCCCGACCTGCGCCTCGAGCTCGGCGATAGTGCGCTTCAGACTGATCACCGCCGGGTGGACCGGGGTGAAACGATCCAGGGCAACTTTGAGCCGCGCTCGCGCCGCCTCGAGCTGCTGAGCCGGAGTCTGCGGTACCTGCGGCTCGGGCGAGAAGTCGGTCGCCACGATCGGAACTGCCTGAATATCGGAAATCTGCCGCTCGATTAGCAGCCGCCGCTCCTGGGCTCTATACGTCGATTCGTTCAGCGCCTGTAGCTGGAGGGTGGCACTCTGGATGGCCTGCAGGTTCGCCTGCAGCTGACTTGGCAGCTGGCCCGAGTGTTGACGGCGATATTCCTCAAGCTTCTTTTCCTGGACGATCAATCGCCGCTTCGCGTCCTCAAGCTGAGCTTCGAGAAATGCGCTCGTGCTTTCCGCCTGATTATTTCGGTCGGTGAGATTCTGTTCGATATACAGCGCAGACAACCGCTCTGTGACCTTTCGAGCTGTCTCTGCGTTGTCACTGACATAGCTGACGCGGAAGGAGTCGGCCTCCTTTCCGACGACGTCCACACTGACGTCCTTTCGCATCCGTGCGACGACATCCTCCATCACTTCTCGTGCTCGTTCGCTCGTATACAGATTCATCTCCCGGATGATCCGTTCCAGACGGGACCGGCTAAGAATCTGATCGGTGATCGACGGCAGCCGTTCCGCCACCGCTTGCGTCACTGTCGGCTGGACGTAGCTGTCTGGCACCTGCTGCGGCACCACCATGATGAGCGTCTCGGACCGGTATCGTGCTGGTGCGATGCGTGCGAGTAATGGCGCGAAGGCGAGGCCGACCGTAACCGGCGCGACAACCAGCCAGCGCCGCTTGACAATTGCACGAATCACGTCATCGCGGCTGAATATTCTTGGTGACATGGTCTCTCTGCTACAGCCGAGTCGCTACGGTCATCAGAAGACGGGCTTCCAGAACATCGCGCCGATTCTCAATCCGCGTTCATGAAATACGCCGGGGAGAAAAGGCCTTAGGTCTCCAAACCCGTTGACATAGTAATAATTGAATTGGACGTACTCGGCGTACAGAGCGACCGAACGCGACAACGCATAACGGATACGTGCATTGCCGGCTCGAGAGTCAATTCGGCTCAGCTGCGTGACGACTGTTTCGCCCTTGGCGTAGCCCGCCCACACCGTCAGATCCAGCTGACGTGTGATGAGACCCGACACACTTGCACGGCCCGAGTTCGCCAGAAGAGGGCCGCTGGGGACGACGGCAATGTAGTCGACTTGACGCTGCCATGTTCCTGAAGCCCGCCACCCCGGCCGGAACTCGTAGTCGACGCCAACGTCCCCCTGGAGGTGACTGACGCTTACTTCTACTTCGCTCACCGGGTTCAAGACTGGCTCTGCAACCACGACCGTCGGCGTTATGTGTCCACGAAACGTGGCGCGCCGGCTTCGCGAAACGTGGCGGGAATATTCTGCTCCGATTGCTACATTGTGCTCGGCCGCGACGCCCAACCGATAACCGCTTTGGTGATATGAGTAATCAACGGAAAACTGGACATTCCGACTGATATTCTCGGCGACCCCTCCGCTGAAACTGTAAACCCCGAATTGAGGCTGCTCTGGCGCCGCGCCCCGAAAGTGGGTGCTATCGTACGTGGTTGATGCGGTAATGCGGGTGCCGCGGCGAACGATCATCGAGAACGTCGCGTTCGAGCGGTAGTTTAACGAATCGGTTTGCACTACTTGATAATCGGGTGCTACTGGAATCGCCTCGCCAAGAGCAAGTGCCGATGCCGGATACAGCTGATACAGATACGAGGGGGAATACGCGACGCCCTGGTCGATCCGTATGCTGGCCTTTGCTGGCAGCGCAATCGTTGCACCGAATCCTGCGCTCTGACTCATCGTGTCGAATCGGTTAAGTGCCCCGCCGTAGCGGTACGCCCCGAATCCAGTCGCAGCGATTTGCAGATGCCGACGGGTGCGTGTGTAATCGGCGGTCCCAAGCAGCATCGTCGTAGTGCCACCAGCCAGCGGAGTGTCGGAGACCGGCACAAAGTCGCGAAATTCCGGGGGAATACTGCTGTCGATGGCCTCGCTCACCGCAGCGCCGACGACGAACCAATCACGCTGGCTTCCTTGGGATCGTGTCGCACCGAACAAGCCGCCCGAGATCGTCGTCGGGGCGCCACTCTGTGCGAGCGAAGCCGTGACGAGAAAGAAGGGCGCCACGGTAATAGCGACGATCGCAAGCGTCGGCTTCAACGGACCAGAATCGTGTCGCCTGGACGCAGCTTGATGTTTTGGGACGTGTTCGTGCCGCGCATCACTTCGTTATAGTCGAACCTGAACCTGCGCTCGACGCCCTTCTCGTTCCGCACGATGACAACATCGCCTTTGTGCGCGTCTTCGAGCAGACCTCCGGCCTGCGCGAGTGCCTGGAGTACGTTCATATCGGCGTCGAGCGGAAAGGACCCGGGCTTACCGACTTCGCCTACCACGTAGACTTTTCGACTGTGAATTTCCTTGACCATGACCGTGGCGCCGGAGTCGCGCACGTACTTGCGCGCCGCGTTCGCGATGGACTCGGCCAACTCCTCCGGCGTCAGCCCGACGGCCTGCACGTCGTTCAACACCGGCAGCGAGATCTTGCCGTCTGGACGGACCACCACATCCGCATTCAGATCCTTTTCCCTCCAGAACACGACGCTGAGCACGTCGTCTGCCCCAATGACATAGTCATTCGGCAGCTTCACCGGCACCCGCGGCGCGACGGGCGTATTCTTCGACGTCGATCCGCTTGCGGTGGGCGGCGCGGTGATCGCTGCCGGCGCCCCCTGTTGCGCGCCCACGACAACGTCACCGACGCGGCACACATTGCCCAATGCCGTCATCAGGAGGACCGCGCCAGCGAAACGCAACACCGATATTGGCAGCGACATTGGCATTTACCGAACCGAGGCCAGCGTCTGCCGCGCGCTCTCGCTGCCGGCAAACCTGGGATTTAGATCGAGCGCGCGCTGCAGCGTCTGTTTCGCCTTCGCTTTGTCACCGAGTTTCGCATAAGTCAGCCCGAGGTGATAGAGAACTTCCGGTTGGTTTGGTCGCTGGTTAAGGCTCTCACGGAGCGGGCCAATCGCCAGCGATGGCAGGCTCTTCTTGTAGTACACCCAGCCGAGCGTATCGTCGACCTCCGGGCTGTTCGGCAGACTTCGTTTGGCGGTCTGAGCGAACTCGAGCGCCTTGTCGAGGTTCGTCTCCGTGTCCGCATAGATCATGGCAAGATTGTTTGCGACGACAGGCACATTGTCGATTGTGGCGAGGGTCGCTTCGTACCATCGCCTGGCGTCCTCACGCTTCCCCTGGGTCTCGAGAATCACCCCGACCATGGTCCGAGGACCGGCAGCAACCGGATCCCGCTTGAGAACGGATTCGAACTCCGCCTTGGCTTCGTCGAGTCGCTGCTGCTGCAGGTAGTACCTGGCGAGGAGTCCGTAGGCCTGCAGGAAACCCGGGTCGAGCGCAACCGCACGCCTCAATGCCTGCTCCGTGCGGCTGGTCTGACCCTTCAGGGCATACGTCTGCGCAGCCAGCACCAGCAGTTCCGGTCGTTGGGGATCGCGTGCCAGAGCTGCGTCGGCGCGGGCCACCGCCGCGTCAACGTTGCGCGCCCGAACATCCAATGTAATGATGCCCGCGAGCGCTTCCGTGGATTTCGGATCGAGGGTTAGCGCCCGCTCGTACAGTTTTCTCGCCGCTTGCGAGTTGTTCCGATGCGCCTGGACAAGGCCGAGCAACGTCTTGACAACCGCCGAGTCGGGCGCCCGCGCCTCCAGCGCCGACAGCTCCTTCTCCGCCCGGGCGACATCCCCTTGCGCGAGCAGACCTCGCGCGAGCGCCACACTCGCCACGATATTCGCTGGTTCTGTTTGCGCCGCCGCTTCGGCGAGGCTGAGCGCAGCATCGCGGTTTCCGGCTTCCAAATTGAGTCGCGATAGCGCGATCTGCGCGGCGGTCACCCTCGGATTCAGCTTGAGCACCTCGTTGTACGCCTTGATTGCGTCGGACGTCTCTCGACGCTGCTCGTGAATAGCGGCGACTGCCATACGTGCCGGAACTGATTCGGGATCGGCCCCGACGGCCGCCGTTGCGCGCGCAAGCGCCTCGTCCAGCTTGTTTTCCGCCGTCAGCCACTGTGCTTTCAGGATCAGCGCCGGCGCATACTGCGGCGCGCTGACCAACATGTGATTGACAACCTCATGGGCCTTCTCTTTGTGGTTCGTCGCATAGTCGATCGACGCAAGCCGCAACCGGGCTTCGCCGATGGCGGGCTCTGCCGCGGCAAGTTCCTCGAGCAACCGCCTCGCATCATCTATGCGATTCAGTCCGAGGTAATAGTCGGCCAGCTGGAGCCGCGCCGCGGGAGCCTTGGAAATATCCGCAACCTTTTTTAAGGGCGCCTCCGCCTGGTCTGTCCGTCCGGTGCGAGCGTACAGGTCGGCCTGCATCCGGTTCGCGAGCAGGTGGTCCGGAGCGAGCGTAAGCGCGTCGGCAATTACGTGCTCGGCCTCTTCCATTCGTCCCGCCGTCCACAGATAGTTGGCGAGTGCCAGATGTGCGTCAACCGACGATGGATCGAGCGCGATTGCGTTGCGGAAGGCCGCTTCAGCGTCCTTTCCTTCCCCGGCGCGCATGCGAACGGCGCCAAGACTCATAAACGTGCGGCTGTCGTTGGGGCTCACTTTCATCGCCTCTTCGATTTCCCCCATCGCTCCCGCAGGATCTTTCAGAGCCGCCATCGCGTTTGCGCGCAGCAGCAGCGCTTCGACGTCTCTGGGGTTCTTGGCGAGGAGTGCACCGGCGCGCGCTTTGCCATCGTCGAAACGCCCGGTGAGGAGTAGTAGCTGAGTCGCTTTGAGTTGCGCCTCGCGATTCTCAGGCAACGCATCGGCCGCCCGTATGTACTCCGCATACGCGTCCCGCAGGTTATTCATTCGTTCGTAGGTCTGCGCCAGTTTGTATCGCGCTTCCCCAAATCGTGGGTCGATTCGCACCGCGCGAGCATATTCAATCACGGCAAACTCATCTTTGTGTTCAGCGACATACCCATTGCCGCGCTCTAAATGACGTTCCTTCTCCAGGGATGGATTGCTGCAGCCTGCAACGAGCGCTGAGACAACAACCACCCAGGCGAGATGGCCAGCGGATGCGCAAGCTCCCGCCCTCTCAGTCACATTGACT
>Ga0170475_115157847_pt1 | contig 13971 bp, 10 predicted proteins | sample Soicark_Litter_5_FD_111474 | JGI IMG/M metagenome (GOLD analysis project Ga0170475, IMG submission 111474) | Avena fatua rhizosphere microbial communities from Hopland, California, USA. Combined Assembly of 48 SPs | reverse complement strand
CCCCCGGCTGCCGCGACGATTGCGTGGCCGGCCGCCACGTCCCATTCGGATGTGGCCGCAAGCCGCGGATACACGTCGACCGCCCCCTCGGCCACGCGGCAGAATTTCAGGGCCGACCCGGCGGCAAGTGGCTGCACGGGCGCGACGCGCTCGAGAAATGCCTTGGTGATCGGATCGAAGTGCGAGCGGCTGACTGCGGCGACGCGTTCGTCCGCCGGCCACGGGCGTGTGTGGATCCGATCGGCACTTCCCGGCAGAGGCTGTCCAACGGCGAAGGGCAGCCGCTCCGCGCCGTGGTCGATAGCTCCGCGCCACATCAGTCCGAGCGCTGGTGCGGCGATCACCCCGACCACGGGCTTACCGTCCCGCACCAGGGCGATGTTGACCGTGTATTCGAGCCGGCCCGCCAGGAACTCGACGGTGCCGTCCAGCGGATCGACCAGCAGGACCTCATCGGGCGGTGTCCGGCCGTGCCAATCCGCCGCGGCTTCTTCGGAGATTACCGCAATGCCAGGTGCGACGCACGCGAGTCCATCCACGATTGCCGCATGCGCGGCTTCGTCGGCGCGAGATATCGGGGAATCGTCGGCTTTGAGCCGGGCGCCGCAATCCTGGAAATTTACCTTCAGAATGGCCGCAGATGCCGCGACTGCGACCTCGGTCAGGCGCTCGGCCAGCCGCCAATCGGCAGTCTCGTCGTCGCGAGCCCCATTCACGTTCGTACCGAACTCCGTATTGGCAGGCGCTTCCAACGCGGTGTATCACCCCGCCACCTCGTTTCAACCCGGTGAGTCGCGATCAAGCGGCCTTTCGGAGATGTCGATGCCTGTGATCCTGGAAGCCCTCGATCTCGCGGCGCTGCTCTGTTCGCGCGTCTGTCACGACCTGATCAGCCCGGTCGGCGCCGTGGTGAACGGCGTGGAGGTGATGGAGGACGACGCCGACGAGCAGACCAAGGCGTTCGCGATCGAGCTCATCAAGAAGAGTGCGACGACCGCATCGGCACGACTGCAGTTCTGCCGGATTGCCTTCGGGGCCGCCGGATCGGCGGGCGCCTCCATCGACACGGGCGACGCCGAGGGCGTGGCGCGAGGGATGCTGGAGGACGAGAAGACTAGGCTCACCTGGAGCCTGCCGCGGGTGCTCCTGCCCAAAAACCGAGTGAAACTTCTTCTTAACCTTCTGCTTCTGGCGACTGGCACCATCCCACGCGGCGGCAGCCTCAACGTTGAGCCTATCGGCGAGGGCGACACGATGGGCTTTAAGATCACCTCCTCGGGGCTCAATGCCCGCATTCCGCCGGCGGTCCCGACGCTCGTGGCGGGCGAGGTGGAGGGGGCCGTTGACGCGCATGCGATCCAGCCGTTCTTCACCGGACTGCTCGCGCGCACCTGCGGGATGACCGTGACTCTCGCGCCCGAGGGCGAGACGATGGTGCTGACCGCGCGCTGATGGCCTTCTAAGCCAGCGCGACCGCTTCCAATCGCTTGCGGCTACAGCAAAATTCGCCGCGCTTTGACCGCGCGCTGTGGTTATTTTTCCCTTCTTGGACGCCTTCCCGCAACCAATCCTTAAGCCGTTTTGCAACACACTGACCTTGCTCCCGAAAGGCAGCGGCCGACCGGTCGTGCCTGGCGACGAAGGTCTTGTGCCGATGGACGACCTGCTCCGCGAGTTCCTGACCGAGACGAACGAAAGCCTGGACACGGTTGACGTGGAGCTCGTTCGCTTCGAGCAGGTGCCGAACAACGCGAAAATCCTCAGTAATATCTTCCGCCTCGTCCACACCATCAAAGGGACCTGCGGCTTCCTTGGGCTGCCGCGGCTGGAAGCGCTGGCACACGCCGCCGAAACCCTGATGGGCAAGTTCCGCGACGGGATGCCGGTCACCGGTGATGCGGTCACGTTGATCCTCTCGACGATCGACCGGCTGAAGGAGGTACTCACCGGCCTTGAACAATCCGAGTCCGAGCCTGAGGGCGACGACAAGGATCTGATCGGCGACCTCGAGCGGATGGCGATGGCGAGCGCCGTGCCAGCCGAGCCGAAAGCGAAAGCAACCGTCGGCACGCTGACCGCACAAACGCTGGAGCGCCCGCTGCGTCCGGGTGAAGTGTCGCTCGACGAGCTTGAGCGCGCCTTCCGCGAAACCGAAATGGAAATGCCGGCAATCGCCGAAAAGCCGAAAGCCGAAGCAGCGAAATCTGAGAGCAAGCCGAAGCCGGCCAAGAAGAGCTTCGAGGAAGACGACAAGGAGACCAAGGTCGCCAACCAGTCGATCCGCGTGAATGTGGACACGCTGGAGAAGCTCATGACCATGGTGTCCGAGCTGGTGCTTACGCGCAACCAGCTGCTCGAAATCTCGCGCCGCAACGAGGGTTCCGAATTCAAGGTACCGCTGCAGCGGCTCTCGAACGTGACGGCCGAGCTGCAGGAAGGCGTGATGAAGACGCGCATGCAGCCGATCGGCAATGCCTGGCAGAAGCTGCCGCGCATCATCCGCGATCTTGCTGGCGAGTTGAACAAGGACATCGAGCTCGAAATGCACGGCGCCGAGACCGAGCTCGACCGCCAGGTGCTCGACCTCATCAAGGATCCGCTCACGCACATGGTGCGCAACTCGGCCGACCATGGCCTCGAGACCCCCGAACAGCGCCGCGCCGCCAAAAAACCTGAGAAAGGCACGATCCGCCTCTCCGCCTATCATGAGGGCGGTCACATCATCATCGAGATTGCCGATGACGGCCGCGGACTGAACACCGCACGCATCAAGCAGAAGGCGATCGAGCAGGGTCTCGCGTCTGAATCCGAAATCGAGAAGATGACGGAAGCGCAGATCCACAAGTTCATCTTCGCGGCGGGGTTCTCGACTGCCGCAGCGGTGACCAGCGTCTCCGGCCGCGGCGTCGGCATGGACGTGGTCAAGACCAACATCGATCAGATCGGCGGCATCATCGACGTGAAATCGGTGGCAGGCGAGGGCTCAAGCTTCACGATCAAGATCCCGCTGACGCTCGCGATCGTGTCCGCGCTGATCGTTGAGGCAGGCGGCGATCGCTTCGCGATCCCGCAGCTCGCGGTGATCGAGCTCGTCCGTGCGCAAGGCAATTCGGAGCACCGCATCGAGCGCATCAAGGACGCGCCGGTGCTGCGCCTGCGCAACAAATTGTTGCCCCTGATCCACCTCAAGAAGCTCCTGAAGATGGACGGCGCCGAGGCGAGCGACGCCGAGAACGGCTTCATCGTGGTGACGCAGGTCGGAAATCAGACCTTCGGCATCGTTGTGGACGGCGTGTTCCACACCGAAGAGATCGTCGTGAAGCCAATGTCGAGCAAGCTGCGCCACATCGCGATGTTCTCGGGCAACACTATCCTTGGCGACGGCTCGGTGATCATGATCATCGACCCGAACGGGATCGCTCAATCGGTCGGCACAGCGGGCACGCGCCAGGAAGAAACCGAGGCGGCGCACAGCGCACAGGTCGAGAAGACCGTGTCGCTGCTCGTATTCCGCCGGCTCGAGCCAGCCGAAGGCGGTGCCGCTCTCGCTCGTCACCCGGCTTGAGGAGATCGACTGCAAAAAGATCGAGCTCTCCAACGGGCGCCATCTGGTGCAGTACCGCGGTCAGTTGATGCCGCTGGTGCGCGTCAACGACGACGCCCGCGTGCGCGCCGAAGGAGCGCAGCCGCTGCTGGTGTTCTCGGATTCAGGCCGCACCATGGGCCTTGTGGTCGACGAAATCGTCGACATCGTCGACGACAAACTCGATATTGAAGTCGGCAGCGACACGCCCGGCGTGATCGGCTCGGCGGTCGTCAAGGGCCAGGCGACGGAGATCATCGACGTCGGCCACTTCCTGCCGCTCGCCTTCGAGGGTTGGTTCCGCCGCAAGGAAATGAGCAACGAGGCGCTCACCCGTTCGTTGCTGTTTGTCGACGACTCCGCGTTCTTCCGCAACATGCTGGTGCCGGTATTGAAGGCAGCCGGCTACAACGTCACGGCAGTCGGTGCGGGAGAAGAAGCGCTGGCGCTAATCAAGAAGGGCGCGCGGTTCGATGCGATCGTGTCCGACATCGAGATGCCGGGTATGAACGGCTTCGAGCTTGCGGAGGCGATCCGTGCGGACGCGCGCACCGCGCATGTGCCGATCATCGCGCTCTCCTCGCTCACCTCGCCTGCGACGATCGAGCGCGGACGCCAGGCGGGCTTCCACGATTTCGTGGCCAAGTTCGATCGTCAGGGACTGATCGCGGCGCTGAAGGAATCCACCATCGAATTCGTCGAGGCGGCGTGAGAACGACATGAACAACGACAACGTCGCCGTCGAACACCTGATCGAATACGTGACCGTGATGATTGGCGGCCAGCTGTTCGGCCTGCCGATCTCACGCGTGCAGGACGTGTTCATGCCGGACCGCCTGACTCGGGTGCCGCTGGCGCCGCCGGAGATCGCAGGCGTGCTCAATCTGCGCGGCCGCATCGTGACGACGATCGACATGCGCCGCCGCCTCGGCCTGCCGCCGCGCGAGGACAATAAGCCCGCAATGGCGCTCGGCATCGAACTGAAGGGCGAATCCTACGGGTTGCTGATCGATACCATCGGCGAAGTGATGAAGCTTGGTGAGGCAACGCTCGAAGCAAACCCGGTCAACCTCGACCCGCGGCTCGCGCGCGTGTCCGGCGGCGTGCATCGCCTTGACGGGCAGCTGATGCTCATTCTCGATGTGGACTACGTGCTCAATGGCTCGGCGGAAGCGCTGGCCGCATAGAAACGATGAGGCAGCGGACCGGAGCGCCGGCACGCTGAGTGTAACAAGGTGGTGAGCCCATGAAGACCTGTCTGGTGGTCGATGACTCGAGCGTCATCCGCAAGGTGGCGCGGCGCATTCTTGAAGGTCTCGACTTCAAGATCACGGAAGCGGAAGACGGGCAGCAGGCGATCGAACAGTGCCGCGGCGCAATGCCCGACGCCGTGCTTCTCGACTGGAATATGCCGGTGATGGACGGCTACGACTTCCTCAAGGCGCTGCGCCGCATGCCGGGCGGCGATACGCCGAAGGTGGTGTTCTGCACCACCGAGAATGATGTGGCGCACATCGCGCGCGCGCTCAGTGCCGGCGCGAACGAGTACATCATGAAGCCCTTCGACAAGGAGATCGTCGAAGCCAAGTTTCAGGAAGTCGGGCTGATCTGACCGGCACTTCGCTCGCTTCTGTTCTGTTTGCGTCTGCGTTTTTTTGAGTGTGTGTATGAGTGTTGCGGCTACCCTTGCGCCTCCCGCGCCTGCCACGGCGCAGGATCCGCTTCGCGTTATGATTGTTGATGACGCGGTCGTAGTACGTGGCCTTGTCTCGCGCTGGATCGATGAAGAGCCGGGGCTGAAAACCGTCGCATCGCTGCGCAATGGCCGCGAAGCCGTGGATCAGCTCACCCGGCACAATCCCGACGTCGTGCTGCTCGACATCGACATGCCCGATCTGGACGGGCTCGAAGCGCTTCCGTTGTTGCTTGAGAAGAAGCGCGATCTCGTTGTCATCATGTCGTCGACGCTGACGCGCCGGAACGCGGAAGTCAGCCTGAAGGCGCTTGCGCTCGGCGCGGCCGACTACATCCCCAAGCCCGCCACCAACCGCGAGGTCACCACCTCGGCGACGTTCCGGCGCGAGCTGATTGAGAAGGTCCGTCAGCTTGGCTTACGCAAGAAGCGCGATGCCGCGAATGCGCGCGCGCGCAGGCCAATCGGTGCGCCCGCGGCGCGCCCGAAGATCGGGCTTGTCGACTCCCGCGTTCTCACGGTCGGGCACTCGTCCGATTTCACGCTGCGTCCCTTCGCGCTGGCGCCGCCCCGCGTGCTGCTGATCGGTGCCTCGACCGGCGGACCGCAGGCGCTGACCAGCCTCGTGACGCACTTCCGACCGGTGATCGAGCGCGCGCCGGTGCTAATCACCCAGCACATGCCGCCGACGTTCACCACTATTCTCGCCGAGCATCTGGCACGCGCGGCAAATTGTCCGGCGCGCGAAGCCGAGGACGGCGAGACCATCGCGCCCGGCCGGATCTACCTTGCTCCCGGCGGACGTCACATGACGATAGTCAAGCGTGACCGCCGCGCCGTGATTGCGCTCGATGATGGGCCGCTCATCAATTTCTGCCGCCCGGCGCTCGATCCGATGTTCTCCAGCGCTGCGCAGGCGTGGGGCGCCGGCCTGCTGGCGCTGGTTCTCACCGGTATGGGCACCGACGGGACGACCGGCGCACAGGATGTCGTCGCCGCTGGCGGCTCTGTCATCGCGCAGGACGAGGCGACGAGCGTCGTCTGGGGCATGCCGGGATCGGCCGCGAACGCCGGGGTCTGCTCTGCCGTGCTTCCGTTGGATGAGATTGGGCCGAAGGTCGTGCGGCTGTTCCGGGGAGACAAGTCGTGACGCCGCTCGACTACGACTATCTCCGCAAGCTCCTGAAGGAGCGCTCCGGCCTGCTGCTGTCGGCCGACAAGCAGTATCTTGTCGAAAGCCGCCTCACTCCGGTCACCCGCAAGGCGGGGCTCGCCTCGCTTGGAGATCTGGTCGCGAAGCTCAGGGGCGGCAATGAGGACCTGATCGTCGACGCGGTCGAGGCGATGACCACGAACGAGTCATTCTTCTACCGCGACAAGATCCCGTTCGAGCATTTCCGCGATGCCATTATCCCGGCGTTGATAACCGCGCGTGCGCGCGAGCGGCGCATCCGCATCTGGTGCGCGGCCGCCTCGACGGGCCAGGAGCCGTATTCGCTGGCGATGACGCTGAAGGAAATGAAGGACAAGCTCGGCGGCTGGCGCGTCGAAATCCTCGGCACCGACATCTCGACGGACGTGCTGGAGAAGGCCAAGGCCGGGGTCTACAGCCAGTTCGAGGTGCAGCGCGGGCTGCCGATTCAGATGCTAGTGAAATACTTCACGCAGGCCGGCGATACCTGGCAGATCGCGCCGGAGATCCGCGCCATGGTGCAGTACCGGCAGCACAATCTCCTCGCGGAGTTCATGGGCTTCGGCCGGTTTGACCTCGTGTTCTGCCGCAACGTGCTGATTTATTTCGATCAGGAGACCAAGAGCGGCGTGCTCAACCGAATCGCAAAACAGCTCGACCCGGAGGGCTATCTGGTGCTCGGCGCCGCCGAGACCGTGGTGGGCCTGAGCGATGCGTTCAAGCCGATCCCCGACAAGCGCGGCCTCTATGCGCCGAACAAGGACGTGCGGCCTGTAGCGCTCGGCGCGATGCCGATGCGAACGCTAGCGGTGGCGGCGGCGCGCTGAACTCTACTCCACGCTCTTCAGGTTTGGTTGCGCGCGATCAAGCGCTGCGAGGCGATCGAGCCCGCGCGCATCGGTGAGGACTGCCATGATCTCCGCGCGGGGGAGCATGGCGGCGGCCTCTTCGACCGTCGTGCAGTCTTCGAGCTTGGCAAGCCCGACCACCAGCGCAATTTCGACTTCGCCACGTTTGCGCGGAGTGCCTTGCGGCAACATGGCGCGATGTGCGGCGAGGAGGGCCGGGTCGGCGAAGAGCCGCTCGAGGCCCGAGCGCCGGTCTGAGTTCGCGAGTTCGGTGGCGAGCGCGTTAGCCCGCTCCAGAATCTCCGGTGGTTCGCTTTCTTCGGGCGTGAGCAAGAGCTTGCGGGAGCGCATCCTGCGTCCCGCAGCCGGGTTGGCGGTCCATTGCGCGAGCGGGATCGCGAGAATCAGGCCGACGATCACAGGCGTCATCCAGGCGAACAACGAGAACGACACCTCGTATGCGGCGAATGCGAGCAAGAGCCCGAACGCCGTGTGCCAGCCGTAGCGGCGTATCGTGGCGCCAAGCGGCAGGCTACCGTCATCGCGCCGCTGGGCGTTCCAGCCGCTGTCGCGTCCACTCACGATCTGGATCACCGATGTCGACTGGATTAGCATCATTATCGGCGCGATCAACCCCGAGATCAGGATCTCCATCAGCATGCTGATGAAGGCGCGCAGCGCGCCCCCGAAACCACGGCGCGCCGTGTGGTCGGGCAGCATCGCGAAGTAGCCGAACAGCTTGGGCAGCAGCAGCAGCGCCATCGTGCCGGCAAACACATACGCCGCGCGTACAGGATCCTGCGCGGGCCATTGCGGATAGAGCGTGAAGGTCTTTGGGAAATATTCAGGCCGGATGAACTGCGCTTGCAGCGAGATCAAAATGCCGGTGAAGAGAAACAAGAGCCAGAGCGGCGCCGCCACGTACGAGCCGATGCCCGTCGCAAGGTGCAGGCGTGTCACCCAGTGCAGCCCGCGCGCGGGCAACACGCCCGCGTGCTGGAGGTTGCCCTGGCACCAGCGGCGGTCGCGCGCCGCGTATTCGGTGAGCGAGGGCGGGGACTCTTCGTAGGACCCGGGAAGCGCGGGGGCCATCACGATTGCCCAGCCGCCGCGCCGCATCAGTCCAGCCTCGACGAAATCGTGGCTCAGAATGTGCCCGCCGATCGGCCGCGGTCCGCTCAAAGTAGGAAGTCCCGCGGATTCGGCAAACGCGCGTGTGCGCAGCACCGCGTTGTGGCCCCAGTAATTGCTGTCGGCGCCGTGCCACCAGGCAAGCCCGTAGGCGAGGAGTGGGCCGTAGAGCCGGCCCGCGAACTGCTGCACGCGCGCGAACGGTGTCATGGCGTTGACCATCACGGGGAACGTCTGGATCAGGCCGACACGCGGATTGCTCTCCATCGCGCCAACAAGCCGCACCAGCGTCTCGCCCGTCATCAGCGAGTCGGCATCGAGCACGATCATCTGCTCATAGTCGCCGCCGAATCGCTGCAGCCATTCGGCGATGTTGCCGGCCTTCTTGGCGTCGTTCTTGGGACGATGCCGGTAGTAAATGCGCGCGTCCGCGAGCCGCTCGCGCAACGCCAGGAAGGCTGCTTCCTCGGCGATGAAGATGTCCGGATCAGTCGTGTCGCTGAGGATGAACACATCGAACCGGTTCGCCGTCCCGGTCGCGGCAACGGACTCGTGAATCGCCTGCACACGCGCGAGCAGGCGATGCGGCTCCTCGTTGTACGTCGGAAACAGCAGCGCGCTGCGCGTTGCGATCGAGGGCAGGGCGCCTGTCCCGATCTCGAGTGGCGTGATGCGCCCGGTCGCTACCGCGACGATCCCGCCGAGCAGACTCGCAAACGAAAACGCGATCCACGCAAACAGCACGACAAACAGAACGAGGATCACCGCTTCCAGCGTCGTCAGCCCGCCGACGGCCAGCACGTGGTACATCTCGTACGCGGCGACAATACTAAGCGCCAGCGCGATCCCGAATACGAACGCTCGCCGCGCCGACATCGATCCGAGCGCGATGGGGAGGCGGCTTGCGCGCGCGCCGTCGCGCAGCGACTGGACCGGCATTGCGAGCGGCGCCTCCGGCGGCAGGTACGTCCCGCCCGCCGCTGAAGGCACGGCCCGCAGCCTTACGGCGTCCATCGATTCATCCAGACTTCGGACAGCGGATCGTCGCCCCGGAGAAGCTGGGCACGAAGCTCGAGCGACTTTTCGCTTCCGGGCGCAAGCTGGAACGCGACGCGCGTGCCGCCGATTTCGGGATTCGGATGCGTCACGACGTTGCGCACCTTGCCCTTGTCGTAGGTGACGGTCGCCTTGATGTCTGCCGGAGGCACGTTCTTCAGGTTCTCGCCGGCGAAATCGATGACGATCAGGCGGCTATCCTCAGTCCCGACGCCGACGCGCGTCGCCACGACCTGTGCGAGCGGCAATGGCTTCGGAATGGGCACGCCCCAGTGAATGCGGTACGTGTATGAGTATTCGCCCTTGGCGCGCGTCGGCGCGCGCGGACGCCAGAACGTCACGATGTTGTCGTTGATCTCGGTGGTGGTCGGAATCTCCACGAGATGCACCGCGCCTTCGCCCCAGTCGCCGATCGGCTCGACGAAGGCGCTCGGGCGGCGCTCGTAACGCGCCTCCAGATCCTCATACGCGCGAAAATCGCGCTGCCGCTGCATCAGGCCGAAGCCGCGCGGGTTGTTATCGACGAAAGCGCTGACTTGAAGATCGGTGGGATTGTTGAGCGGACGCCAGATCTGCTCGCCCTGCCCATTCTGGATCGCGAGACCGTCGCTGTCATGGACCGCGGGGCGGAAATCGTCCACGCCAACGCGGTCGTTGGGCGCGAAGAAATACATGCTGGTGAGCGACGCAAGCCCGATCTGTTCGATCTGCACGCGCGGAAACAGCGTCGCCTCGATGTCGTAGATCGTGGTCTCGCCTGGCCGGATCGTGAAACGATAGGCCGCGGCTGCGCTCTCGCTGTCGAGCAGCGCATGCACGACGATCGAATTTGCGCCCTTGGCCGGCCGCTCGATCCAGAAGGAACGGAAGTTGGGAAATTCCTCGCCCTTGGGATCGGCGGTGTTGAGCGAAAGTCCGCGGGCAGAGAGCCCATAGGAGAGGTTCTTGGCCACGGCCCGGAAATAGCTCGCACCAAGAAACACGCCGATCTCGTCGAAATAGTCCGGCCGGTTGATCGGCCCATGGATGCGGAAGCCGGCGAAACCAAGATTGCCGGAGTTCTTCAGGTCCGGCGGCTGGTCCCCGAACGTGAACATGTCCGGCGAATAGATGATCGGAAACGCCTGCCCGTCCTTCACCTCGAACAGGTCCACGCGGTTCATGTAGTAGAAGCCGCGATGGAAGAACTGCAGTTGAAACGGGAGGCCCTCGCTGCGCCAGAGCGCCTGATCCGGCTTGAAGCGGATCATGCGGTAGCGATCATAGGTTAAGTCTTTCAGCGCGTCGGGAAGCTTGTTGTCCGGCGGCTTGTACGGCTTCTGCGCGAGGTCGCGCGCCCATGCGCGGACCCTCGCCGCCTCGAAGGGCACCGGCTTTTCCTGCGCGTAGGCCGGCGCGACAAGCGCGTTCGAAAGAGCGCGGCCGACAAACGGGAGCGCCAGCCCACCAGTCAAGAGATCGCGCCGTCGCAAGGACTTGGCCCTCTGCAAAGTTGCCCTGTTTTGGGGAAGCCGCGATGCCGCTGGCAAAAGCCAACCCGCATCATTCGCCCCAAGCTCTCTAACGGAATCGTACGGAAAACGGTTCCGTTAGTCGACGGACTCCCATCGGGCGGCATTCAGGCGAAACTGTGGGAGCCCGAGATGCACAGCACGCAGCCGAGAGAAAGCGGCACGACGGGGCCGGCTCACAACATGATCGGCCCGTCTCATGTGTGCTGAACCCGGGCCACTGCGTTGCTGAGGGAGGTAATTTTAACATACTCTCTCGGCCGGAGGTGCCGATGCTGATTTGCAGAACTCTGCTCTGTGCCCTGATCGCGGGGCTGATATTCGTGTTTTCTGCTCCGGCAAGCGCGCAGGCGCCGGACGCACCGGGTACGCTGGTCATCATCGGCGAAGCCGAACAAACAGGAACTCCGGATATCGCACTGGTGACGGTCGGAGTGGCACGCGAGAGCGATACGGCCGCCGCCGCACTGCGCTCAACCAACCAGGCCATGCGCGACATCATCGATCTGGTCGAGAAGCGCGGCGTCCGTGGCCGCGACATCCAGACCAGCAACTTATCCCTGCAGCCGCGATACGGGCGTCCGCAGCGGGCGGCCGGCCCGGACGACCGGCCGGTGATTACAGGGTACATTGCCTCCAACCAGCTCAGCCTCAAGATTCGCAATATCGAAACGCTCGGCCGGCTTCTCGACGATGTCGTCTCCGCTGGTTCGAACGAGATAAGAAACTTGAGTTTCGACGTGGATGACCGATCGAAAATGCTCGAGCAAGCGCGCTTCCAGGCCGTCCAGGACGCGAGGAAGAAGGCAGCGCTCTATGCCGCTGCGGCGGATATCCGCCTCGGCGAGATCGTCAATCTGCAGGAAGAGGCCGGAGGGGCGCAGCCTCGCACCTCGGCGGCGCGTGGTGCGCTGGAATCCGCATCCGCTGTGCCGATCGAGACGGGGGAGATCGCGCTGCGGACCCGAGTAAGAATTATCTGGCGCATCGCCCGTTAGCGGAGCAGAGCCGGTTTCGCCGCTTGAGCTAACGCAACCGTTGCTTGCCAACCAATTTGGAACGCGCAAAAAATTTTGGTCGCGGCTGAGACGGTAAACTCCTCGTCGCGAGCCGAATCGGACGGGAATTTGGACATGAGGTGGCGCTCCGTGTTGCTTGGCGGCGTTGTGCTCGGCGGATGTTGCTGGGTCGCCACGACTTTTGCCTCCGTATGCGGTCCAGCCGACGAGACGCAGGACGTTGAACTGTACGATGGCGGCCGAGGGCTGTCGAAAGAACAAGTCTTCCGTTGGCAGGCGGCAACCGGCCAGCTCCGGTGGAATTCGAGTTTCATTCCGCCCCTGACTGCTGAAGACGATCCCGGTAACTTGCTCGGTGTCAGGTGGTGCACGGGTACCCTGTTTTCTGAAAAACTGTTCTTGACCGCGGGAAATTGTTTCGATGCAAGCGCCGGCGGCTGGTCCACCCCTGCCCGCCGGGTGGGAAACAGCTTCGTGCCGTTGCCCCCGCAGGAATTGGCGCCGCTCACGCACGTCAACTTCAACCTACAGCGCGACACAACGACCTGTGCGACGCCCACTGATCCGCGCACGTGTGCGGTCCGGAAGCCCGACAGCTATCCGGTTGTTCGCCTGCTCGAATACAGGCGCGGAAACCTGAATTACGCGATCCTGGAACTCGGGGCCGGAGCCGACGGACAGCTCCCGGGGCAACGGTACAATCCCGCCAATCTAGACAGCTCCAGCGCTGCTTTGGCGCAAGCCAAGCTGCTCGCCATCATCCAGCATTCCGGAGGTGGACCAAAGCGCGTCGGCATCGGAACGCAGCTTAGGATCAGCAATGATCGCATCTCATACGGCGATATAGATACATTTGGCGGTTCCGGCGGTGCCGGGATTCTGGATCAGTCAGGGCGGCTCGTCGGGTTGCATACCAACGGGGGCTGCGATGTCACGGGTGGAGAAAACTGGGGCATAACGGTTCGCGCGATCAGTGAAGTATCCGATATCATTCGTTAGAGGGATAAAGGGATGGCGCGCCTTCCGATCCTAATTTCCGCAGCAGCGATCTGCATCTGGTGGTCGGTGACAGTAGCGGCGCAGCAGCGCCCCGTATCTCCGGAAGGTAGAGCAAATGCCGAACAACCCGGACCGGATTTGAAGTTTCGCCCCGCCAGCTCAGCTGAAGAGAATGCCGAAACGCAAGAGGTGATCGCGCGAAAGCTTGCGGAGGCCCAAGAGGCCCTGAAAGCTTTGGACAGACGGCGCGTGCAAGCTGCCGCCGCGGGGCAGCCAATTCCGCTCGGTGCCGATGATATCGAGCGGAAAAGGCTCGCAGCGAATTTAGATTTTTGGCTGGAAAAGTACCGGGAGTTCAGCACCGAATCGGCTTGCGGGCCCGGCAGCCGTATTTGGGATGTCGAGCTTTACGACGGATCCGGCGGGCCGACCCGGGACTTCGTGCGGAGTCAGCAACCAGCAACTGGCCTACTCCGTTACAGCCCGAATCTGGAAGCGCAGGCTTCCCGTCAGGGAATCGATACAACCAACATGGATTGGGGCACCGTCGGCAGTGAGCGGGGATGGTGTACCGGCACACTGATTTCAGACCGGCTGTTGGTGACCGCCGGTCATTGCTTGGATCCAAATCCTAAGAAGAACGTGTACACGCCGGCGCGTCGCGTAGGTAACAAACTGGTTTCGCTGCCTCCCACGGATCTGGCGAAATTGATGCTGGTCGATTTCAATTTTCAGCGCGACGGTACGGCGTGTGCTGATGAACAGGAGCCACGGACCTGCCCTTATCGGCGGCCCGATACCTACACGATCGTACGTCTTCTTGAACACAGGCGGCCGAACATCGCCGGCGTGAAGCTCGACTACGCGATAATTGAGCTCGCGCCCGACAGCTCCGGACAATTGCCTGGCCAGAAATACGGATTCGTGCCGTTCGACGCT
>Ga0170475_107876267_pt1 | contig 13977 bp, 1 predicted proteins | sample Soicark_Litter_5_FD_111474 | JGI IMG/M metagenome (GOLD analysis project Ga0170475, IMG submission 111474) | Avena fatua rhizosphere microbial communities from Hopland, California, USA. Combined Assembly of 48 SPs | reverse complement strand
TACCAAATCAAACCCCAATTTATTATTAAAATGCAAAGATATAGTTCAGTATCAGTATTCTGTAAAAAAGCCTCAATTCTTTGATAAATATCAATAATCTGTCACCTCTAACATTATAGATCTTGCATCACTATCAGAAACCATACTAGAAAACGCTAAAATGAAATTAAAAATGGCACATAGCAATGAAAGAGAAGAAAGAAATCAAATTTCAACAGTAAATTTCAATTAGCAACAAATAATTAAATTCAATCCATAATCAATTAGCATAAACCGAGCTAATAGCAGCGCAACAAGATTAACACATCAAAATCTTAATAAGGAAAAATCATTAACACATGATTATGCAAAACATAAAAGAGGCAAATCAGAAAATGAAACAGTAATAAAAGTCAGCACAAGAAGGAGCAAACAAACAATCTTATTTGGTATATCGTAGTTCTGAACTAATGAGATGTTGCCCTTGAAATACTGAAACTATTGCTATAAAAAACACACAACTAAAGAACACCTATTGCTTTATGGCAAATTTCTATTTACAACAAATTTTATTTTACTACTCACAATTCTTGATGTAAATGTATCGAGAAATAAATTTTGAATTTTAATCAAATCATTGCCAGTAGTGTACGATGAATGGTTCTGGAGCCATTGGACGAGGCCAGATTGAAGCCATACGAGAGACTGGTTCCAGAGCCAGTCTTCACATACTACTAATTTTGTAAAGACAAACAATATGGTTCTGCTTAAAGTAGAACACGAATCATGATGTATATGCAAATATTATTTGAAATGACCACAGCACACTGGAGGGCTTGTTAAATTCTATAGCGACCCCAGGGACACGTTGCTCTAATTTGAGTGTTAAAGTGTTTTGAAGTCCTCCTCCCATTCCCTCATTTAGGATGACATGTGTGTCGTTTTAACCAATGCATTTTATTAAAAGTAGGTCACGCCTAATTGTGATCTTATTATAATACAAAATTACTTTAACGCAGTTTCAGTGACAAAACGCTAAGTTGTCAATAAATCTTTTTACACCTGAACTTCAATTGTAATTGTCCCAAAGTTTTCAAAATTTAAAGCTGAAGGAGGACGCAAAATGACTTTTTGTCACTTCAATATTCTAAATTACATGACCACATTCTATTCTTTATTCCCTCCCTCCTTACAGTTTCACAAATTAAATTTCAATTCCTAAAAGTAACTCGAATGAGTAGTTTTAATCCGCTTTTTCTCAACGCTCACAGTACAATTGTAACACCAAACTGAACAAAACACTGATTTACGATCCACACGTTCACTACAGGCCTGAGTTTATTGTCCAATAACTTCTGTGAGACTTTGTCATTAGTTCTGCCAATCCAACAGTAAAATCAGTATCAAAATAATATTCAGCACAGAGCAAACAAAAAATTAACATTGCATAATTAATCAAAAGTGCGAACAATTATAAAATCATAGGATTAACTAAAACATTGCTACTTTTATTGCATTTCACCAAGGAAGTGAAACAAATTCAATACAGTCAAGTGGATTATGAACATTACTTAGGTATTAACAAATCGAAAAAATAATCCTGCTTGTGCTGATGCAATAATAAACAGAAGAACTGAAAGAGAAAAATATAAATCCGAAGTGATTAAATATGTGGTGGGAAACCTTATAAAGTTGACACTGTAAAATGTATAGACATAAAAACAGACAGGCCCGACACAAAATAGAAGCCATATAACCACAGCGACTGAATCTGCATAGCATAGACATATCATCGCCACATAAAGAAGTTCATCAAAAAGCAACCACAATATTGTACCTGAACAAAACTTTCAAAACATTTATTAGCAATTGCTGAGCATCGAGAATACTACAAGTTGTATAAATAACATTTGCATTTAAAATATACCTAAAACATTGATATTATCAACTATAACTGACTTCTGTTACAAAACATTTAAATTTTCAAGAATTCAAGAATTCCAAGATCTAATTCAAGTTATTATGTAGATCATGTAGTTAATATTATTTTGAACTTCAAACAAGGAATTAGAGGCATTAACAATGAACACATGCAACATTCTGGCTGCCATTATAACGACTACGATAGTAAGAAAGAAACTTGTTTTGTTTTGTTACTTTGTTATGTCTCAGCATTAATTAGTTACTTAATGCTAAGACATACAACACATAGCCATCTGTCTATCTCTCTACTCCACCAGTCAATACGAAGGTGAGCCACTTTCACATTTGTAAACTAAATGAAGATCTGGAACTTTATACCAGATGCACTACATAAAGATTAGCCATCTTAAGATCCACCAACTCACATATAAGTTTGTCAATTTCACATTAGTCAAACAAGTTCAACTCTACCAATAACAATAAATTCCAATAAGAATAAGACGAAATCTTAAAAAAGAACATCAAGGAAAGTTAAATCTTTAAGTATAATGCAAGATGAAAAACTCAATCCATGTTCAGCTCTAATGCGCTCACCTATGCATACATTCAATTATATTCGCTACACTCACAATTTAAACTGAACACTCACAACAGCATTACTGAAGACCGATGGTGTGACTTGAACATTAATTCTGGATTTAGATCTACCTGGTGCAAAAGGATTACAATGTACATGGCGGGCTACAGACTTCGCTCACACACTGACTTAAGACTTTTCATCTGCTGAATTGAGCTTCAAAATAATGCAGCACACTGTAGATAATTTTCACGCATATATATAACTTTGACTTCTGTCTGGACATTCATACAATACGTAAAGAACACAAGCATGAAAAAAAGAAGCAACAGAAATAAAGGCGCAGACGCCGCAGAGCAAACAACAATTTAAAAAATCTAAAATGTTAGTACACATTATCTGACCTCACATCGTCTGAGAAGTAAGCCAGTGTTCTACAATGTTTCAATGCAGTAAAATAAAATATCAACTGCAGCTGATTTTAGCAATTATACCGCTAAAGATACTTGCTGCACTGGTAGATATTTTGTGGACAAATGGTGAACATTTTACAAGACAAATAAAATAAATTACAGCTAGGGATAAAAAGATGGAAGATGCTCTTTCGCTGAGACGATGTGAAGAATGAAACACGTTATGCAGAAATTAGTAACAAAAGATAAGCAAACAACATAAACATTATGTACAGTGCAACACACATACACATATCCCGGGATATAGACATCTTACACTGTCGTCTACAAATAATATCAGTAAATTTCATTCATTTATTAATGAAATAATCTAATTTATTTAGAGCTAATTTATTTAATATCTGCAACATAACCATGCGATTAATAATGACCACAGGTATATGATTCACAATGTATAACGAAAGTGACAGAAAATATTTTAAAACAGCAAACGCTTAATTTGATTTAAACAACATGCTTGTCACCGAACTTAGCACTTGATGTTACGAGATATATTTACAAGAAATTTTCACAAACAAATGCTCAGTGCAATGTTGAACGGAGAATAACAAGTCAATCTAAATGGGCCGATGATTATTGTTTAACATTTTTGTGATGTGGGAGTTTTTTGATTGAGTTCACACAGCATTAAATCACAATCGTAATGCTTTACAAAAGATTTCTCTACAAAAGAACAAAAGTAGCTCATCATGACAAATGTTTAAGAATTGAATTACTGAGAATCTACCTACTAACAGGTTACAAAATGGTTACCAACCAAAATCAGTTTTTAGTTATCCTAACAAAATAGCTAGGAGTCAAAACTAGTTTTGTTGTAATCTTAATACAGTGATCTCACAAAAACAATCCTACAAAGCAGAATAGTGAATGACGCATACCTTTTATTATTAGACAGACACCAAATATAAGTTGTTGCACAATCAATCATGACACTATGTTTAAGAACAGATGACAAGTAAAATAAAAACCATTCAGTTACACAGCCACAGAAATGAACATACAGAGAACAAAAGCCACACAGAATCCCAGCAAAACATACGAATAAAAATTCTGCATATATTCAAACAAAACAACAAAATAAGTAAGATTAAATCAAACAACATTCAACAACAACAAATGTAATACAATCATGCACATTGTAAAAATAAACAGCACGCGAATCATTGGGTCATAATCAAATCATACAATAATCACACACACACGGACACAGACACACAAACACACATACACATGCAGTCAATAGATATTACTAGCATATGTGCTGACACATACAAAACTACTGAAGTTTTGGATAATCCTGAGTGACACAGACAATACAAGCAACTCTCACAGAACACTAAGCAGAGCATACTCACACAGAAAACACTCAGCCACAAAGTATTGACAATCAAGCAACCTCATCCTGATCTTCTTTTAACAATTATTGTGTGGCACAAGCACACGTGTGGCACAATTACTATGCGACACAACCGAATGCACATGTGTGACACATTTACAATGTGACACAATCCCAAGCACATGAGTGGCACATTATTGTGTGACTGAAAGCCTCAACAGTTCTACAACATGGAAAATACTGTCTTGGGTTAATTGTTGAAAGTACATTCTACTCTTCAAACATGTCCAGAATCCACAACTTATTCAGAATACTGTCATCAGTTTCAAAATAATCCCAGTATTAATAAAATCTAAAAAAAGGATTAATTTCATTAATGGATAAGGTTCCTTGGTTGTCAATTACACAGACAGAGAGTGGTTGATATAGAAATATAATTACCTAACAGTACATCAGCCGCAAACACTAGCATATCATACGCTATCAAACACATCACATGTTATTAATAACACATGAAATGTTATCAATAACACATCCACGTCATTAACACATATCATCAATAGGAAACACAGCCAGACAAGCAAACAAACACAAATACAAACACACCCACATACATAAATAAATGCACTTTCAGGCCGATAGACAAAGAAATAAATACACACGCATGAAAAATGACAAGTTGAAGAATAGATATATCTGTTTGGTTAACTCTTAACACTGCCATGTAAAATAGATCTCTCTTCAGGAGAAGCTATGCTCTAATAAATGATGCCTACATACATACAAACACACCATACAAACGCCTTAGACTATACTACATTCGAATTATACATACATAATTAACTACATACACGCAAGCACACGCACGCAAACACATGCATGTACATGCACAAATGCACACCTATACAGGCATACAGTCACATACTCAAGACAACCACACTTTGCATAGAAATAACTTCATCAATTCTGATGATCAGTACATTCCATATTGTCATTCTTTCTCGTACACATCAACCAAGACGTTACACATCAACACAGACTTTCTCTCAGTTTGCTGTTCGCACTGCCAGCACAATAAAAACTTGTCCGTACAGCCAGAACATGGTGTCATCAACTTGTCAGATGTAACCACGAAAATAATACGACTGCCGAACTTGAAATATTTAAATATTTATCTTTCGAAATCGTTACAGTCGGCGAATAACTTTCCAGGTCATGAAAGTAAATAAAGCGAAACTACAAAATAAAAAGCTGCTACTTATATGCAGTTGGTTGCCCAATCAGTATTAAAATCTTGATAATATCTACAGCAGGGGCGAAGATCTCTTTTTCTTATTGAGGAGGACGAGCAAAATTATTGAGGGGGACATTCGGTATTTCGTCCGTCTCCCTCAAGCAAATTGTTGGGTCACATCTCAAATTGTGAGAGGGGTCTTACCCTGGGCAGGACATTTGATGAGCGGGGGTGGAACTTTTTCTACATTGGGGGGAAGCCATAATTATTTGGGGGAACGAACTCATATCCGTTCCCTCATTAAAATTATTGATGCTATGCGCCCCCGTCCCTGATGGATCTACGCCCATGATCTACAACAATCATGTAAGCTGAATACCACGCATCATTCTGGAGATAAGTTTAAATATTTTTAACATAAAAACTAAAATTAACTGGAATAACATATATCCTCATGAAACAATCAAGTGATCTGTTTGCTTTCATATATTAGCTTAACCACAATAATGACAAAATATTGTATAGGGTACTTCTTTATTGCATGCAATAAAAATGTAATGCAGCCTGCAATAATACATGTGTTACAGCATGCAATAATAAATATTGCAGTCTGCAAGAACACATGTTGCACAACATATATTACAATATGCAATACAACATACGTTACAATATGCAATACAACATACGTTACAATATGCTACACAACTTGTTACAGCATCCAAAAATTCTTAGTTACCACAACAAACAGTTAACGCAAAATGCAAATTATTTTGCAAATTATTGCAAATTCCAAAAGCCGATCAAGATGCAAACACTTTGCGAACGATCTGCATATTTAGCAATGCAAAAATTACTACGGAATAACTTGCATTGCAAAAAGCTGCATGTAAGACTGATGCAATCTTTCTGTATTTCAAAGAATAGATATAGATAGCTTATGCACAACAAGATGCAAATTTCAGCTTGCATAAACATTAGATATCTACAGAATGGCTGCAAAACTACGTAACATGTGACCAAAAACACACTAATGAAAAACAAGACCACTATTCATAATAATTATTATACTAAATAAAAGAACTTAATATAAATTTAATCTCATTATCAGTATTCACACAGTACACTATGCAAATTGGTAACATATAAGTATATTTATAACATATACATGTAACATATATTATAAACATTTTATACATTTAATATTTACATGTGCATAGTCATTACATGTACAACTTATTCATAAACCATCTATGGTAAATACTTTGTACATGTAATAAGTGCAATCAGAGCATTACACTGCTGAATACGTTTTGTTTAATGGTAAATGTAATAACATCAATGTCAAAATTGCTCGTATTAAATCCAAACAAATTGTCGATTAATTTAAATATATTGAATTTATTTTATATTAAAATTCAACAAAAATAACTTGAAAAAGCTTGAGATAAAAAAAGCTAAAAAAAAACGCGGCAGATAAAAAAAAGCTTAAAAGCTGGAGTTAAATGTGCAATTTCGTCAGACACAACAGTTGAATTTTCTACACGCATATAATTCAACAATGAAATAATATTAATAACCAAATCACCATTATACCAGTTGCATAAAAACTGCACATGTTTTGTGAAATAAATAACCTTTGTTTACACCGCCGGCTAAACGCGAACACCTCTGTAAAAATAATCACCGAATTCAATTCAGAATCGTGAGTAGTGTTTAACAAAAAGTATTTTGAAATAAAGAAAAGAAATAATTAAACAAAAGCATTAAAAAAGAAAAATGAGTGTTATAACAAGAACTAAAGCAATAACGAAGCTGTTATATAATAATTGTAGCACAACGAAAAGCACCCAGTGGCCCCCTACTAACTAACTCATTAATAATTAATAAGTAGAATGAAAGATCATTCAAAAAGTTGAATGATCAATGATTTTTTGTATTTACAATTTCTAACACACTACAGAACTTTCTTTAAATATCAAAAATTTTTACCGCTGTAGTCTGTGGAGACATATTTCTGCTTTAAATTTAAAGAGACAGAAGTGATTGTATTTATAAAAAGGTAACGACTATATGTTTACAAAACTCTACTTTTTTATTTAATAGGAGACACAAAAAAAGTTGTCATTCGAAATTCTCACTTACATTTGCAAGTCAAAATAACAAATACAAAAACAGCCCATCACATCGATTAGACTGTGAAACGTCACCATTTTCTCTACAATTTGTTAGTTATGTTAGTTACAATACCCTTCATCCCATTAAACGACACACTATAAAAAGGCCACTGGTGCCAGCCTGCTATCCACAATGATAGCCCCACTCTGCTGCACTGACGCGAAAGATGACACGAAAGTTATGCCCGACTGTAAACATTTCTTTGTACATGGCTACTGATGCACACAAGTGCCCACTTTTTGTACACAACTGTTGTACAATAACGTTGTACAATGATGTACACACACTTGATCCCTACATGATCATACGTTCAATCTAACAAGCAACTAATGCATGCGTCAGTATGCCGGAACAATGTACTCACTTATTTACACGATTTTTTTGGCCACTGTTTGATATAGACCAATAGATTTCTTCTAATGGCCTATAAAGAACAGTGGGTTTTTATACATCTAGACAATGGCTATAATATTCTACAAGTGAATATATATACCAATTGTCTAGACAGTTTTTTTTATTTGTTTTGTATCTAAATATACTAAATATACATATTTACAACTCAATTGTACAGCACTATACATATGCATAACTGTGCACTTTATCAACTGATGCATATTTATACAGCATATGGTATTTGTATGCTTCCTTTCATTGAATATCACTATGTAGTATTGAGTTATGAAATATACACATAATATCTAAATACATTTCAATGTTCAATCATTACATGCACACCATTGATCATTCTATAGTACACCTGATAGCATTACCAGAAAGTATAAAACAATGTATTGCAATATGGCATACCCTTACAAGCAATAATTTGAGTCTCAATTTCTTAATCAATAAATATAAAAAGTTGACAAGTATTTCTAAACGTAAAACTGGTTTATTTTATGCTCTGTCAATTCAACAAGCATCCAACTATAGAAATAGATATTCTCTCAACTTCTCAACAAGGCAGTCGTTTTATAAATTGTTCCAAGGCACTGTGGAATGAGTTTAGGTTTTACCTGAAGCGACATTCTACGTCAACTCTAAGCTCGGAGCATTCCGTACTGATTTGGCACAGGAACTAAACAGTCCCTTTCTCATTTGAATTGTGGCAGAACAAGATCATTGCAGTGTTCAACTTTGTCTGTAACATTTCTCAACACATCTCACATGCACACACACACTTGTTCACATATCTTTCATCATTCACTCTTCAATCGTTTAAAATGAATCAACACATTTCTAGTATGTACACAACTTTTCACACACACTCCTGAATGCTCAGTGGATCTAAACCTCATGGTACATCTTCTCAGTTATCAGCTACGACTTTCCCAAGTCTCAACGACTCATCAGTCAGATTTGAAACACCAGCCAGACAAGCTGAAATATTTCACACTTCACATTATGCACTAAGTGGCACTACGCCCAGCGTTCTCTTATATCGGCGGAGGACCCCGGACATGCTGCATCTCAGGATAGAGGGTAAGTCCATAGCTGCCCAGGACCTCGCACATGTTCTCGTCCATCATGTACCACCCACCCAGCACGACGAGGAGGGCGAGGGGCAGAGGGAGGGTGTACTTCAGCAGACGTCTGAGCACTGTCAACTTACCCTGCTGTGCACTCGGTGAACTCTGACCTGATGTCAAGTTCATCTTATCCATTCTCAGTTTTTCAGCAAGACCATTCCCATCCGACCTAATGACCTCTTCAACTAGCCTCTTCCCTTCTCTTCCACGCTGACTAACATCCTCTTCCTCTTTATTCTTCCTGCTCTGCTGTTCACTCTTCAACTTCATCACCAGCTCTGAGCATTTTGCCTTGAGGTTCATCAGCTCAGCATGGGAGCTCTGGAGGACGGCACAGTGCTCAGTGTAAGCTTGCTGAGAACAGACTGACATGAGCTCTGTGGAGAGACGACTGAGAGAGGACAGCTTCTCCTCATGACGTGCTCTCCCATCCTGCATTACCTGTAGATCCACAACGGTCTCATGACGATCAGACTCTGTGAAGTCGACGACATTGTTAACGGCAGTCAGACAGTCCAGCTGATGTCTCTCTTGTCCAAGTGTGCTCATCAGCTCCTTGTACATCAATGAGAAGGTCTGCCACGAGAAGAGACCAAGCTGTAGTCTTGCTGTGTCCTCCTTACATTGTAACGTGAGAATGGTAGCAGCCTGTTTGATGCTTGTCACGTGCTCTTTAAAAACAGCCAATGAGAGCGCTGGATACAAGACAGCAAATTCTTTCTCATGCTCGTCTAATCCTCTCAGCTGCTGTTCCACAATCTCTGTTAGCTCTGTCTGCAACGACTGTATAACGTTAAGGGCCTCATCAATCTCCTGTGCACTGTCAAACTGATCCACCTTAAGGTTCAAGTCCGTTGTTATTCTGCCCAAACATTTCTCGACACTAAACAACTCACAGAACAAGCTGTACAGGTCATGTGATTCGCTCTGATCAATCACAATGGACGTCCTAAGCTCCTCCCATTTGAGAGTCACATTCTTAGCTTGTTGAAGAGCATCAGAGAGCAGGCGAGACTTGTCCTCACAGCTCACAGCCGCCTGCACCGCCGTCTGGAGAGACTTCAAGCCAACATCACACTTGTCAAGCAGACCAATAAATTCCGTCGGCTCATGAACAGCTGTTCCCTCTATGTGATCTTGATAAAGTTCTCTCATTCGTGACTGAGTCGTCTCATACATTTCCTCCGACTTGTTTACTGCACTCCATAAGTTCTTCACAACCGGTCTAACGTAGGCGAGGTCCAACCCGTTCTCATCTTCTACACAGCTGTTGTCAAACCTCCACTCATCGTCCGTCGTTGTGAGAAAACTCTTTCCTCCCATACTGTCGTCAGTGAACAGGTCCAGCGAGTCGTCCCAAAGTTGCTCCTGATACCAGCACTCATCATCAAACAGCACGTCCCTCAGCTTCTTCCTCTTCTCTCCTCCATTCTCTGGTACAATCTGTGCATCACTTCCTTCCTCCGTCATCTCACAACTCTCCACTTTACCTTCACCTCCCCCAGTCTGCCTCTTCCGTCGTCTTCTCTCCTTGTCCTCATAACTACACTTCACACTGGATGGCGGTGTCGTCCTTCGTACTTTTGGCTTCACGTCTTCAGTGCCATCCGTGTCGGTATCCGACGCAAACTCCTGATTGCACTCGGTGCCCGACGAGGACCCGGTGCTGCCGCTGTCCAGCCTTCCACGTTTGACCGCATGCTTCTGTCTCTCCACATCACCACGCAGACACTCATCAGAGCTACTGATGTGCTTGGTGCGACGCCCGGCATGTCTGCGTGCACTGCGGCCTTGCTTCTCCATCACGTGATCCACACACCACTCCGATCCTGAGCTTGTTGCCTCACTGCTCGCGTCACACGAGCTCAGCGTGTCGTGTCCCACAAAGCTCTTCTTCTTCGTCATTCGTCTCGTCGTACCTACATCTATATCATCAGATGACTGTCGTTTATCTCGTGGATTCTCAAACTCTGTGTTAGCTTTGGTGTGGCCGTTCTGCTTCTTTGTGATTATCGGGTCGATGCGGTTGAGGAAGCGCTGGTTGCAGATGGTAGACAAGGAGTCAAGGCTGCGACTGGTCTTGAGCACAATCCTTCCAAGGGTCCCCGGAGCAAAGACAATGACTGGCATGTCATCCAGAGGCAGGTCCATGGACTCAGACAGATCATCCTCCGTCCTTTGACTCAAGTCCTTGTGTGTCCAGTCGGCCAAATCCTCTGGAAGCTTATCCAGCTGCAGCTGGTTATCCAGCTGCAGCTGGTACACATCCTTCTTGGACACAGCAGCTGAAGAGCTTATTGTTCCACCATCCAGATTTGATCCATTCTCAGAGCTTGTGTTGTATGCACTAGACGCCGAGTGAATTCTCTGAACCCTCTCATCATATTTCTGTTCAGCAGCGATGTCATCCACATCACTTCTTCCATCATTCACGAACTCTTCATCCTCCTCAGTGATCCTTCCATCAATGATATTCGTTCTCTCTCTGTACATATACTCCGGGGACTTCACACTGCGACCAATGTCTTGCTCATCAGTAGTAGGATTCTCACTAGAGTTGCCTACATCCTGCCCTTCCACCTTACCCACATCTTGAAAGGCTGCCTGAAGATCAATAGTTTCCACCTTGCGCAGTTTTCCGCCTTGTGCTTTCCTCAGAATATCGTCCAGCTCTCCAGCAGATCTGCTCAGACTGAAATCTCCAGAAACATCCTCTTCCTCATCTACCTGCCTTTGTCCACTACCATCCTCATTGTCCCCACTCAGCTCCGTCCTCATCGTCTCCTCACATGGAATGACCGTAGCCTCCATCATGTTTCCAAACTTTGACCTTCCGCTACCGAGCGATATTCTCCGCCCACTCGACACACTCTCGCTCAAACTCGGATCAGAGTAGCTACGTCCGAGCGCCGAATCAGCGTCGTACTCTCGCTCCTTCCTCACTCCGGGTATCCTGATGGCTTCCGAACGGGGAAATCCTTTTCCCGTCAGCGAGTCTCGTGAGTTCTCAGAGATGTCTGACCCGCTGGTTTCAGACTCACACGCCGACATGTCAGCAGGACGAAAAGAGTCGTCACGGTCAAGGCGGTTGTAGTCCGACTGGGGATTCAAACTGCCGCCCTGTAGAAGCATTGCATGCTTGACACTCAGGACGTCCCACTGGTCGTCATCTGATGTCATGCTGTCGTCATTAACAGTCCTCTGATACGGAGGTCCATTATGGATAAACTCTTCCAGTCTCATCTGCCACTCAATGGAGAGGATCCAGAGGGCATGACAACGTCTCTCCAGTCCCACCGCCTGCACTCCATCTCTTTCCACTTCCTCAGCGTTGCACCGCTCTCCACTGAGTGTCGCCGGGGTCACGTCGCTCTTCCTCAGACGCTCACACAGAGTGAGAACTGTCGAGACGATCTTGGAGTGATGCTCTATGTCTGAATGAAGAATCTTCTGTTGATTTAGTTTGTCCGTGAGCTGCTGAACTGTCCAGTGAGGCTGCACTCTGAGTGAGTTCATGACGGACTCTGTTTTGTTGATCCACTGAGACAAGGCTATGATGTCACTCTCTATGTCTTGCAGTATGTTGTGGTCTCTCTTTAACTCCTGACTTGGCTCCACAAGTTTCTCCAGGTCATTCCACTGACAATTTAGCCGGTCCAAGCGCATCTGAATCTCCTCGCGCAGCTGAGGATGACGGCGCATGAGAAGATGTGCAGAGTCATTGAACGCCTGGCGTGTCGGCGCGTGCTCCAGTAACTCCACATAGTGCATCTGGTTGAGGTAGTACTCAGAGTAGGTGACACCTTTGCGTGGCGTGTGTTGCTGCATCTGACTCAACCAGTCGACGAGTTGTATGTACTGCTGCAGGAACTCCTTGAATGACATCACTTCAGTCTGAGAGCTAGCTTCATCTGACTCCATCGACAAGTCACTCTCCGTCGACTTGCATGTCTCTATGATCTCGTCGTCCATGAGATAGCGGTAGTCAGACTTGATAGCAGACCACAGCTCATCCTTGTACCTTCTCTTTATGGAGTCCACGGAGTAGTTGAAGGACGACTGTGAGCCCGTCGGACTGCTCCGGTTGCTGTCCACATCCTCCGCTCCCACTCCTCCCACGGTGTCACTCTGCTCCGCACAGAAAGAGTCTGACCCAAAGCTACGACGCGACAAAGTTGGGGATCCAAATGGGCTGTTGATCTGTTTCATTCCACGCATCATCTGAGGAAAGAAATTGGAATGGTTCATCATCGGCGACAAATTCGGGCTCTCCACCGACATTCCACTAGCTTTAAATCCAGGGGTGCTTGTTGGATTCTGACACCCCAGCGAAGCGATACCCCATAGACCCTTATCGGATTTTACTTTCGAAGATTCAGATTTCTTTGAAGACATTTCGCATTTGGAATTTTTTTGCTTCGACTGACCGCCTTTCTTTGATTTTGGAGCAACTTTGGCATCCGATGCATCATACTGATCACCCAAGTTTCTTGCAACCTTAGCGGACGACATCATGGCTTAGTGTGGGACTACTGAAGACAGTGAACACAATACATCACACACGGAATACACACAGATCACAACAACATCTCCATGTCATCAGACAGCTAATCCAGACGTCTTGCCTCCATGCTTTCTTTCACACTGCGTTACACAATACTTGTTATTCACTGAGTTCCTGTTTCGTGTTGTATTATTTAGACAAAAACAGTTTATTTTGTTTTCCGAAAATTAATCCTGTTAGTAGAAGAAGT
>Ga0170475_102836213_pt1 | contig 13977 bp, 2 predicted proteins | sample Soicark_Litter_5_FD_111474 | JGI IMG/M metagenome (GOLD analysis project Ga0170475, IMG submission 111474) | Avena fatua rhizosphere microbial communities from Hopland, California, USA. Combined Assembly of 48 SPs | reverse complement strand
GGGACACCCCTCCTGTTGAAGACAGGTAAAACCCGTCTCTCGCTCATGGAGAGGCTAGCCGTCGTCCTCCAAAGGACGCCACAGCAGATGTGTGGAGGCTAATTAAGACACATTGTTTTGATTCATGTGTTAGTGAATGTGATGCACAATGCACCACGGCGCTTATGCCGTGTTTTTGTTATTGTTTGGTTGGAATGAAGTGCTACGAAATGCAAAGTTTGCTAGAGATTGAGCGTCCTGAGCGTCATGAACTCAGGTTGCCCTGATGGGCGCACAAAGGGATGGGTCGTCGAGACCCTGGGAGCCCCGATGTGTGAGTCGTTCTGTAGTTTTAGGAAAACTGAAATAGTAGCATGTGCCCGTTTCCTTAGCGGACAAGAAACTAGTTTGCCCTTTTCACAAGAAAAGGGATAGCCACCGGCAGGCGATACAACATCCGTTCATGAGAGTAAACATGCCAACTAAACAACGCGAATACTCTCACAACAAACGCACCCGCACGCGCGGCTCTGCTACTAAATCTGGTACCAAACCCGGTGCATCTCAGCACAAGGGTAAAAGGGTTGGTGGTCGCGGCCCTACCAGGAACAAAACGCAAGGGAATTCCTTGCACAAAATTATTAATCGCGCGCTAGCGCAGAGCTTCGCTGCAAAAGCGGCAAAGCTCACAAAAGTGTCACTGGCCGAAAAGCCTGACACCTTTGGCGCCTCAATGGCGCGTGCGTCCCATGCCAAGTTCAGGGCTGGGACGCCTTCTCGTATGGCATACGAGGATAAGCGGGTGGAGCGATATGTCGCTTTGGGGCCCGTCCGTGCGGCCAGGGCTCTGCATAACAGGGTTGTGGCGGAAGGGCTCGTCGCCTACGAGCTACTGTGCGCGCTAACGGCATCCGTCGTTATCGTGACGCCGCGTGCGGAGCACAGGCCGCAGGTTAAGGCCCGGTCCACCAAGGGTGTTGCACCCGTGGCAGCAAGACCCTGCGTGCCTGCGGCAGTAGAGCCCGTGCCGACCCCCGCTGTGTTGGAAGAAAAATCAACACAGAAACCTAAACAACAACTACCACTCACCGGCAAAACTGAATGGCCCTTCATCCGCTTCGTTAAGGCAGGCAGTGTCGCATCCAGTGTGGACGAAAGACCATACTTCACCACGCCAACTGTTTACCTTGACAACATTGATGTCGACATTTCCCCGATTGCTCGCCGTATGGTTGAGGCAATGGGCAAGCGCAACGTGTTCGTCCCTTCAATGGTTGAAATCATTGAGACACCAGCAAAGAAATGGGCACGCTTGGAACGCGAGCAGAAGGAAGCGACCGAGGCACGGTACGATAGCATCGAAGATGCAATTGAAACACTGGTGAGCGGGCAACTCCGGTGGCTTCGCAAGAAAACCCACGCAAGTCGCAAAGCAGAGTTCTGGAACATCGCTGAACAGCATAGGGAACGAGGCCTTGAATTGGCCAGGATACGCGCGATGTGTACGCGTGCCTATGACAACGCTGTTGCTATCGCAGACGATGAGGCCGAAGAAGCAGGTTACACCAGCAGACCCCAACCACGTCGATGGACCGCCGCAGAGTGTGAACGCAAGAAGAAAAGCAAACTGTATGCGAAATCACTCAGACGCCAGTCCCAACTACAGATGTGGCACAGCACCATGCACGCCCCGGCCGGTAGCAATGCGACAAAATCAGAGTTTGCTGACGTCGAAGCCAACCCTGGCCCTGAGCGGGGCTATGATAGTGGGTTGAAAGAGCGTGAGAAAGTCCACAAGCAGTTCCAGAGGAAAAGTTCCAAGAAGAATGGTACCAGAACCTCGCGACCTCTGGCTACAGTCGACAGCACCGCTGCCCGAACATCATTGGACGCATGGGACAGAGCCAATGCCACTCTGATAGCAGCCCCTGAGGTCAATGTAGGGGAACAGGCACCTCGCATACAATCACAAGAATGCTGGAGAACGTGCTTCCCCCTTCACGCCCGTCTTCTCATCAAACGACCAGCCAATTATTGGATGCCAACCTCTGAGCTGCGTGAGATGCTGGATTTCTACGGGTTGACCACCACCCTCAGGCTCGTTGACGGCTCAGGACCATTGCTGTACCATGTAGATAGTGAAGGCATTGACATTAGCAAAGTCCCTTCGGGGCTCGTGGGCGGTGATGATGAACCAAGGCACACAATCCGCAAAAGCCTCTCCTTCACCCAGATGTTCGGAAGGGTTGATTGGAAAGCCCGCTATGAACAGTTGCGGACAGACACGATCAATGAGTTTAGGGCATTAACTGAAGAGATTGACCGCGCCGCTGTGGAGGTCGAAGACTTACATTCTCGGACCCCTAGCGTCCCTGAAGACCCGCGGTTGCGACCACTCTACGCGGCCATGTTAGCCCTCAGGGAGGTGATCACAGAGGAACGTTTCCGACTAACCAAGGTTGATCCTACTGGCCGCCGAGTCATTGTCAGCAGGCCCACTAGTGACATCGAAGACACACAGGATGCCATGACCCAGACATCAGAGGTGAGCGACAGTGAACGTGACGCCCTGCGCCGCGATAATTTGTTGCTACGGGCTGCGCTCGTCCCCAGTCAACATCACTTACCAGAGGTGAAATGCAGCACCTGTTCAGCCATCAGCAAGGAACTGAGTGAGGAGAAGGCAAAGAAAGGTGGTAACCCACTAATGCACCACGAAGGCGACGTTGACTGTCCGATCTGTAACACCATGGATGATCATGTCCTCCGGATCACCCAGTCGTTGAAGGATGCTCTACAGGAATCAAGGGAAGAAAAACGTTCCCTTGAAGAGAGAGTTTATGACCTGGCTGAAGAGACAAGGGAATTAAGGAAAGAACTTGCTAATGCCCCAAACATCGCCGCGCCGGAAACTGTCACTAAGGGCAGAGATTGGCCCACCTTATTCGAGCGCTTTGAAACTGTCGCGCGAGTCCTATGCCCAAAAGCCACCAGGTGGTTATCCTCATGGCCTGAGGACCAGAACAATCTGATGCAAACCGGCGTCAAAACAGTTAAATGGGCTTTCAGGGGTCATGGCCCTCTATGTGGCAAATTGCGTGACCGCTGGAACTACAAGACCGCGTCAAAACGAGTCGCAGAGGCAGAACGTCTGGTTGCGGAGATGGCAGAAGATAACCAGCGTGTCGCCGCGACTGTCAAGCAGCTGCAAACAACCAGGACACGCATTTACGCATCACCATCTTCATGGGCCCAAAGAATTGGGGGCAACAAATGGCGGATCCGTGTGAATGAGCTAGACCTGTTCACACGGCTTGACCTTAAATCACCATTTGGCGCGCCAATTTCCTCGCGACCCTTAACGCTACTTGGAATCTCAAAGTTTATCGACTACCAAGCAACGCATGTACAGCACAAAGTCTTATCGTTCCTGGGTCTAACGGAAAAAGCATACGCTGAGGCCGTTCTTGTCGCGCGCAATAGCGGCATGGCTGACATCGAGTTGAACCCTGGCCCAGTGACCCACGTAGTCAGAGATTTCCTAACCTACGTGGACACTATGGAGACACTCGTGGGAGGAAGTGTTTGCTTGCGGTCACATGAGTACACCGGGGTTGTTCCGATGAAAGCCACCATCTCCTTATGGGGGCACACGGCGAGCATTGACTCAGACGGTGAGGCCTTGGCTTTTGTGTTGAGCGATGATTATAGCCCGGCATTTGCCAGACAATTTGCATGCCTCATCAGTGCCATGTGTTCATTCTCAAAACCAACGATCAGCCGGTTAAGACTGAATGAGATCGCGCTCATCAATGCATACGATGTGAACTCAATGGCCTGTTGTTACCCTGATCCCATGCCACATGACCTAGTTTTGACCCTGCGCTTTGGAGTGTACGACGGGTATTCCCTCAATTGGGGTTATAGCCACAACCACATCCGAGTGATTTACACAAAATTGCAATGTGACTGGAAACCCGACGTGGCGTTCCCGCTGCCACACTTCCAGGGTTCACCTGGCTGTATGAGCTTGCCACTACATCATCACGGTTACTTCCTAGCGCCAAATGACAAATGGATTGCCATGTTACACTTTGAAGCTGGGCAACGAATTGCTGATCTCAACGCCTACAAAGTGGCCATCCATCGAAACCATAGGCATCATCACCCAGTAACGCGTCTTAAAATTGGGCGCAAGGGGTCAGATTGTGTCTCATGTGGGGCCATAGGGGTGGTTCATAACGGCTCATGTGAAATCAGGGACATTATGGGTGAATGCAGGGCACAGAATGAACTGACGACACGCCGTAAGGCAGAGATCAGCCCGACATCACAGGTTGTGTGGGACGAGGGACAAGACATCGCTGCATTAGTTGCTGCATGGTGCATAGTTAAAGGTCACTTTGCCTCAGTGGAGCCAGTGTTTGTCACTCCGGATGATGGTGAGATGGTTATCATCTCAAACAGAAACCACGATACCACTGGCTGGGCGAACACTCTAGGCTTACTGAAGGGGCGTGCCCCAACTGGCATAAGGAACGGACTGCCCTGGACACCTTGTACAGGAACGTACCGTGGCTTGGAGAAAACCCATCTGCGCAACAACCGAGGGACTGGCCTGTACAGCACACGCTTTGGTGAGTACCATGCCGAGATCAACGAGCAGCTATGTGATATATTGCGTGCCATCAATCTTCTCGTCGCCGGCCAAAAAGCTATCTTTTCAGCCAACCCTGATGATAAGCCACTAGCTGGTTGGGTAGGTATAAACTTCGGACACAAGGAAAGCCCTGGCTGGCATACGATTAAGGTCAATCTAGCGACAAAGTGGCCAGGGAATACGCCTACTGGAGAGTCCTTGGTCTATACTCTACTGCAAGCGAGAAATGGATTGTCAACGGGCGTGAACACGCTTCGTTCGCCTTGCCTGATCTAGTGCCAGGTCGCCTTTCATCGTTTAATGTTGTGCACGGTTTGCCACTTCTGCTAAATTCTTGTAGAACTGACATCACACTGTGGGATCTTTCGCGATTCGCCGGCTGGCTCAAGGTCGCACACACGTACGGCGCTGATGAGTGTTTCCTCAAAGATTACCCTCTGACGAGTTGGCATGCTAGAGAATTGAAAGACGCCGACTTCTCTTTGCTACCGCTCGAGGGCGGGTACAGGGATGTCCAGATGATGGTGCTGAGGAAAGAATGGTTCAAAGGTGAGCTCACACGTCAAAGTATGTCACTCCACCTGGCAAAGCTTGCGACTAGCAATCGTCTTTTTCCCGTTGGTTCTGTCAGTCTGCTAGAAGAGGTAGAACAAAACACACTCGGAGACGTAGAACTGCCATTCATCACAGACCCGGAAGATGACTTTGAGGGCAAACAGGACACCTTGCTCATTGTGACATTTGGGACACATGGTGATCGTGTTCCAGTTTATTACATGGCCCGTGTGATGATGAGCTGGGGAATCAAACTCCGCGTGTGGAATGCGCACCAAGTGAGTAAAGACGGCTTGCAGATGTTAGCTGATGGAGATCTCACCCAACTTGCTGGCCCTTTCCTAAAACTATGGGTCGCATCATCGTACGGCTTTAAAAATGTAATGTTGCCACACACTGTGACAAGTGGCCGATGCATCACATATGACCTCACACCCCGTGCGATGATATCGGAAATTAAATATGCGCCAACCCTGATGGGACAGTTGGCTTCTTTCGTGTCTAAATGGAACAACCCAGTGATCATAGTTGGCAACCTGCCTGGATGCAATACACCACGCTCATCAGACGGGATCAAGAGACTCCCTAAGCCCTGCAAAACCGGAAAAAAGAGAGCACCAGCTGCATGGCTAGCAGGCTCAGCGGACAAGTCAGTGATCCCAACTAAAATCCGTGAAGCATACCCCGAGATAACAGAAAGTGACCATCTGGTAGAGTTCAGGAAGTACGAAAGAATTTACTGCCATGGGGGCCAAGGTACAGTCCAGACAGCACTATCGTGTGGCGCCACACCGATTGTTTGTGACCCTTCACTGGACAGAACGTTTGTGAGGCAACTGGAGCCGGCCGATTACAGCAGTACAGACTTTCAGGTACTGCGTAACACGCTCAGACAAGCCGGTTTCCTCCCTGACACCCTATGGTCACGGCTGTCCAATCGCGCTCGGCTGCTCATGGATCCCTGGTTTATTTTCGCCACCATTCTTTGTGTGTGGACATTCTTTAGCGTATCCACAATCCTACCCCTGACTTTCTTCAATTTCATGGAACTGTATCCGCGGCACGAGAAGCGGACGCGTTGGTCAAGGGTCACAAGGTGGTTAGACTTGTGGTTTGAACATTTCGTCGCTATGAAAGTCATTTTCCCGTTCTTAGGATTTTGGTACTTCACGCTTCTTGTCATAGTGCTTGAAAGCGCCCGCAACATAGCCCGCTACCGTGTCAGCCAAAGGTTCGGGAAGGCTTCTTTAGTTTTCAACACGAAAAGAGCATGGCCATTATGGCACGTCAAAGTCGTCGATAACACCACCGGGAAATGCCTCGAAATGAACTGGCAAAACAGGGTTGACAATCTGCGAGGGTCGTTTAGAGGGCAAGAGACGTGGTACACACCAGATGCACGAGAATGGCGGCTGCCGATTAATGTGAACTACAGGAGACTTCGCGACTATCTGCTTTCGATAAACGGAAAATACCGGCCATGGCACAATTGTCAAAGCGCAATAATCGCAAGTGAGCCCCTTAATCCTTCGTTCGTTATCTTGCTATTCATGCAGGCAGTGGCAGTGCCACTGACAGGTGTCGGCTTCGGCCTTTGGGCGTGGGCTCGAAAGAACAACCTGGTCACAGGGAATTTGCCATTGGATAGTTTCTTCAGAATGGGCCCAGATCAGACAAACGCAGATACCTCAGAGGACGAAGATGAGACAAGTCCAGATGATCCTAGCTCTACTGAGTTCGACACCGATTCAGACAGACTGCAGGCTGACACAGACAGTCTTGTGTTTGAAGAAGCTGCTTCATTGGCGGTGCTTGCTTCAGAAGGACCAGAGGCATTGAGCGAGGATGAGGCGATCCACTGCGCGATCATGGCCGTGCACAAGAAGCTTGTCGGGCACCAAACAAAACAAGAGGCCAATCAATTACCCATCAAGGACAGCGAGCTTCTGCTTGCTTTAAACAGATTGGGAGATGACTTAATAGCCCTTGTAGGCGAGACCCCTGTAGTGAAGGAAGTGGTGGCATGGCTAAGAGGTCTGGCACACCAAATCTCACAAGTGACTCGACGTGTCATACTAGTATTGGGCTCGCTGCTTGATTATGTGTACATTGTGGCCAGAGCAGCCTTTGACGCAGTCGCACTCTGTGTGTACACTTTCATTGATTACATACTGCCAACCAATCTTGCAAAACGGTTGAAGGCAGTGTGGGGTCTCGGCGGCTTAGCAAAAACGCCTGCCCTCAATGCGACACGGAGAATACTGGAGTCAATGGCAGAAATGGCGAATCAGCCGCGAGGCGTGTTCGAGGATGATTTCAGTAGCCTGGTCGAAACACTGCGATCACATAGACAAGATGGCGCATTGCCCACCAAATGGCAGGTTATCACTCCTTTACAATCAGACGTTGAAAGAGTTGTTTCATGCTATGGGCACAACTTCACCTCTAACCCGTTAGACCAAACTAAGGTACTCATAACCACCAGGCCAGAGCCGTCACGGAACACCGCAGGCAGGGTTTTCTTTGATCCCAGTAACAAAGACGCTAAGCAATTTATCCCACTAGATCATGATAGCAGGATGAAGGCCATCGTTTCCCCACGCGCCAAAGCTTGCAAGGAATTATGTGAGAGGATCAATCTCACAGGTCACAGGGTTGTTTTCGCGACAGGAAACCAAATGAAAGCCGACGAAATGTCCGCACTCTTAGGCGTACCAGTGGAAATCTTTGACCCGAAGGTCAAAGAATTGCATCATACAGATGTCTGCACAGTGGCCAAGGACAAATTAATTAAGGCCGAGCGCAAACTGATAAGTACAGGCCATAGTCCAAAGGCTGTCCTTCTTGTCGATGACTCCGGGTTAAGCATAGAAGGTAAAGGCCCGGCAGGATTGATTAAGAATGTGTTGACATCAAAAGGGAATAAGCGGTTTGCTCAAGAAAATCACGGCAAATCTGCGACTGCCCAGTGTGCTTTGGCCTTCACCTTACTGGGAAGCGGGAACCGACAAGTCATTCTTGGTGAAACACTAGGACGAATCGAGGATAACAACTGTCACCTCCCGGATGGGAATTGGGATGCAATGTTCGGCGTTGAATACGGACACCGGAGGCCATACACTGAAGCGGCAGCAGCCATGGCCGCTGACCTCACCGCGTTCCCTGTTCGGACGTCAGCTGAGTTCGACGCTCTAATTCACAGGCTCATACCAGATGATGCGTATAAAATTGGTGGACCGCAACAACGTGAAGTGACATTGGCAAGGAAGCCCATTATGTCCAGGCAAGAAGCCCAAGTGCTGTACGGTGACCGCTGGTCTAAGCATGTGCGGGAAGAGAAAGTCTTGACTGAACGAAACGAGCAATATAAAGCTAAGATTGGTACGGACCAAGTAATACTCGGTCACCTCGACCCCGAACGACTAATGGAATCCGGCTCTCGCTACGGTGCTTTCCTAAACCCAAAGCTAGAGTTGGAAGCAGTGCCAGCACCACTCAGCGACGATGACATAGCGCGAGCCGAACGAGCCGCTTCAGCAATTATAAAAGCGTACCCCGAACAGTTCAAAGATGCAAAGATGACACACCCCAATTCCATCCTATCTTATATAAAGACAAAGTACTCACCGGGTAGCCCCTTCATAGGGCATTATAAGACTCGGGAGGAAATGTTGAACGCAGGGTGGGAACGGGCGATCATCAGTAAGACCATCGCAGACATGAAGTCAGGAGTATATCGGCCACAATTTTATCATGGCTTCGGGAAAAGTCAGGTTGTCAGCCTCGATGATCTAATGCGCGGCAAATCAATCCGCACGGTAGTGGCGGAAGACTTGGCTAGTTATTTCATTGACCAGGTTGTCCAACTGGAACGCAACCATCGGGACACCTGGCGAACCACGAATGTAGGTACTGGTATGCCTCTGAATCAAAATATGGCACTCCTCTTCAATAAGCTCGCTAACTATAAGAACTACATCATTGCTGATGCAAGTGCTTACGACAGCAGGCTCAAGAAGATCACGTTCGAGACTTTGTCGCGGCTGGCAGAAAAGGGCATGCACCCGAAGATGGCATCAGTCTTACGCGCAAAGTATAAGGCTATGGGGAATGCACATATCATCATGATCACTAAGGATGGGTACAAGCGGTCACTTTTCAAAGACTTGCGCCATCGTAACCGTTCTGAAGTGCGATACGCACCCTTTGCTAATACAATGGACAAGAACTGCGGAGGCGGCACTGGTCAAAGCGGAACCACTTTCGACAACACGTGGGGAATGAAAGCAGCAATGGCAATGGCTTATGAGGAATATCATCAGGGCAAGAGAACTATGGATGATTTCTTCGACGAGTCCAAGAATCTCTTCGGAAACACCAGCGACGACACTATATGGGGAACCAATGATGACATCGACCTACAGCGTTTCAGTGAGATAGCTCTCAAATATGGCCTGGTATTAACCATGGAACAAACGAGTGACATTTCCAAAGCTGAGTACCTCGGGAAGAACTGGGTGCCTGTAACAGCCGAAGCAATAAAGGCTATAGATGAGGTTAACAAGCAATACAAGCTTGACATAGCGTATCCAGAAGGGCTAGTAATCCAGGACCCACAAAGAGTCTTCACACGACGAACCGCCATCAGGTATTACCAGCAGAGCCCTTACCAAGCAAAATACCTAAAAGGGCTGCTGGATCGGACTATCGGTCATGCCACATTATGTGCTTTCGTACCAGATCTGTATGTCAGGTTACAGGCGGAATACATCGAGGATGCTGTGCGATTGATCCACAACACGAAGGATGCCAATGGGTGTTACATCAAACCGCAAACGACACAGCAGTATGACACAGCCATGGCATGGTTCAGCCTGAAGAAGGAAACAATCGGGTACAGGATTCATGTTAACTTCAATCCCAACAAAGGTGGTATTCCAATGGAAATTGCAGAACGGCTGCGGTGGTTGCAGACACACCCTTTCCCGGCGTACAATGAGGTCATCAAGAACCACATGAAGATCCTACCTGAGAAAGAGAGCCAAAAGCGCCATGACAAATTCCTTGCCATCCTGCAAAAAAATATAGGCCCAGAACAGCGCATAAATTCGCTTCTGGACTTTGCAAGAGACATCGTTAGTGGCATTCCGGACCGTGTTTTCCGCATGCACCCAGCATTGGACATGATATACCCTGACCCTATTTTCCAGACTCCAAACCAACGACATGAAGCGATGGTATACCTCGCGCACCGCCCAGAAACCATGACTGAGTTCGAGCATCAAATTGCTCAAGGGCCATACGGGACATGTTGTGACGGGCTTAAATTCTGGCAGCGAATCACAGAAGATGATAGCTACAAGGCCCAGATCGAGGCTACGCCACTATACGCGTACAAGAACCTGCAGACAATCGGGTCCTTACTTTATGGGTTTTTATATCTGGTGGAATTCTGGGTGAGTGGGATCCCGTTTCTCGGTACCATATATCAATTGATAATGTTCGCACTTGTGGACATGAACAAAGTGTATGCGGTGATGAACAGCGTATACTGGCACATCCACCTGCGTTCTAGTCTACCCATTTCCGCCATGAGACCACGTGACCCGTACGTGCATAGTAAGCGCCTCGCAATGACCATAGCTGACTGTCTGCCCTTATGGGTGGGGATGGTTCTGCGGTTTGATCTTGTGCTCGATAACATAAGCACATTGGTCGAAACGGCAGCAACTACCCTGAACGCGGCTCAAGCTGTGAAACCGACTGGTTTACCGAACAAAACAGCTAATGAATGGAGTGAATACGCATACGAATACTATCATTCAGCGGTTATGAACGGCCGGATCGCGATCAAAGCAGAAACAGGGACTGGTAAGTCAACATACTTCGTGGAAGCCTTACGACATGTGGTCAAGCGCGAACGCAGTGGGCGAGTATGGGTTGTCGTCCCTCGAAGAGTCCTGAGGGACGACTGGTCGCTACCCTTTGGCACAAAGTTCCAATCGTTGCAAAAAGGTGTGACCATCCAAGGGAACTACGACCCGGTAATTTGCACATACGGTCACTTCCTAATCCGTCTCGAGGCCAAAGAATTTAACAAAGACAAAGACATCGCTGTCTTTGATGAATTCCATGAAATGAGCGGGGAAATGATTCTGGCAAACCATTTACTGCGCAAGCAACCTGTTATACTGTTAAGCGCGACACCTGTCCCCGTACCAGGGTTAGAGAATTTAGTGATCAAGAGGCCACCTGTGACAAAGCTGAATCGCGTGAAAATCTACGAGATGGAGGGCAATGCTGTAACCATGTTCCAACAGGCCATGATGCGACACCCGGAAGCCGTGGACCGCACATTGATCATGGTCCCAACCTACAGCGACATCGATAAAACGATTGCAGGGCTGAGAGTAACCATCAAGCCGGAGCAACCTGTTATGGAACTTTCAAATCGCACCCGTGTCACGGAGCGCGCAGATCATGAGGCTGCCTTGCGCAACGGTAAATACATATTCGTATGCTCGCAGATTGTAGATGCTGGCTTCGATGTTAAACCCCCTGCCAGGCTAGTCATTGATTCGGGCTTACAGATCCAGAATGAAAAAGGCCGGATCACAGAGCCGCGCTGGAGCTCGCCCGAGAACGCAGAACAGCGAGCAGGCAGAACAGGTCGCAACTCTGACACCGTCGACGGGATTGTTTTCAGGCACGCAAACGCAGGGACAGGGAAACAAACCATTGCATACCCTGCTGGCTCATTGTTCATGAACACCGTCGTGGCTGATTTCTTTAAAGTCCCGCAACTGATGCCAGTTGACAAGCCCATAGCAAGGAGGTTCCCTGTCTACAACTTCACAACTGGCAAAGAGTACACAGTACCACCAGCAATGAAGTACAGTCTAAATTTCGTGTTCTTGGCAGCAATGTCAGGCGTGAGGGAAGACCAGATGCAGAAGTTCTACAAAACGTACGCAATCGAGGGGAAAGCACTACCGGAAGAATACGATTGGCTACAACTCGTCTTGAACACGATCCCACGGACCATCCTTAAAAGATTCGAACTATGGGAAGCAGTTGACACTCACTTGGCAAGAAAGCCATTCATGGTCAATGTCAGGAGGCCACACGGGATAGTCACTGAACAATGGGGCTTAAAATACCCTATCGACAATGACTGGCGCGTGCCAACTAGGTCAGTAAAAGAAACTGTCAAGCTAGGTCATCTATCTGACATGGGTGCCACATATAAGGAACTGTTCAGCAAGCTAAAGAAAAACCACGGAGATGTAAAAGCAATGGCCAAGACCCTGAAAGACAATCGCAATCTCTTACACGAGGTATCAGAAAGTGCGGTAACAGCCAAAACTCGGAAACGGCGGGCACTTGACCGGGGCCTGCACCGAGAGATCATTGAAACGATCAGGTTTGATGGCGAACGCCAGCAGACAGTCCGGTCCAATGCATGCACATACTGTGGTGGCCAATCGCAACATGTTCACGAAAACAAGGGAGGGTTCACGAGAGTGGACTTCATACCTGTGACAGTCAGACGTTAGACTAAGGTGGGGAGTCCGCGCCCTAGAAAAGACGGATTGGCCTAGACTGCACCAAAGTTAGGCCAGCCTCGTGTGGTAAACACGCTAAGTGGGATCGGCGTCCCACCTCTAGTACCAAAATGCCGGGAGTCTGCGCCCTGTGAAAGACAGATATGGAGTCCGCGCCTTGGAAAGACGGAACAACCCTGCTTTGGGATGGGCAGTATAATAGAAAAAGAACCCCGCAGTGCGGATCGCTGGCCGGCAGGTTAAACACCTGTAGCAAATGTATCTGGATCGTGCGTAAGACCGGACGATGACGTGAGAAGGCTTCTCACCGCAATGGGCCAAGAAGGCAAAAGCCTGCGGCGCAAAACGCGGACATGTTCGACAAAATGCCCCTCGCTCGCAACGAGGTTAAACACGCTCGCGAAGCGGTTAGTCGCCGGTAGGAACGACCGAGAAGGGCGACACCACAAAATTGTGGGCCCTCAGTCATTCACAGACTGACCAGCTAACGTCGTAAAAGAAGCAAGTCGGGAACAACACTGAAAACCGAGCAACGGTGAACTGAAGACTTTGGCAAGCAACCAAGTAAATACTCGAGCTAGCAGAACGTCTACTGTTCAAAATGACGGGGCTTGGGATGGCCCCTAAAAGCATCCAGTTTGTGTCACTACATCACACGTTGAGCGAACGTAAAACGCTGGCTCCCCGTCGCAACAGCAAAAGGGCGTGAGGTATGTGAATCACGATAAATAAGATCACATCGGCAGTGACACGATAGTCACAAACCTTGATCCTAGAAGGTTAATGCGTGAGGTTGAAACTAGTAACGCATAGTGTTGGAATTTTGTTCCATCATTTCAGAATGATCCCTCTTCATCCTAGTGAGCATAACATGCTATCTGGAAAGAAAGGATATCACAACAGGCTCTGATGAGCACGATGTTCTGAATTGGTGGCCGCGAGCAGATGAATGCACGGCACTATAGGGCAAAGTCGGAACGTCCCCATAAGGAATCCTTGAAAATATCTTGAGAAACTTTATAGGAGGAGGAGTAAACCGAATAGACCAGTCCATAGCTGTAAGGACGCCTCGGGTGAGAATCCACGAGTAGTAGTAGGGCGCGGGGGTTTAAATACCTATCCGAGAACGCTTGGTCCCTTCCGTTTCAAACAGCTGCAAACGGTGCTTATCCCTGCTAGACCCCCATCCATTAGGATGGTGTCGAGCTGGTGATAAGG
>Ga0170475_103629483_pt1 | contig 13979 bp, 8 predicted proteins | sample Soicark_Litter_5_FD_111474 | JGI IMG/M metagenome (GOLD analysis project Ga0170475, IMG submission 111474) | Avena fatua rhizosphere microbial communities from Hopland, California, USA. Combined Assembly of 48 SPs | reverse complement strand
GGTGCGCATTGACGGACGAGAGCCGTTTCGTGGAGGAGATCGCTGATAAAAGCGATGACTATTCTCGCTGGTACAACGACGTCGTCCTGAAGGCCGAGCTGGCTGACTACTCGCCCGTTCGCGGTTGCATGGTCATTCGCCCGTATGGATATGCCCTGTGGGAGAACATGCAGGCGGCGCTCGATTCCCGCATCAAGGCCACGGGCCACCTGAATGCATATTTTCCTCTGTTTATTCCTGAGAGCCTGTTGCAGAAAGAGGCCGAGCACGTCGCCGGCTTTAACCCCGAAGTAGCTTGGATTACCGCGGCCGGCTCCGAGAACCTGGACGAGCGGCTTGCCGTCCGGCCGACCTCCGAAGCCATCATCGGCACGATGTACGGAAAATGGGTTCAGTCCTGGCGCGACCTCCCGGTCCTGATCAACCAATGGGCCAACGTGGTCCGCTGGGAAAAACGGACGTATCTGTTCCTGCGCACGACCGAGTTCCTCTGGCAGGAGGGGCACACGGCTCACCGCACCGAGCAGGAGGCGGATGAAGAGGTGCTGCGCATGCTCGACGTCTACCGCGATTTTGCGGAGACCGAGCTGGCCATCCCGGTGATTCCAGGCAGGAAGTCAGACTCCGAAAAGTTCGCCGGGGCGGCCGCGACCTACACGATCGAGGCCATGATGGGCGACGGCAAAGCGCTCCAGGCGGGCACCTCGCACGCTTTTGGCCAGGGCTTCGCCGAGGCATTCAACATCAGCTTTCTCGACATGGATGGAGAGCGCCGTCATGCCTGGACAACCAGCTGGGGATCGACCACTCGCATGGTGGGCGCCCTGATCATGGTGCACGGGGACGACGCAGGGCTGATCATGCCGCCCCGGGTGGCGCCCTATCAGGTCGTCATCGTCCCCATCTTCCGCAGCGATGAGGAGCGCGAGCTCGTGAATGGAGCTGTAGACCAGATTCGCCGCGAATTCACCGGCCACGTTCGCTTTCACGTGGACTGGTCGGATCATCGGCCAGGCTGGAAGTTCAACGAATGGGAGCTGCGGGGCGCGCCGCTCCGCATTGAGATCGGCCCCAAGGACGTTGCCAAGGGGCAGGCGCTCACTGCTCGTCGGGACACGCGCGAGAAGGAATCGGTCCCGCTGTCGGAGCTTGGCACGCGAGTGCCTGAGCTTCTGGATGACATCCAGCGGTCGCTGTACGCGCGGGCGGTTGCCTTCCGCGAATCCCGAACCCATAAGGTGACGTCCGTCGATGAAATCGCAGAGCAAGTCGAGAAAGAGCGGGGCTTCTTCTGGGCCCCCTGGTGCGGATCGGCGGCCTGCGAGGAGGCGGTCAAGGAGCGCACCGGAGCGACCTTACGCTGCATACCTCTCGAAGGCGGTGATCAACCCGGCTCCTGTCTGGTCTGCTCCGGCTCCGCACCCCAAACCGCCGTCTTTGCGCGAGCGTACTGAGATGGAGCCCAACTCTCTCGAGTCTATCCAGAACGCGCTCGAATCCGGATTAGAGCCGACCCGCGAAGCCGTCGAGGCTCTCAGCGGGCTGGGCGGGTCACTACTCGAAACCTTCCAGGAGTTCTGGAACCGACTCGACTCGCAGGACCGCGAAGCGCTGCTCGATGCCATGGGGAACGCCGCCGAAGAAAATCTGGTTCTTGACTTCGCCCCAATCTACCGGCTTGCCCTTATCGATCCCGACGACACGGTGCGGGAGCTTGCTCTGCGCCTGGCCTCCGAAGAGGCCAACCCGGAGCTGCTGGATACGTACCTGCGGGCAGCGGTGGCCGACCCCGAAATGCAGGTGCGCCAGGCCGCGGTGGAGGAGCTGAGCGCATTCACGCTTACGGCGCAGGTCGACGATTGGCCCGACGAAGTTCAGACCAAGCTGGAGCGGGCGCTGGTTGGTGTCCTCCATCTGCCCGGCGCTGACGCCGATCTTCGCAAGGCGGCGCTGCTGTCGCTTTCCTATCTGACCACTCCGCAGACCGAGGTGGAGATCCGCCAGGCTCATCTGCAGCCTGATCTCCGCGACGTGGCGATCGAGGCGATGGGTCGCAATTGTCAGGAGATGTGGATTCCGGACATCCGAGCCGAGCTCCGAGATTCCGATCCTCGCCTTCAGATCACCGCCGCGAAGGCCGCGGCGGAGCTGGAGGATCCGGAGCTGGTGCCGGATCTGGTTCAGCTCCTGCGGGACTCAGACGAGGACGTCAAGTTTGCGGCGATCGAGGCGCTCGGGCTGATCGGCGGCGACGACGCGAAGAGCGCATTGACCCAGCTACTCGAGTCTCGAAACCGAACTCTGCGGAATGCGGCGCGAGAGGCGCTCGACGAGCTGACTACCAACGAAGATCCGTTTGGCAGCGCCTTCTAGATAAGAGAACAGACATGGTGGTCTCGACCACCATGTCCCTGGAACCAAAGAGAGGGTGGCCGCCGAAGCAACCACCCCCTCTTCTGTTTGTTCCTGGTCTAGTTCAGCGAGGGAGAGCCGACCGCGGTGCGCTCGGCGATCTCCTTCCAGTAGAAGCAGGCAACCCAGTGGTCCGGCCGCACTTCTTCCAGAGGCGGCTCGGCCTCTGAGCAGTCGGATCGCACGAAAGGACAGCGCGGATGGAACCGGCAGCCGGACGGCGGGTTTACTGGGCTCGGGACGTCGCCCTGCAGAATGATTCGAGAGCGCCGTTTCTCGATCACAGGGTCAGGAATCGGAACCGCTGAGAGCAGGGCTTTGGAATACGGGTGCAGTGGCAGATCGTGCAGCTCGTTCCGGTTGGCCATCTCCACAATCTTGCCGACGTACATGACGGCCACGCGATCGCTGATGTGGCGAACCACGGCCAGGTCGTGGGCGATGAACAGGTAGGTCAGGTTGTATTCAGCCTGCAGCTCTTCGAGCAGGTTGATGATCTGAGCCTGGATCGACACGTCAAGCGCGCTGATGGGCTCGTCGCACACGATGAATTCGGGCTCGAGGGCCAGGGCCCGGGCCAGTCCGATACGCTGCCGCTGCCCACCGCTGAACTCATGCGGATAGCGGTTGGCGAAGTAGGGGTTCAGCCCTACCACTCGCAGCATCTCACGCACGCGCTCCTCGCGCTCCTTGCCCTTGGAGATGTTGTGAATCTCGAGAGGCTCCGAGACAATGCCGCCGACCGTCATGCGAGGGTCCAACGATGCGAACGGATCCTGGAACACCATCTGGGCGTTTCGCTGATAGGCCTTGAGGTCTTTCCCTTTGGCCTTCGTTACATCGTGCCCTTCGAACGTGACGCTCCCGGCGGTGGGCTCATAGATCTGGAGAACCGCCCGTCCGGTGGTCGACTTGCCGCATCCGCTCTCACCCACCAATCCGAGGGTTTCGCCCCGCCGGACGTGAAAGGTGATGTCGTCGACTGCGTGCACGTGACCAACGACCCGATCGAAGACAATGCCGCTTCGAATCGGGAAATACATTTTTAGGTTCTTGACCTCGACGAGGTTCTCGGCAGTATTCTGCGCCACCTCGGTCATTGCCTTAGTTCCTCCCCGCGTAGACGTCGACCCAGCAGGCTACATGGTGGTCATTTCCGACGTTCTCGAGCTTCGGATTCTCCTCGCCAGATTTTTCGACCGCGTAGACGCAGCGAGCCTGGAACGGGCACGAGTTGCCGATGGTGATGAGGTCCGGCGGGAAACCCTCGATCGGCACCAGCTTTGACTTCCGTTCCATGTCCATGCGCGGAATTGAGCGGAGCAGCCCGAGGGTGTAGGGATGCCGCGGGTTGGCGAACAACTCCTCGGTGGTTGCTGCTCAACGATGTAGCCCGCGTACATCACGTTAATGCGATCGCAGAGGCCCGCCACGACGCCGAGGTCGTGCGTGATCATGATCAGGGCCATCCCGACCTCTTTACGGAGCTTGGTCAGAATTTCCAGGATCTGGGCCTGAATCGTTACGTCGAGTGCTGTCGTTGGCTCGTCCGCAACTAACAGCTTCGGCTCGCAGGCCAGGGCCATTGCGATCATGACGCGCTGGCGCATGCCGCCGCTGAACTGGTGTGGATACTCCCGGAGGCGGGTTCGGGCCGCCGGGACCTCCACCAGCTCGAGAAGCTCGATCGCCCGCTTGTCCGCGGCTGACTGGTCGAGGCCCTTGTGAAGAATCAATGGCTCGGTCATCTGAGTGCGGATCGTTAGTACCGGATTGAGCGAGGTCATTGGATCCTGGAAGATCATTGCGACCTCGTTGCCGCGGATCTTCCGGAGCTGGTCCTCGTTGAACGTGCGAAGGTCTTTGCCCTCGAAGAACACATTACCAGCGGCGATGCGTCCAGGCCGGGGGACCAGGTTGAGCAGGGAAAGGGCGCTAATGCTCTTGCCACACCCGCTCTCTCCCACGAGGCCGACCGCTTCGCCGGGCATGACCGTGTACGAGATGCCATTCACTGCGTGAACGATGCCATCCCCAGTAGGGAATTCAGTCCGGAGGTTCCGAACGTCTAATAGAGGTTCCACGATCCCCACCCACGAAATGTGCGTCGGCTGTCCCGACGTGTTGGATTATACGGATAGCTTGACCGTTATCGCTGTCAAGCTAGGTTCGCCCCACGCGGCGCGAATGGCGCGGATGCTACAGGAATCGCGCGTGACCCGTCAAGGAGCGTGGCGGTCGCCGACGCCGGCGAGACCCGACAGTCGGCGGCTTATCCAGGTCCGCCACCGCCCCATCGCGAGGGCGTGGATCATGAGCCGACGGCTCTCCCGGCCCAGACTTACGAGCCTATCGACGGGTGTAGACCCGAGCTGTTTTCCACCATAAATCCCGGCTACGTAGGCTTCGGTCAGCGTCCCGATTCGGTCGCCGGCGGCGGGCACCAATCGTTGGAGGTCGCTTCCGTACTCGTATGGCGTCTGTGAAGGCCGGGGGCCTATGCCACACCAGGTGGCGAGCCGCACCACCTGCGCATATGGACGGGTTGCCGCTGGGAGCCGACCGATCCCTCGCCGCCAGACAATGGCCATTCCAATTAGGCCGCCGACAACAATAAGCAGCCCGGCCGCCAATAGCCCGAAGACAAGAATAAGGTTCGGCCCCGATTGAACCGGAGGCAATACTAGTGGGCCGGAGCTGCCGAAATCGTCTTCGTCGTCGTAGAGATCGGGATAGTTGGAATCAAACGAGCTCGCCGTAATCGTCTCGTCGCCAAATATCGGCGTGGGAGACGTCTCAGGTCGAACCGGGGCGGGGCGGTTTGCTGACGGCTCGAACGTGATCCAGCCGTAACCGGGGAAGTAGACCTCGGTCCAGCTGTGGGCGTGATGCTCGGTGGCGATGTAGGACTGGGTGGAGGCATCCCAGTCGCCGGTCACGTACCCGCTCGCCACTCGGGATGGAATGCCGACCGAGCGCAGCATGACTGCCATCGCGGTCGCGAAGTAGTCGCAGTACCCTTCTTTCGACTGGAATACCAGGAAGCTGACCCAGTCCCGATCCGCCGGTGGCACCGGCACTCGCGTGCTATAGGTTAGCCCGCGCAGGTATTGCTGAACGTTGATGGCCGCGTCGTAGGGGTTGGAGGCATCTCCAACCACCCGTCGACTCTCCGCCCGCAGGCGATCGGGAAGCTGGGGTGGAAGCTGAAGATAACTGTTCGTCCAGTAGGGATAGGTATTGGACGCCTGACGAAGGTCCGCGCCCGACGCCGTGGACACCGACGCCAGCACGCTGTACCGCTGCTGCTCGTGGATCGGAGCGAGCGGCCGCAAGGACCCATAGTCGTGGCGGTCGCCGTTGCGGAAATCGTAGACCGTCGGGATGCTAACTGTCAGTGGGTCGTCGGGCGCATAGATGACCGAAGTGGAAGGGGCCAGCAAAGTAACCGTGAACTCGGAAAACTTGCGAGAGCCTTCAGTATCCATCGAGCCCTCGAGTGGCTCGCGCCGCTCCAGCCGCTGGGACGTCGTCTGCGAGCTCGTCATTGCGCGCCCGGTGTACTGATCGTAGGTCACCGCCCGCCAATAGCCCGGCTCCCGGCCGGAGATGCGCAATACCGGATTGTCGCCGAGCTCGAAGGACCCCCGAGGGGCCATCGTCTGCGCTACGGTAAGGCCTTTGCCCGGTAGTGATGAAGGATTGAGCGCGGCAAACAGGCGGTCGAAATTGGTCTGCAGCTGTTGCCAGGGCCCGGAGACATTCTCCCAGGCGGACGCCACTCCCTTGTGGACGTCACCAGCCGGGATTCGCCACGCAACGAACAGAATCAACAACCCGACGCCCACGCCGGTCAACGCGTAGCCTCGGCCGGGATTCAAGCTCTCAGCCACCGCTTCCGTGCGCCAGCGCTCGGTTCGCATCAGAGTCGTCGACTGGACGAGCAGCCCGATGCTGGCCAGCAAGTGGACGAAAACGAGCGGGAGCATATCGGGCGGCGAATATGAGAGGTTCAAAAGGAGGGCGGCTCCGCTGGGAACGATCGCCCACCATGGGTTGAGCTTACGGATGGCGCCGAATCCGCCGATATAGGCGATGAGCCAGGCCAGGAGGCCCATCGAATACGCGAAGAGCAGGTTATCGGTGCTCGGCGCTCCGGTGGAGGCGGCTTGTAGCCAGAGCGCCACCCGAGTGGTGAAGGCACCCACCCGGTCCCAGGTCTCGGGCTGCGGTAGAGACGATGCGTACAGAAGGGTCGTGATGGTCAGCCCGACCAGGGTGGCCAGAATGTGGCTTAGCTGCCACTTGGCTCGGAGGGAGGCGAGGATCAGGCTGCAGCCGAGGCCCCCGAGCGCCAACCAGGGTACCGGCTCCAGACGCTCGGACCACCCCGATGATTGCACCGAAATCGCCGGCGACAATACGATGACCCCGACCAGCGCGGTCGCAAGCCAGCCGCGACGGATGCGCCGGAACTCATCGATTCCTCCGACGTCAAACACCATTACTCACGCTCCACGCTGCCTTGTGACTGGCAGCCTGGGCAGGCTCGGCCAATAGCTGGTCGAGAGGCTCGCCACGCTTTACCAGGTAAACCGGGATACTGGCAGCGGCCAGAGATCCCACCACGTCGATGGACTGGATTCCACTGCCGAACGTCGACGACTCGATGAGCGTCACCATGACATTGACCCCGCGCTCGTTTAGATGCTGGCAGACGCCGACCCACTCGGTATCTGTCGACGGAGTGACGACTACCACCGTGGATAGCCGACTGAAGCGGACGCTCTCCGCCGAAAGGGTCTGTCCGATGGGCATCCAGCGATCCGCGCGTACGACCGCAAGCAGCTCAAGGAACTTGGTGAGCTGGCGGGAGCCCCGGTCGGCGTGAATGATCTCGTTCTGGGCCAGGAACCCCACCGAGCGGTTCTGCATCAAGAAATGCTTGGCCAGCGAGGCGGCGATCGTAACCGCGGATTCCTCGGTCGACTCGGGGCCGCGCCCAAAATGCCCGTAGCGGTTGATATCCAGGGCGATCCAGATGTCGGCGAACGGATCGAGCTCGAACTCCTTGACCATCAGGCGACCCTGGCGAGCGGTTGAAGGCCAGTGAATGCGGCTCAGCGGGTCGCTGGGCACGTAATCACGAACGCCCGCCGCGGTCGGCGTAACGTACGGGACGTGGCCGCTCGGACGGGCACCCCCGGGCAGATCGCCGGGAATGCGGGCGGGTGTGATGAAATCGACCGTCTGGGGATACACGGTGATGGTGTCGCCCGATGGGAAATGTGCCTTCTGCTGGAAGAGGCCGAACGGGTCGCCGGTGCTGATGACGATATCGCCCAGTGTAAACCGTCCCCTCATGGTGCATTGCGTTCGCAACGTCCAGCTGCGACGCGCGCTCGGTCCGAGAAAGAATCCCCGCCGGATGGCGTGGCCGGTGAGGCTCGAATCGGATTCCAGCTCCACCCAGGGTTTGGGCAGCAGCCAGGTGTTGTCGACGGCTACCCATTCTTCGAAGTAGCCGCCAACCTCGGCCCGCTGAGCTCGCGTCCGCCGGACTACGTCGACAGTTCGGCCCCCCACGATTGCCCAGGCGGCTGCTATGAAGACCAGCAGGAGCGTTAGGTAGGCAACGTGGTACATGACGCTCCAGCCACCGACAAGGGCCGCCAGGAGGGTGCCAAGGCACAGGGCGACGAGGCCAAAGGTCTTCATCCGCGTGCCGCGCCGAGGCGAGCGAACGACGGAGAAGAAGCGACGGTCACGGTGGTCGCTACGCCGGGACTCGGGTGCCGGGGACCGGGACCGTCTGCAAAATCTCCTGAATAACCGAGGACGACTGCACGTTTCGAATGCGGGCGGCCGGGTTGAGGATTACCCGGTGACCTAGCACCGGCTCGGCCAGCGTCTTTACGTCGTCGGGAATCACGTAGTCCCGACCCATGAGGAGCGCCAGTGCCTGCGTGGTGCGGAAGAGCGACAGGGACCCACGCGGGCTGGCCCCGAGATAGACGTCGGCGTGGGAGCGGGTCGAGCTCACGATGTCCACGATGTACTGACGAACCAGCGGATCTACTCGGATCTCGCGAACGACCCGATGGACCTCGATAAGGTCCTCGACGTCCACCACCTGCTCGATGTCGTCGATCGGGTGAGACAGCGTCTGAGAATCCAGGATCGCTGCCTCGTCCGCGCGGGAGGGGTAGCCCAGGCGAATGCGCATGATGAAGCGGTCCAGTTGAGCCTCGGGCAGGGGGAATGTGCCCTCGTATTCGATCGGATTCTGCGTCGCCATGACCATGAACGGTGGGGGTAGCGGGTGAGTCACCCCGTCCACGGTGAGCTGGTGCTCTTCCATCGCTTCGAGGAGGGCCGACTGGGTTTTTGGGGTGGCTCGGTTGATTTCGTCGGCCAGCAGGATTTGGGCCACGATTGGACCCGGCCTGAACTGAAACTCTTCGGTCTTCTGGTTGTAGATAGAAACGCCCGTTACGTCGCTTGGAAGCAGGTCCGGCGTGAACTGGATGCGGCGGAAGCTACAGCCGATGGACCGGGCGAGGGACTTGGCCAGCATGGTCTTGCCGACCCCCGGCACGTCCTCAATAAGGACGTGGCCTTCGCTCGCTAGCGCGATGAGGGCAAGCTCCACTTCGCGGCGCTTGCCGATCAGAACGTGGGAAACGTTCTCCAGCACCGTCCGTAGGGCCGTGTTCGCGTCCGACATTCGTTCCTCAGCTCGGTGACGAGTGTAAGCCCTTTCTTAGAAAGGCGAAGCCATTCTAAGAGAGAAATGCAAACTTGAGTAGCCGGGTCGTCTAGCGTCCGTGGCAGAACTTGTATTTTTTTCCGCTACCACAGGGGCAGGGATCGTTGCGGCCTAGTTTTCGGCCAGCTTTCACCGGCTGAGCGGAGCCTCCGTCTCGATTGACCGCCGCCGCCTGAAGACGGGGCCGCGGGCGAGGCTCGTGCGCGATCGTGACGTGAAAGATCGTGTGGGCCACGTCATGCTGCATCGCGCGTAGAAGCTCCTCGAACATCCGGTGGGCTTCCACCTTGTACTCGACGAGAGGGTCGCGCTGACCGTAGGCTCGAAGCCCAATGCCGTTCCGGAGGTCATCCAGGTCGGTGAGATGGCGGACCCAGTGGGTGTCGATGATACGGAGCACGACTTCGCGCTCTGCCTGGCGCATGATCTCCGGGCTAAGCTGCTGCTCCTTGGCAGCATAGGCCTCTTCGGCCATTTGCTTGAGCGTTTCTTTGATCTCGTCTGGCTTCTGATCGAAATCGATCGGCTCGGTCGCCACCAATGGGATAAGGCGAGCTGCGGCCTCGGTGAAGCCTTCGAGATCGACCTCATCGTGGCGGCCGCCGAAAAAGGCGTCCACGAGCTCGTCGATCTCCCGATCGACCCAATCCATAATGGTCTGGTGGCGGGCTTCCTCGTCCAAAACCGCTCGTCGATCCGCGTAAACGATCTCTCGCTGCTTGTTCATCACGTCGTCGTACTCGACCACGTGCTTGCGCAGGTCAAAGTTGTGAGCCTCGACCTTCTGCTGAGCCGTCTCGATGGACTTCGAGACCAGGCCGTGCTCGAGCGGCACATCTTCCTCGAGGCCCAGCTTGTCCATCAGGTTCGAGATTTTTTCGCCGCCGAAGCGCCGCATAAGGTCGTCTTCGAGCGAGATGTAGAAGCGCGAGGATCCCGGGTCGCCCTGTCGGCCGGCGCGCCCGCGTAGCTGGTTGTCGATTCGTCGCGCCTCGTGACGCTCGGTGCCGATGATGTGGAGGCCGCCCATCTCGATGACGTTGTCGTGGTCGCGGGCGCACGTCTCCTGAGCTTCTCGCTCGGCCGTCTCGATCGCTTCAGGGGGAATCTCTTCTTCGCCCTTGAACTTGCGATGAAGCATGCTCTCGGCGAGTCCCGCCGCGTTTCCACCTAGGAGGATGTCGACGCCTCGGCCAGCCATATTGGTGGCAATCGTTACCGCGCCCGGACGACCCGCCTGGGCGATGATGCCCGCCTCTCGCTCGTGCTGCTTGGCGTTGAGAACCTCGTGGCGGATACCCGCCCGCTGCAGCATCGCGGCCAGCTGCTCACTCTTTTCGATGGAAACGGTGCCGACCAGAACCGGCCGACCCGTCTCGTTCAGCTCCTTGATCTCGTCGACCACGGCCCGGAACTTGGCGAGCTCGGTCTTGTAAATCACGTCGGCCTGGTCGCGGCGAACCATCGGCCGGTTGGTGGGGATGGGAACCACGTCCAGGTTGTAGATCTTGCGGAATTCTTCCTGCTCGGTGGCCGCGGTGCCCGTCATCCCCGCGAGCTTCTCGTACATGCGGAAGTAGTTCTGGAAGGTAATTGTGGCAAGGGTGACGTTCTCTCTCTGAACGCGAACGCCTTCTTTCGCTTCAATTGCCTGGTGGAGACCTTCCCCGTAACGGCGGCCGGGCATGAGACGGCCGGTGAACTCGTCGACGATGACGACCTCACCGTCGTTGACCACGTAGTCCTTGTCCAGCTTGTACAGGAACTCGGCCTTCAAGGCCTGGTCGAGGTAGTGCGTCATCTCGTAGTTTTCGGCGTCGTACAGGTTGATAACGTTGACCGCCCGCTCGACCTTGGCGATTCCCTCCTCGGTGAGAGAGATGGCCCGCTGCTTTTCGTCGATGGTGAAGTCTTCGGTGGGGCGTAACCGGGGCACCACGCGAGCGAACGTCACATAACTCTCGGTCGACTCTTCGGCAGGGCCCGAGATGATGAGGGGCGTCCGCGCCTCGTCGATCAAGATATTGTCGATCTCGTCCACGATCGCGAAGTGAAGCCCTCGCTGCACCGCGTCGCTAGCGATCCAAACCATGTTGTCGCGGAGGTAATCGAAGCCAAACTCGTTGTTGGTGCCGTACGTCACGTCGGCCGCGTACACCTGTCGGCGAACCGGAATGGGCATGTCGTGCTGAATGGCGCCGACGGAAAGGCCGAGCTTTCGATAAATGGGGGCCATCCACTCGGAGTCGCGTTTGGCCAGGTAGTCGTTCACGGTGACGACGTGCACGCCTTCGCCGGCAATAGCGTTGAGGTAGGTTGGGAGAGTCGCGACGAGCGTTTTGCCCTCGCCCGTCCGCATCTCCGCAATCTTTCCGCTGTGGAGGACCGCTCCGCCGAGGAGCTGGACGTCGTAATGACGCTGACCGATTGCACGACGCGCCGCCTCCCGCACGCAGGCAAATGCTTCGGGCAGGAGATCGTCGAGGGGCTCGCCGGCCAGAAACCGACCGCGAAACTCCGCCGTCTTATCGGTCAGGCGCTCGTCGGAAAGGGCGACCGTTTCGTCTTCGAGCTGGTTGACGCGTTCGATATAGGGTTGGAGCCGTTTGAGCTCGTTCTCGGGGTTATCCCCGAGCATTTTGTTCAAGAATCCAAGCACGCAGTACTTCCTCTGATCGGGACCTGGGCGCTCGGAGCTTTCACATCACGAAGGGCCCGATCACATGATACCCGTTAGGTCAGGCGTGGGCAGGTCGTTGGCAGCGCAGGCGGCGCGGAGCACCGTGGCAGCCTGCGGCGGCTCCGGAGCTGATGGTCCGGACCCGAGCGGATCACCCTCGACTGGTGCGCCAGCCAGAATTCTTCCCGCCATGGCGACGCCGCCGTCGATTACCTGAAGGTCGTACCCACCCTCGAGGAGAAGGATCAACCGGCCGTGACAAACCTCATCCGCCAGACCCTTGATCCGCATCACGATTTGCCCATAGCCCTGGAGTGAGAGCCGCATCTGCGCTAGCGGGTCCGCCCAGTGGGCATCGAAGCCGATCGACACCAGGATCGCGTCGGGACGGAAGCGACGAAGTGCGGGTATGAGCACTCCATCGGTTGCCCCCAGAAACGTCGCGTCGCCGCAGCCGGCCATCAACGGAACGTTGATCGTCGCCCCGGATCCGTCATCCACGCCCGTATCTTCGACCCGCCCCGTTCCGGGATAGAACGGATACTGGTGCGTAGAGTAGTAAAGGACATCCGGCCGCCCATAGAAGATCTCCTGGGTGCCATTGCCATGGTGGACGTCGATATCGACGATCGCGACGCGCTGTGCCCGCCCCGCCCGAATTGCCCAGTCGGTAGCAATGGCGCCAGTGTTGAACAGGCAGAAGCCCATCGAGCGCTGGCTGGTAGCGTGATGGCCCGGCGGCCGAACGATCACGAACGCGTTGTTCGCATCGCCGGTCAGAACGTCGTTCATCGCCTGGAGGCCCGCTCCGACCGCGCATTGCGCGGCGACCAGCGACGGCGGCATGACAAACGTGTCCGGATCGACCCATCCGCCGCCGGAAGCGGCGAGAGTTTCGACCTTCCGCACCTGCTGTTCGTTGTGGACCGCTGCAATGTCTGCCAGCTCGGCCGGCTCGACCGTCGGCCACGCATAGAGATCAGCATCCCGTTGGAGCGCGGCGAGGGCGGATTTTACCCGGTTCGGCGATTCGGGATGACCTGGCGCGTAGTGATCCAGGCAGCGCGGATCGGCGTAAATCGCGGTGGCCATTCGGGCTCCTCGGTTCAAATGGGGCCCGGCTAGAGGTGAGCGAAAACGTGCCTCAAGCTCGCACCCCTTGAACCGACATTACGACATGCCGGAGCCAGGGGCAAGCCGCGGGCGCGCCTTCGGGACCGGTGGCCGCTCGGCCGGAGTAGCCGGTGGAGAAGACGGTGGCGCTGCTGGCGCGGGTAGGGGGTCTTCGACTGGAAGCCCGCAGAACACGCGCTCGAGCGCCTCACCCTCAAGGGTCTCCCGCTTCATCAGCTCGGCAGACAGGAGATCGAGGATGTGGCGGTTCTCGGTCAGCAGCCGCATTGCCTCGTCGTGCGCATGCTCGATGAGGAGCCTTATCTCCTCGTCGATCGCCTCGGCGACCTTTTCGCTGTAGTTCTTCTGCTCGCCGATCTCGCGACCGAGGAAGATCATCTCTTCCTTGTGGCCGAAGGTCCGCGGGCCGAGAACATCGCTCATGCCGTATTCGCAGATCATCTTGCGCGCCAGATTAGTGGCGACTTCGATATCGTTCTGGGCGCCGGTGCTCATCTCGCCGTAGACCAGCTTCTCCGCACAGTGACCGCCCAGGGTTCCTGCCAGTCGGTCCTGGAACTGAGAGCGCGTCCACATGTGGCGATCTTCGACTGGCAGGAAGCGGGTATATCCACCCATCATGCCGTGCGCGATGATCGTGATCTTGTGAACCGGGTCGTGATTTTTGAGGAACCGCGCGACCACCGCGTGCCCACCCTCGTGGAAGGCCGTCCGCTCTTTCTCCTCGTCGGAGATGATTCGGCTCCGCCGCTCGGGGCCAGCGATCACGCGATCAATCGCGTCTTCCATCTCAGCCATGCCGATGGTCTGACGGTTTCGGCGGGCGGCGATGATGGCGCCCTCGTTGATGAGGTTCGCCAGATCCGCGCCAGAGAAGCCGGGGGTCTGCTTGGCCAGCACGTTGAGGTCCACGCTTGGCTCCAGCGGCTTGCCCTTCGCATGCACGTCCAGAATCGCGCGGCGGCCGCCAATATCAGGCGCCGG
>Ga0170475_109208678_pt1 | contig 13990 bp, 10 predicted proteins | sample Soicark_Litter_5_FD_111474 | JGI IMG/M metagenome (GOLD analysis project Ga0170475, IMG submission 111474) | Avena fatua rhizosphere microbial communities from Hopland, California, USA. Combined Assembly of 48 SPs | reverse complement strand
GTGCATGGCGCTCCGTCTCTCGACGCGGCCGAGGCCGAGGCGCTGGTGGCCGACGCCGACCACATCTGCGCTGGCCACGTGCTGCTGTTTGCCGAGCGCCGCTTCGACGTCGGCGTGCCGACCGTCTGGAACCGCGACCCCGGCACCGGCGTGACCGGCCCGGCGATTTTCGCCGGAGACATTCCGGTCACCCGGCACGAGCTGGTTGGCGACATCAAGCACGTGTGGGAACTGAACCGCCACCTGCACCTGGTGCGGCTGGCCCAGGTCTGGGCCTTGACGCGCGAAGCGCGCTGGCTGCACGCGCTGGAGCAGCAGTTGCGCAGCTGGCTCGACCAGTGCCCGCCGCTGGTCGGCCCCAACTGGACCAGCCCGCTCGAACTGGGCATCCGCCTGATCAACTGGAGCCTGATCTGGCAGCTTGTCGGCGGCACGGCCAGCCCCCTGTTTGCCGGCGAATCGGGGCAGCGCCTGCGCGCCGATTGGTTTGACAGCATCCACGCCCATTGCCGCACGATAGCGCGCCACCTGTCGCGCCATTCGTCGGCCAACAACCATTTGATCGGCGAACTGGCCGGCCTGTACGTCGGCGCCGCGACCTGGCCATGCTGGAAGGCATCGGCCGGCTGGCGCGAACAGGCCAGGCGCGAACTGGAGCACGAAGCCGTGGCCCAGTATTCGCGCGATGGCGTCAACCGCGAGCAAGCCTTTGCCTATCACGTGTTTTCGGCCGAATTCCTGTTTTTCGCCGGCCTGCTCGGCCAGGCCAGCGGCCAGCCGTTCTCGCGCAGCTACTGGCGTACGCTTCAGCGCGCCCTGCGCTTTCTACGCTCGGTGCGCGACGTCGGCGGCCACATGCCGATGGTCGGCGACGCCGACGACGGCGCCGTGTTCCGCCTCGACGCAGCCGGCGGCGACCGCGCCGCCCAACTGCTGGCGCTGGGCGAGACCGTCTTTGACGGCCGCGCCGACACCCATCCGGCCGTGCGCTGGCTGCTGCACGCGTTGCCCGGCACGCGGCCCGATGCCGACCTGCACGAACCCGAGACCGCCTGGTCCTTTCCGGACGGCGGCTATTTGCTGTTCGGCTCGCACTTCGGCGCCCCGTGCGAAATCAAGGGCATACTCGACTGCGGCCCGCTCGGCTACCTCGGCATCGCCGCGCACGGCCATGCCGATGCGCTGTCGCTGACGCTGTCGGTCGGGGGCGAGCCATGCCTGATCGACCCCGGCACCTATTCCTACTGGCGGGAGCAGAAATGGCGCGACTATTTCCGTGGCACATCGGCCCATAACACGGTGCGCATCGATGGGCTCGACCAGTCGCGGAGCGGCGGGCGCTTCATGTGGCTGCGCAAGGCGTGCGCCAGCATCGAGCGCATGCCCAGCTCCGCGCACGAGTTCGATTTCCGCGGTTCGCACGACGGCTACGCCCGCCTGGCCGACCCGGTGCGCCACGTACGCAGCGTGCGTTTCGATGCCGGGACCGCCACACTGGTGGTGCGCGACGAGGTGGCGGCCAGGAAGCCGCACCAGGTCGAGCTGTTCTGGCACTTCGCGCCGGAACTCGACGTGCGCCTGTCCAGCCGCGGACTGGCGGTGCGCGGCAAGCGCTTCGTGCTGCAGATGCAAGCCAGCGGCGCCGATCTGAAACTGGAACTCGTGCGCGGGGCCGAGAATCCACCCCTGGGCTGGTTTTCGCGCAGCTATGAATCGAAGCAGGCGTGTGACGTGCTAAAAATCTCGACGGTATCGTCCGCCGTGCCGGTCGAGTGCAGGTTTACAATAAGGTTTTTTAACGATTGACCAATATCAGGAAGGTTCTCATACATGCTCATTTATTTGGTTGCCGGTGCCAGGCCCAACTTCATGAAGATCGCGCCGATCGTGCGCGCGTTGCAGGCGCAGCAGGTGCTGTCGTTCAAGATCGTCCACACCGGCCAGCACTACGACCGGGAGATGAACGACGTCTTCTTTGAAGAGCTCGGTATTCCCGAGCCCGAGGTGTTCATGGCCGCCGGCGGCGGCAGCCATGCTCAGCAGACCGCGAAAATCATGGTCGGTTTCGAGGAACTGTGCATGGCCGAACGCCCGGCCGCGGTGCTGGTCGTGGGCGATGTCAACTCGACGCTGGCCTGCTCGATTGTCGCCAAGAAACTCAACATCCCGGTCGCCCACGTGCAGGCCGGTCTGCGCAGCGGCGACATGGCCATGCCCGAGGAAATCAACCGCCTCGTCACCGACAGCATTTCCGACTGGTTCTTTGTCACCGAACCGTCGGCCGCCGAGCACCTGCGCCGCGAAGGCAAGCCCGATGCGGCCGTCCATTATGTCGGCCACGTGATGATCGACAATGTGCTCTACCAGGCCGACAAGCTGACCCGCGCCGATACCTCGGGCTTCGAGACCAGCGCGTTCAAGGCGGCGCGGCAGGAGAACGGGGGCCGCTACGGCGTGGTCACGCTGCACCGTCCCAGCAACGTGGACGATCCGGACACCTTCGCGCGCATCGCCGGCGCGCTGAAAGAAATTGCCACTGAGCTGCCCCTGATCTTCCCGGTGCATCCGCGCACCCGTGCCAACCTCGACAAATTCGGGATCGACCTCGGCCCGAACATCACGCTGGCCGGCCCGCAAGCCTACATGGCCTTTCTCAACCTGTGGAAGGACGCGGCGGTCGTGCTGACCGACAGCGGCGGGCTGCAGGAGGAAACCACGGCGCTCGGCGTGCCGTGCGTGACGATCCGCGAGAACACCGAGCGCCCGGTGACGGTCGAGGAAGGCTCGAACGTGCTGGCCGGAACCGACCCGGAGAAGATCATCCGCGAGGCGCGCCGCGTGCTGCGCGGCGAGGGCAAGCAGGGCCGCCGGCCCCACCTGTGGGACGGCAAGGCCGCCGAACGCATCGTCGCCATCCTGACCAAGGAGCTCGGATGATGGAACGCATCACGTTGATGGGCTGCCAGATCGACAATCTGTCCATGGAAGAAACCCTGGGCAGGGTCGAGCGCTTCATTCAATCTGGTTTGCCCATCAGCACGTGGTGGTCAATGTCGATAAACTGGTCAAGGCCAGCCGCGATCCTGAGCTGCGGCGCATCATCAACGAATGCGCGCTGGTCAACGCCGACGGCATGCCGGTGGTCTGGGCCTCGCGCCTGCTCGGCAAGCCGCTCAAGGAACGGGTGGCCGGGATCGATCTGTTCGAGGCGCTGATGTGCCGCGCCGGCGAGAAGGGGTGGCGCGTGTTCCTGCTCGGCGCGCGCGAGGAAGTCGTCAGCGCCGTGGCCAGCGCCTACCGGCGCAAGTATCCGAAGCTGGTGCTGGCCGGCTACCGCAACGGTTACTGGAAGGGGGAGGCGGAAGAAGCGATGGTCGCCGAGCAGGTGCGCGTCAGCCGCGCCGACCTGCTGTTCGTGGCGATCAGCTCGCCGAAAAAGGAGCAGTTCCTGGGCCGCTACCAGGCCGAGATGAAGATTCCTTTCGCAATGGGCGTGGGCGGCAGCTTCGACGTGGCGATCGGACGCGTCAAGCGCGCTCCGCGCTGGATGCAAAAGTGCGGGCTCGAATGGTTTTACCGCTTCCTTCAGGAACCGGTGCGCATGTTTCGCCGCTACTTCATCGATGATCTGGCCTTCATCTGGCTGTTCATTAAGGAAGCGGTGCGCAAGTAGATGAAACGGGAATAACGGCGGCCGCGAGACGGGCGGGGATGGGAATTTTTTTACGAAAGACAAGACGATGAAGATTCTGGTTACGGGCGGCATGGGCTATATCGGTTCCCACACCGTCGTCGAATTATTGGATGCCGGCTACGAGGGGGTCGTGGTCGACAACCTCTCCAACAGCCAGCGGTCGGTGCAAGAGCGCGTCGAGAAAATTGCCGGCAAGCGCATCGAGTTCGCCCAGGCCGACATCCGCGACCGCCCGGCGATGGAAGCCATTTTCGCTTCGCACCAGGTCGGCGCGGTCATCCACTTCGCCGGACTGAAGGCGGTCGGCGAATCGGTGGCGCAGCCGCTGCGCTACTACGACAACAACGTCTCCGGCAGCGTCGTGCTGTTCGAGACGATGGCCAAGTTCGGCGTCAAGACGGTGGTCTTCAGTTCCTCGGCCACCGTCTATGGCGACCCGGCCTCGGTGCCGATCCTCGAAGACTTCCCGCTGTCGGCCACCAATCCCTATGGCCGCAGCAAGTTGATGATCGAGGAAATCCTGCGCGACCTCTCGAAGGCCGAGCCGGACTGGCGGATCGCGCTGCTGCGCTACTTCAATCCGGTGGGCGCCCACGAGAGCGGCCTGATCGGCGAAGAGCCGAACGGCATCCCGAACAACCTGGTGCCGTACATCGCGCAAGTGGCGAGCGGCCAGCGCGCCATGCTGTCTGTGTTCGGCGGCGATTACCCGACCCCGGACGGCACCGGCATGCGCGACTACATCCACGTGGTGGACCTGGCCATCGGCCACGTCAAGACGCTCGACCGGCTGGCGCGCGGGCCGGGCGTGCTGACCTACAACCTGGGCACCGGGCGCGGCAACAGCGTGTTGGAAATGGTGCGCGCGTTCGAGCAGGCAGCGGGGCGCCCGATCCCCTACCAGGTGGTGGCGCGCCGTCCCGGCGATATCGCCAAATGCTATGCCGATCCGAGCCGCGCGCGGGAGCAACTGGGCTGGGTCGCCGAGCGTGGCATTGCACAAATGTGCGCCGATGCATGGCGCTACCAGACAACCCCGAAGTAAGCCACAAGGACGTTCCAATGAAAGCAATGATTCTCGCTGCAGGCAAGGGCACGCGCGTACGTCCGCTCACCTATGACCTGCCGAAACCGATGATTCCACTGTTGGGCAAGCCCGTGATGGCTTACCTGGTCGAACACCTGGCGCGTCACGGCGTGACCGAAATCATGGTCAACGTCAGCTACCTGCACGAGAAGATCGAGGAGTATTTCGGCGAAGGCCACCAGTTCGGCGTGCAGATCGGCTACTCGTTCGAGGGCTACACCAAGGACGACGGCGAAGTCGTGCCCGAACCGGTCGGCTCGGCCGGCGGCATGAAGAAGATCCAGGAATTCGGCGGCTTTTTCGACGACGTCACCATCGTCCTGTGCGGCGACGCGCTGATCGACCTCGACCTCAAGGCGGCGCTGCTCGAACACCGCCGCAAGGGCGCGATGGCCTCGGTCATCACGCGCGAAGTCCCGTGGGATAAGGTGTCGTCGTATGGCGTCGTGGTGGCCGACCAGCAGGGCCGCATCACCCGGTTCCAGGAAAAGCCGGGCCGGGACGAGGCGCTGTCGAACTTCATCAGCACCGGCATCTACATCTTCGAGCCGGAAGTGATCGACCTGATTCCGTCGGGCGTGCCGTTCGACATCGGCTCGCAGCTGTTCCCGCAACTGGCCGACCGCGGCCTGCCGTTCTTCGCCCAGCGCCGCCCCTTCAAGTGGCTCGACATCGGCACCATGTCGGACTATTGGGACGTGCTGCAGAACGTGCTGACCGGCGAGGTCAACAACCTGGACATGCCGGGCATCCAGATCGAGCCCGGTTTGTGGGTCGGCTTGAACACGAGTATTGACTGGAACGGCACCACGATCGAGGGACCGGTCTATATTGGCTCGGGCGTGCGCATCGAGGCTGGCGTGCGGATCGTGGGACCGACCTGGATCGGCCACGGCAGCCACATCTGCGAAGGCGCCGAAATCATTCGGAGCGTGCTGTTCGAGTACACCCGCGTGTTGCACGACATAACGTTGCATGAAATGATAGTGTTCAAGGATTACAGCGTTGACCGCACCGGCGAAATGAAGCATTCCTCGGAATACAGCTCCGAGGAATGGCTCAATGCGCGCGACCGCCGCCGTACGCGCCGCAAGGAAATCGCAAACCAGAAAAGCAACAACCTAGAGAAAGCGAACGCATGAAAATCTACCCAGTCCTCCTCTCCGGCGGAGCCGGCACCCGCCTGTGGCCGCTGTCACGGGCGTTATTGCCCAAGCAGCTACTCCCGCTGGTATCCGACAAGACCATGTTGCAGGAGACCGCGTTGCGGGTGGCTGGCTGGCCGGGGCTGATGGCCCCATTGATCGTGTGCGGCAACGACCACCGTTTCCTCGTGGCCGAGCAGTTGCGCGAGATCGGAATCACCCCGCTGGGCATCCTGCTCGAACCGGTGGGGCGCAATACGGCGCCGGCGGTGGCCGCCGCCGCCCATTACCTGAAGGCGATCGACCCGGAGGCGGTGATGCTGGTGCTGCCGGCCGACCACGTGATCGAGGACCGCGCCGCCTTCAAGAATGCGGTCGAGCGCGCCCGGGCCCTCGTGGCGCATGGCGCGCTGGCGACCTTCGGCATCGTGCCGCAGGCGCCCGAAACCGGCTACGGATACATTCGCCGCGGCGACGAAGTGCCGGACTGCGCCGGCTGCTACAAGGTGGCGCGCTTCGTCGAGAAGCCCGACCGTGAAACCGCCGAGGCTTTCCTGGCCGACGGCGGCTATTACTGGAACAGCGGCATGTTCATGTTCCAGGCCGACCGTTACCCGACCGAGCTGGTCCGGTACAACCCGGACATCGCAGCCGCTTCCGAAGCGGCGGTATCCGCCGGCTACCGCGATCTCGATTTCTGCCGCCTCGATGAAGCCGCCTTCGCCGGCTGTCCCTCGGACTCGATCGACTATGCCGTGATGGAACGCACCCAGGACGCCGCCATGGTGCCGGCCGATATCGGCTGGAGCGATGTCGGCTCCTGGTCCGCGCTGCGGGAAGCGCAGCAGCTCGACGGCGACGGCAATGTCCGGCGCGGCGATGTCTATCTCGATGGCGTGAGCAATTCGCTGGTGCGCGCCGAGAGCCGCATCGTGGCCGTGGTCGGGGTTCAGGATCTGGTCGTGGTGGAGACGCACGACGCGGTGCTGGTGGCCCACAAGGACCAGGTGCACCGCGTCAAGCAGGTGGTCGACCACCTGAAGTCGAACGAACGCACCGAGCACCTGCATCACAAGCGGGTGTACCGGCCGTGGGGGTACTACGAGGGCATCGATGTCGGCGACCGGTTCCAGGTCAAGCGCATCACCGTCAAGCCGGGCGAGAAGCTGTCGCTGCAGATGCATCACCACCGTGCCGAGCACTGGGTCGTGGTGTCGGGCACGGCGCGCGTGACCTGTGGCGACCAGGTCAAGCTGCTGGCGGAAAACGAATCGACCTACATTCCGATCGGCATGAACCACCGGCTCGAAAATCCGGGCAAGCTGCCGCTGCACATCATCGAGGTGCAGTCCGGCAGCTACCTGGGTGAAGACGATATCGTCCGCTTCGAAGACGTCTACCGGCGCGCCTGATATTCAACAGTGCGAAGTGCCACGCCAACGTGGCATACAATGACCCGTCGAGAACCAGCAGGGGGGATGATGAAGATCGTTGCAGCGAGCAGCCTCGCGTTCGCGCTGTCCGGCCCCGCCATCGCCCATGCCGCCGGCGGCGTGCCGCTGCTGGACCTGGCTCTGCATGGGCAGCTTGAACGCTGGCTGGGCGCGGGTCCGCTTCAACTGGACAATATCTATACCCGTCAGGCAGGCGACGACTCGCTCGACTTCCATGCCGCCGCCGACAACAAGGGCGACACCTTTACGCTATTGCGGCTGACCACCCCCGAGGGCGCCAGCTACCTCGTGGGCGGCTACAATCCGCAAAGCTGGTCGTCCACCGACGGCTGGCATGTCACCGAGCGCGACCCGGAACGCACCGCCTTCATTTTCAACTACACGGCGCCGGCGGTTTACCGCCAGGTGCCGACCACCTACATCCTGCCCAGCCAGGGCGCGCGCCAGACCTTCAACGCGCCCGACCACGGCCCCACCTTCGGCGCCGGCCCGGACCTGTTCGTCGGCCGCCGCCTCGATACCGCCATTTCCTGGCAGGTCAGCTATGGCAATCCGGCGGATCAGGGCAAGAGCATCGTCGACCGCTCGCTCGGCGGCCGGTTCATGCACATCGATGCGATGGAACTGTACGCGGTCTCGGTCATTCCCGAGCCGGCCGCGGCGGGCATGCTGGCCGCCGGCCTGGGCCTGCTCGCTCTGGCGGGCCGGCGCCGGCCCGTCCGATCGGCGGTGCCTGCGGCAGGGTAAGCCGTGACCCCGGCATTGCGCGCCTGCCTGCTCCTGCTGCTCTCGTTCGCCGCCGGCGTCCCGTCCGCGAACGCTTCGCTGCAGCCGGACCAGCTTGCCATCGTCATCAACGACGACGATCCGCACAGCGTTGCCGTCGGCGACTATTACCGCATGCGCCGCCACATCCCGGCCGCCAATGTCGTGCACGTGCGCATTCCCGGCAAGCCGCACCAGATCAGCCCGGCGCGCTTTCGCCTGCTCAAGGAAGAAATCGATGCGGCGCTTGGTCCCCAGGTGCAAGCGGTGCTGATGGTGTGGACGGCCCCGTACGCGGTGGACTGCAATTCGATCACCGGCGCTTATACGCTCGGCTTCGACGCCGGCCAGTGCGTGACGACCTGCGCGGCCGGGCGCCCGAGCACCTATTTCAATTCCCCGTCACAGCAGCCGTTCAGCGACCACGGGATGCGCCTGTCGATGCTGCTGCCGGTTGAATCGGTGGAACAGGCCAAGGCGCTGATCGACCGCGGCGTGGCCAGCGGTTTTCGGCCGGTGCCGGCCACGGCCTACTACCTCGTCACCTCCGAGAAAGCGCGCAACGCCCGCGCCGGCTTCTTCCCGCCATCCGGGCGCATGGCAACCAAGCAGCTCACCACCAGGACCATGCGCGCCGACGCGCTCGAAGGGGCGCAGGACATCCTCATCTACCAGACCGGGATGGCTCGGGGGGACAAGCTCGGCACGCTCAGGTTCGTGCCGGGCGCGCTGGCCGACCACCTGACCTCGCTGGGCGGCGATCTGCTCGGCGCCGGCCAGATGAGCAGCCTGCGCTGGCTCGAAGCCGGAGCGACCGCCAGCTACGGCTCGGTCAGCGAGCCGTGCAACCACTGGCAGAAGTTCCCGAATCCGGCGGTGCTGCTGCGTCACTACGTGCAGGGCGGCAGCGCGATCGAAGCTTACTGGAAGAGCGTCGCCTGGCCGACCCAGGGGCTGTTTATCGGCGAACCGCTGGCCACGCCGTATCGCGGCCGCTAGGCAGCTTTGGGAGCGGGCGCCCCATGCAGGTCATGCAATAGTCCATTTGGCCTAATTCGTGGTCATAATCTTGCCAATTGGCACATTTAATATCCCTATGGAAAGAATGGATTTTTTGAAAACAATGGGCGTGCCCACCATCTCATCGGGATTACAATGAAAAACATCATTGCATCGATCTCCTCACCCGGACGGTTGACGTTACTCGCGGCCTTGTTGGCCGGGCCAGCATTCGCCGCGCCTGGCGATGTCGTCATCAGCCAGGTCTACGGCGCGGGCGGCAATAGCGGCGCCGCGTGGAACCGCGACTTCATCGAGCTGTTCAACCGCAGCAGCAACCCGGTCAGCCTGAGCGGCATGAGCGTGCAATACCAGTCTGCCACCGGCACCTCCTGGCAAGCGACCGCGCTGCCGGCCGTGACGCTGCAGCCCGGCCAGTACTTCCTTGTCACCGGCGCCGGCGGCTCGGTCGGCGCCGACGTCGGCGTGGCCGACCAGACCGGCAACCTGAACCTGTCGGCCACCGCCGGCAAGGTCGCGCTGTCAAACATCGCGACCGCGATGACGACCGCCGATGGCGGCGCCAACCTCATTGACCTGGTCGGCTTCGGCAGCGCCAACCGCTACGAGACGGCGGCCTCCCCCGCGCCATCGAACCAGAATTCGATCCAACGCGCGGCGCTCGGCTGCACCGATACCGACAACAACGCGCTCGATTTTTCGGCCGGCCTGGTCACCGGTCCGCGCCGCAGCACCTCGCCGCTCCATTCCTGTAGCGTCCCGGTGCAGCCGATCGTGGCCAATTGCCCGGCCGACATGCTGGTCCCGCTGGGCAGCGCCAGCGCCGCGCAACTGACGGCTTCCGATGCCGACAGCATTGTCAACAGCGCATCGATCGTGACCGGCGCCGTGCCGGGCATCTCGCTGGCCGGGTTTGCGCCGGCGGGGGCGGCGGGCGCGAGCGCCTCGGTCAACCTGCAGGCCGCCCCCTCGCTCGTGGCCGGCAATTACCCGGTCGAGATCCTCTTCGGCAATAACAATGGCCAGGAAGCCCGATGTACGGTCACCGTGCGCGTCGCGGGCGAACTCACGATTCCCCAGATCCAAGGCACGGGCCCAGTCAGCAGCTACAACAACACCGTACAGACCACGCGGGGCGTGATTACCGCCAAGGTCGGCAACGGCTTCTTCATCCAGGACATAAACGGCGACGGCGACCCCACCACCTCCGACGCCTTGTTCGTGTACGGCGCATCGACCGGCGGCGTGGTGGGCGACCTGGTGCGCGTGAGCGGCACCGTCACCGAATACACGCCGAGCGGCGCCAACCGTTCCTACACCGAACTGAAGGATGTCACCGCTGTAATCAAGCTCAGCGGCGGCCACAGCATCGCTCCAACCAACATCGCCTTGCCCAATGCCGACCTGGCACGCTACGAAGGCATGCTCGTGCGGTTTACCGGCCCCTTGACCGTGAACGGAAACAAATACCTGGGCACGCGCGGCGAACTGACGCTGTCGTACGGCCGGGGCGAGGTGCCGACCAACCGCTATCCGGCCGGCTCGGCCGAAGCGGTGGCGCTGGCGGCGGCCAACGCGGCGAACGAAATCGTGCTCGACGACGGCATCTTCACCGTGCCGGATCAGATTCCCTACCTGGGCGCCGATGGCACCGTGCGCAGCGGCGATGTCGTCTCCGACCTGACCGGCGTGCTCGATTTTGGCTCGGTCGGCGGCGGCGGGGCCGCTTTCAAGGTCCAGCCGACCGAAACACCGGTATTTTCGCGCACCAACGAGCGCATTGCAGCGCCGGTGCTCGCCCCCGGCAACGTGAAAGTGGCCAGCGCGAACGTGCTCAACTTCTTCACCACCTTCACCAACGGCACCGATGCCTGGGGCCGCACCGGCCAGGGCTGCACCTTGGGCAGCCAAACCAGCGCCAGCAACTGCCGCGGCGCCGACAGCCTGCCCGAGTTCATGCGCCAGCGCGACAAGATCGTCGCTGAGCTGGCGGCGGTCGATGCCGACGTGGTGGGCCTGATGGAGATCCAGAACAACGACGACATCGCCGTTTCCTACCTCGTCGATCAACTCAACGCCGTGACGGGCCCCGGCACCTACGCCGTCGTGCCCAAACCGGCCGCCACCGGCACCGACGCGATCCGCGTGGCGATGATCTACAAGCCGGCGGCGCTCACGCTGGTGGGCGGCGCGCTGTCCGACGGCGATGCGCTCAACAACCGGGCGCCGATGGCGCAAACCTTCCGCCTCGCCAACGGAGCCCGGTTCTCGCTGGTCGTCAACCACCTCAGGGCGAAGTCCAGCTGCGGCAGCGCCGGACCCGGCAACACCGATGTGGGCGACTTCCAGGGCTGCTGGAACGCGACCCGCGTGCAGCAGGCGCAGCGGCTGGTCAATTATTTCATCCCGCAAGTGGTGAGCGCGGCCAACGACCCCGACGTGCTCGTGATCGGCGACCTCAACTCCTATGGTTTTGAAGACCCGATCAACGTCTTGACCGCAAGCGGCCTGGTGAGCCAGATCGAACGCTTCGTGCGTCCGCAAGGCACGCCGTACTCGTTCATCTTCGGTGGTCTCTCCGGCTACATCGATCACGCCTGGCGAGCGCCTCGCTCGACCCGCAAGTGGTGGGCGTCACCGAGTGGCACAACAATGCGGACGAGCCGGAAGCGCTCGACTACAACATGGGCGACACATCGCAGGATCCGTACGTGAACGATGGTTTCCGCGCCTCCGACCACGACCCGGTCGTGATCAGCCTGAACCTGGCGCCGACCTTTACCGACGTGACCGCCTCGGTGAACGTTGTGCAATCGGGCTTGACGATGAACCGTTTCACGTCGAAATACTCGGGCACGGTCTCCTTCCAGAACACGACCGGGGCCGACATCACCGGCCCGCTGCGATTCGTGCTGCAAGGGCTCCCGGCTGGCGTCACGCTCGACGGCGGCAGCATTGATGAGAATGGCAGGCCCTACATCACGCTGCGCAATGCGTCCATCCCCGTGGGCGCCACGGTGAGCGTGTCGACCACGTTTACCAATCCGTCCAAGGTCAGTATCGTCTATATGCCGAAGCTGTTCTCCAGCGCTTTTTAAGACTGTAAGGGAGCCAACCCATGTTCAAATTGACAGCATTTTTCTCGCGCGCACTGCTTGTGCTGACCTTGGTCGTGGGGGGGGCGCCGGCGCTGGCCGGACCGCTTTACCATGTCTCGGTCGATACGGCCGTGTTCGCCGGCAGCAGCGGATTTCTCGACCTGAGCTTCCTCGGCCTGGGGACGGCGGCGCCGGCGACGGCAACGCTGAGCAATTTCGCCGGCAACTTCGGCTCATCGGCCGAGCTCGCCGGCGATGTGCGCGGCGACGTCGGTAGCCGCATCGTGATCGGCAACCGTGACGGCTTCAACGATTTCCTGCAGACGGTTACCTTCGGCGGCCTGTTCAGCTTCGATCTGCGCTTTGACACCAAGGGCAAGGGCGACGGCACCACCTTCGGCCTTGCCTTGATCAACGAGGACTTCAGCGGCTACCTCGGCGCCGACGGCAACATTGCCCAGATCGCGCTGCTGCCCGCTGCGCCGGACGCGCTCTTCGCGGTGGAGGGGTTGGCGAAAATTTCCGAGGTAGCCCAGGTGCCGGAACCGGCCCTCTGGCTGCTGCTCGCCACCGGCCTGGTCTTGATCGGCGCGACCCGCCGCGCTGCCCGGCGTTGACGGCGGCCGCGAGGAGGGTGCGGCCGCATGGCCGGAGATCGGCACTGGCGACGCCAGTGCCGATCATTTTATTTAAAAAAAGTTATCTATCCTGAAAAGAAATTATATTATTCAGGATGTCCGGCTTCGTGCATAGTGAGTTTCTTGTCTTGGCCGACATGGACAATCACCGCGCGAGAAGCCCGATGTCAGCACACGTACTCGTCGTCGAACCCGATGCCGCCATCCAGCAGGTCTTGGCGCTGAACTTGACGCAGGCCGGCCATCAGGTCAGCGGTTGCGCCGACGCCGAATACGCGCTGGTATTGCTCGATGAGCAACTGCCCGACATGTTGCTGCTCGAATGGGACTTGCCGGGCCAGACCGGCGAAGCCCTGATCCGGCGCATGCGCGCCCAGCTGCGCACATGCGAGCTGCCGATCATCATGCTGTCGGCGCGGAACGGGGAGCACGACAAGATCCTCGCCTTCGAGTCCGGCGCCGACGATTACCTCACCGAGCCGTTCGGCCTGCGCGAATTGATTGCGCGCATCGATGCCGTGTTGCGCCGATGTAGGCCGCAGGCAACGGGCGGCGCGGTACAGATAGCCGGTCTGCGGCTCGACCCCGGCACCCAGCGCGTGACGGCCGGCGCGCGCCGGATTGAGCTCGGCCCGGTCGAGTTCCGGCTGTTGAATTTCCTGATGCGCTATCCCGGCCGCGTGCACACGCGCTCGCAACTGCTCGACCAGATCTGGGGCCGCCACGCCGTGCTCGACGAGCGCACGGTCGACACCCACGTCGGCCGGCTGCGTAGCGCCCTGCAGCCGAGCGGACACCAGGAACACATCGAAACCGTGCGCGGCACCGGCTACCGCTTCGTGGCATGGGAGGCCAAGTTCGGTCCGCGCAGCGCGGTGTAAGGCGAGGGCCCATGCAGCCGGTCGTCATTCTCAGCAAGCTGGAACAGGAATACCTGTTGCGGGTGATCGAATCGGGGATCGGCGTAGCGAATCGGCGTCAATTTTTCTTATGGACGCAAGGCCCGCTGCAGGCGCTGCTGCCGCACAGGGCGATGCTGTGCCTGCAGCTCGACGCGGGCGGCAAGCTGTTGCGGCTCAAATGTCTGCG
>Ga0170475_133377942_pt1 | contig 13991 bp, 1 predicted proteins | sample Soicark_Litter_5_FD_111474 | JGI IMG/M metagenome (GOLD analysis project Ga0170475, IMG submission 111474) | Avena fatua rhizosphere microbial communities from Hopland, California, USA. Combined Assembly of 48 SPs | reverse complement strand
GTCAGATCTTTTTTTAATTGTAGATAACATCCATTACAACATATAACAAGCACAAAACAAACAGTACAGTAATAACTACTAACAACTACTAGATTATAAAATAAGTAACCATAGTACTAGTTGATCAATTGTATTCATTTATATTTTCACTAATTGTCGCTATGGCAGTGAGAATTCTATAAATCTACATTTTACCTAATGTTAAAAGCAACAGTATTACTTATGAAATAAATTTTAAAGAATCTAGCATATGGAAATATCTTTGTATTTCCATAGGCTAGATTCGTTAAAATTTATTTAATAGAAGGTCATTTTCTTTGAAACTGAGTTATTTAAAATCTTTATAATATTCATTAGACAAAAAACACCAGTAATAAATATTAATAAATAACAAAAATAAAATGTAGGATATAAATATTAAAAGATGAAATTATATGTAATGTAAGTTAGGCTGTTATGTTTGATCTCGTTCATAAAGAAAACTTCATTTGACATTAATATTGGGCTCACTTTGTGACCATGTAACTAGGGGAGGGTAGGTTTTGTGAACTACACGGCGAACAGGTGGGTTAGGTTTGTATGCTTGCAACTGCAATAACTCGACCACCAAGGGTTTTCTTAAAAAGTACACGACTGCCACATAATAACTTATGAGTAAGACACTTTAACTCTCCTCTCAGCATATTAAACCATTTTCGCATCTAAACATATATTAACAAGTAATTATAAATTAATATGTAACAGATCTGTTAATTATTGTGAAAATTATAATAAATTATATATAAATCATAATATTAAGTATTATTTTGAATTTCAGGAAATAGCACCAATTTCACTATATAGCACCAATATTTAAATATAAAATATTACATCTAGCAGTAACGTTTACATCACTGTAACATCGAATACTTCAAAGTCACTGTAACATCGAGACAGTAACACTGTAGCACCAACATAAGATCAGATTGTTAAGAACAAATATGACAATAAACTTTACACACACACACAAGTCAAGCAATACTATAGCTACTGCAGTCTCGTTGTTTAGAGAATATGATAATATTGAGTGACAACATTCCTAGCAAGAATCTGTTTGGTTAGTAATGCTAACATTAACAGAGCATTGCGGATCACAAATAAGGATTAACTAAGCTTTTGATTATAGCGTAACATGTCTGTGAATAGGTTCTGGGTTAGACTGTAGGGTGTAGTTATTGTTAAGCAGATATATGTTGAGCCTGATTAGTCCTTCTGTTAGGCAGTAGTACGTTTAGTCCGTTTAGTCTTATTGTTAGTCCGTTTAGTCTTATTAGTACTAGTCAGTAGTCTGTTCGCTTAATAAGGATATCTGGAGACAGAGATGTAGATAAGGAAGGTGGTGTGGTACTCGACCCCTCTTCTCCTGTGATCAGATGATCTCGCCTCTACTTTGATCTTGTACAACTGTTGTTCTTGGAGTGGCTGAAGTGTATAGACAACCCCTTTACCTTCCTCTAGACGAATAGCAAAAGGTATTTTACGATCATTCTCTATGATAGTGAACGTGGTCTGAGGCAAATGAACGTTTTCTTGATCATAGGCAAGCAGGCGTATCAGATCTTGGTAGGCTGGTATACCACTGGGCAAGGCCACCATGTGGAACTCTAACACTTGCTTGTATTGAGCTCCTGGGGGACAGTTAGAGCCAGCATTTTTGCAATCCAATACACAGAATCCTGTGGAAGGATCTCTGATGTAGTTAGAAGGACAAGTGATATCAATACATTCATATTCTCCTCTCTTGTTAAAGCAACGCTGATTAGAAGCACACGTGACTTTGTTCTCTGCGCACTCGTCAATGTCTTGACAAGTTCTAAGATTAGCAGAGAGTCTATAGCCAGGAGGACATGTGCACTGATAACTACCTTGTCTGTTCTCACAGCCGTGCTGGCATCGTGCCAACTTAAGTGCACATTCATCTATATCAACACACTGTCCATTTCTGTACGAGTAGCCCCGAGGACAAACAGAGACGTGTGTGGGACACAGCCGACCCGAGCCCCTTGAGGGACATCTCGTGGGGTAAGGGATTAGCTGGGTCACTCCTCTTTGCTCTTCTAGAAACTCCAAACCTGCACATGACTTTTTGTCTGCGAGTAGTTTTTGTCCTTGTGGACAAACACACTGATATCCTCCCTCAGTGTTCACACAAAGATAAGAACAAGGATTTGCTCCTTGAGAACATTCGTCTATATCAATACAAGGTTGTCCTGGTTGACCTGACCTATATCCTCGAGGACAAGAACAAGAATAAGCTCCCGGAATGTTGACACAGACTTGTCCATACATACAATCATGTCTGCCTGTCTGACATTCATCTATGTCAACACAAGATCCATCATTGATCTGAGAGAATCCACGAGGACAAAGACTGACACAAGTAAAACTACCTCTAACATTCTGACACTGCTGTCCAGAGTTACAATTGTGTGAACCATCAGAACACTCATCTATATCTTCACATCTCGTGTGTGAAACAAGTCTGTAGCCTGTCCTACACGTGCACTGATAAGAACCATACACATTGGTACAGTCGTGATCACAGCCTACGTTCTTCTCTCTACATTCGTCTATGTCTTCGCACTCATGAGTGAAAGAAGATCTTTGTAACCCGCTGGGACACTTTCTCTCACAACGGTAAGATCCAATAGTATTAATACAATCATCACCAAGCTGTGGGCAGTCATTGGAAGAACGGCTGCTACATTCATCTATATCAGAACAAGATCGACCAGTACTATCAAGGATCATTCCAGTAGGACAAGCACAGGTAAAACTTCCAATGTTGTTGTAACAGAAATGTGAGCAAGGGCTGAATCTAGTGTCGCACTCATCGTCGTCTTTGCAGTAAGGTCCTTCTGGTTCAAGAACAAAACCTGCTGGACATTGATTACTTGGATCACCTTTAGCAATAGATGCTGTCAGTTGATATCTAACAACTTGTGTGTTGACGTCAAAATCTACAAAGACATCATCAGCGGTCAGTCTCTGCACAAGGAAAGGCATACGACCAAGATCCTTGTCGTACTGGATGGAATGATTCCAGGCGTATGGGAGAACATTCCCATCCACCCGGAACAGACGAGATGACTGAGCTGAGATAGTACCTGGTCCAGTTTGTATATAGTCCTCAGTGAAGGGCAGTACATTGATCTGGGCGTGGTCTGGTATGTGAGGTAGATGTCCAGTGAGTGTGATATCAATGTGAAGAACTCCCTCACTGTCCACTCCTCGAGCAATGTGGGACATTTTCATGATCTCACCGGTAGCAAATTCCACTTGTACTTGTCTCTGAAAGTTGCCCTGAGTCAAAGTGTAACCATTCACAGCCTCGCCCACCTCCACAGCCGAGGACCAATAGATAGGCGTCAAGATAGACAGCAATGTTTGCATCTCGTGTCCAAGATTAGGACCCAGGTCAAGAAGCGTTGCTGAGATGCGAGTTCCTCCTCCATTACGAATAATAGAAGCGTTAATGTGAGCCACTCCAAACTCTTTGTCATTCACCTTGCCATTGACATTTGCCACTGCGCTGTGTGGCAGACTACCTTTGCACGGTTGTATGTTACATTTTTTCCTCTGACTATTGTCTCCAGTGCAACTGTTGCCTCCAAACAAGGGTCTTCTACAAGTTCTTGTTCTTTCTTGATGTCCTCCATCACAAGTCCTGCTGCATTCTGTCCATCCGCTCCAGCCACTCCACTCTCCATCAACTGCGCAGTGGTGTGTGTTACAGACATCAGTTTCTTGTTCAGACCCAACACATGGTCGTCCATTATGTTTAGGTTGAGGGTTGTTACATGTTCTAAATCTTTTCCTTAGTCCTCCATCACAGGTCACCGTGCAGTCTCCCCAGGGGGACCATTCACTCCAGTGTCCATGAACCGGACAGTCCTCCTTGTTGCAGTAGTCTATCTGGATGTCAGAGCCAGGACAAAATCTTCCGCCAGCAGAGGGAGCAGGCGAATCACACAGACGCTTTCTCATTCGTGTTCCTCCGCCACAAGAAAGAGTGCACACGGACCAGTCATGCCATGCGCCCCAGTTACCATTAGTTTCACAGTCCACTAGTTTACAAGCCCTCCTGTCCGTGTCAGGTCCCACACATTCTCGTCCTCCATGTTCAACCTTAGGACTGTCACATCTCCTCATTCTGTCTTGCATGCCCTCTCCACATGTTTCACTACAGGCTCTCCACGCAGACCAGTCATTCCATCCTCCATCAACTGGACAAGGTCTCTGATTACACTTCGTTTTCTCTATAGACTCTCCCTGGCACATCCTGCCTCCATAATAAGGAGTTGGATTGTTACAATCCCTTGTTCTTGTTTTCATTCCAGTTCCGCAAGATTTGCTGCACTGATCCCATTCTAGCCACTCACCCCAGCCTCCATCAATTGGACAGTGTTGAATGTTGCATGTTTTAGTTTCACTCGAAGGACCCGAGCAAGGTCTGCCGCCATTGGCTGGGACAGGACTGTCACATGACCTCGTTCTTGTTCTTGTCCCTTCGTCACATGACACACTGCAGTCTGTCCAGATCGACCACGGAGAGTACTGACCATGAACTTGTACGGTAAGATCAGCGGACACTAGGACAGACCCAAGAGTATTTCTTGCCATACAGATGTATGTGCCTGAGTCTGACAACCGGGCCGCTACAATCCTTAGAGAGTGATTGGAGAGTATAGACAGTCTGTCCTCTGACTGTAAGATTTGTTTTTCTTTTCTCCAAGTCATCTGTGGTTCCGGTTCTCCCTCAGCCACACAATCCATGACAACCAGGGAGCCCTGGTCCACCGTCATGCTCCTTGGCTCAACCCTGAAGCCTGGGGGAACTTTGACAGTCAGGTAGGCAATGCCTTCAGATGAGCCAGCATCATTTGTAGCCACACATTTATATTCTCCAGCATCATCATTCGCAGAGTCGTATATAGCTAGGGATCCATTTGGCAGCTGTATTATTCTCTCATTGATCTTAACAGGCTGTGAGTCTTTGGTCCATAGGATGACAGGAGGAGGGTCCCCCCCGTCCACGGGGCAGTCCAGTTGGATACGCTCTGATATGCTCACTGCTTGGTTCCCTTGTTGAATTAAAACTTTGGGAGGAACTTTGACCCTGACCGCAGACAAAGCTCTCCTGGTCCCCGCAGGGTTCTCTGCCACACACATGTACGTGGCATCGTCACGCTTGTGAGCGTCCTCTATCAGCAATCTACCTCTGCCATTCACACTGGGAGAGGTGTGGAAGTCAGTTCCATTAATCTTCCATGTGATGACTGGTGTTGGAACTCCCTCTGCAATGCACTCGAGTTCAATCCTTCCATTGGCATTCACTTCCAAGTCTCGTGGAATGAGAGTGAATGTTGGAGGAACTTGAACTCTCAGCGTGACTTCCTTTGAGTCTCTTCCAGCTGTGTTCTTGGCCGTACACACAAAGCTACCAGCATCTGTCGCCAGTACACCGTTGATCACAAGAGTTCCAGACTCAAGTATTTCATATCGCCCTTCAGATGACAACATAGTGCGTCCATCTTGTATCCAGCTGATCTTAGGAGCAGGGACTCCAGACGCCACACAAGCAAGTTTAGCCGTGTCACCCACAGTCACAGTCTGCTGTCTTTCATTCGCCTCTATTGATGGAGGGACATGTACAGCGAGATTCATAGTAACAGAAGCTCTTCCAGCATCATTCTCTGCTATACAAGTAAAGTCACCAGCGTCGTCAATTCTAGCCATAAGAACAGTCAACCATCCAGAACGTGAAATCCTGTATCTAAAATCATCCTGTGAAATAATGTGTCCGTCTTTTTCCCAAGTGATTTGAGGATTAGGCATTCCAGTGGCTCGACAAGGAATAGTTACTTCTCGGTCTTGGGCTATCTTGAACTCACTGACTGGGGAGTCAATGGATGGAGGAACTTGCACTTCCATGCGGACTTGCCCAAGGGCAGTGCCAGCGTTGTTCTGTGCCACACAGATGTAGATGCCAGCATCTTTCACTTCCACTGTGTCTATCTTAAGTGAGCTACTCTCCAGCAAAGTGTAACCGGGTAAGTCAGTGATCATCTTAGTTCCCTTCTGCCACATGATTCTTGGTCGAGGTACCCCAGTAACCTTGCAAGGAAGTTCAACTGTTGAACCTACCGTCGTCTTCAGCATCAAAGGTCCTTGCTGTTCAATCTTTGGGGGAACTTGCACAATAAGTTGAATGTCTCTAAAGACAGACCCAGCCTCATTGCGTGCTATACATCTGTAGGTAGCGCTCTGATCCACCTGCACAGCGTTAAACTGGAGTGACCCAGTTCTGTGCATGGTGTACCCTGGTCCACTAGTTGGAATAGTTTCTCCATTCTTCTCCCAACTGACATCAGGCTTGGGTAGTCCAAGTGTATCACACAGTAAGATTGCCCTTGTGTCAACTGTGGCTGCTACTTCTGAAGGACCGTCTCCAATTGTGGGTGGAACCAGAACATTGAGAAGGAACTCTTTGCTAGTATTTCCTGCAATGTTGCTAGCAATGCAAGTGTATCCACCAATGTCCACAAGTTGTGCATTTGATACAGACAACTTTCTTCCTCCTTCTTCTGGTCTAAGATTAGGATGAGAGAGAAAAGTAAAGGGAGATCCATCTCTTTGCCAGCTAATAGTTGGCTCAGGCATACCAGTAGCCTCACATGTCATATCAATAGAATTACCAATGACTACTGATAACTCATCAACAATGTGTGAGTGAGCAATCGTAGGGGGAACTTCCACTTGTAGATTAAATTTCCTTGTATCCTGTCCTGCAATGTTCTTAGCAGTACAACTATAAACACCTGCATGATCTGATTCCGCTGCAACAATCTGAAGTAATCTAGCACCACGGAGTAATCTTACAAACAAATTCTTCTCCATGTCAATCTGTTTTCCATCTTTGAACCAAGTGATGTCAGGTTCAGGTACTCCAGTAGGTTCGCATTCCATGCGAAGTGATCTTCTTGTAATCACTGAGATGTCTGTGTCTGTTCTGCTGCCTGGAATCCTCGGAGGAACGAGAATTTTAAGTTTAAAACTTTTATTAGTTTGTCCAGCCACATTGGACACTTGACATCTGTACGTCCCTTCATCTCCGACTTGAACGTCTCTCATTTCCAGTTGTCTTCCATTACTTAACTCTCTCACATTAGCATAAGGAATGTCCAACAAAGGCACGTTGTTTTTTAACCACAGAACTGTTGGGGGTGGAATACCATCAGCAGGGCAGTCCAGATATACAGTGTGGTTTACTACTACTTCTTTCGTCTCAGACATTTCACCAAGAATTGAGGCAGGAACTAGAACTTCCAAGTCAAAGTTTCGCCTTAGTTCTCCTGCCTCATTCACAGCCACACATGTGTATCTGGCTGTGTCATAGACTTGGGCTCGTGCTATTTCCAAATGTCGTCCATGAGAAAGAAACTGCAGTCCAGGTTTAAGTTTGACTGGTTCACCATCCTTCATCCAGTGAACCTTTGGAGGAGGCACTCCAGCTACAGGACACTCTAGTAGGACAGTCCTGTTGATGATAATCTTAGGATTGTCAACAAGATTTGCCTCGTCAATGGCAGGAGGAACCAGTACACTCAGATTGAAGTGTTCATTCGCTTGCCCTGCTGTGTTGACAGCTTGACACGTGTACCTGCCAGAATCATTCTCCTCGGACATCACTATCTCTAATTGTCTGCCACTAAGTAGAACTCTTGTCCTCGCTGTCTCATACACAGTTCGGCCATCTTTTAACCATGTGATGTTGGGGAAAGGAATTCCTTGAACAGGACAATTGAGTAGGACTACTTTTCCTTTGATCACTTTGGGATTTAAGTCTAGATCCGTTGTGTCGATGTATGGAGGCACTAATACTTCTAGATCGAAATCTTTGTCAGCTATTCCTGCTTCATTCTTTGCTATACAAGTAAAGCTTCCCGTGTCAGACACTTCAGAGTCTGAGATCTCCAGACTGCGACCATTGTTTAACACTCTGTATCTGATATTAGACTCATCCAAAGGCTGTCCATTGTTTATCCACTGAATGGTCGGCTCAGGGACCCCGTCCACATCACAATGAATCACAATGGTCGCCCCTACAATGACTTGAGGACGAGATACAGTGCTTGTCTGAAGCTTTATCACGGGAGGAACAAATACTTTAAGATTGTAAGTGATGCTGTCAGAGCCAGCGTCATTCTCTGCCACACATTCATATCTACCCGCATCGCTCACGTGGGCGGAGTCTATTTCTAAACGCCGCCCATCTTGATGTAATCTTAGATGAGGGGCGTTCCTGAAGTCTTCTCTTGACATTGGAGAACCATTTTTGAACCACGTGATTCTAGGTACTGGGATGCCAAGTACTGGACACTCAAGTACTCGAGACTGATTAACGATTACTGTAGGATAGTAGTCGAGTTTAGTTTTGTCTATACTTGTCGGTATTTGTACAGCCAGATTAAAGTCCACGCTGTCCTTGCCGGCCTTGTTGGAGACTAGACACCGGTAGACAGCCGAGTCGGACACTGTGGCGGATGTGATGCGCAGCTGACGACCCTCATTAACGACTTCTATGTTTGGATGGAAGAGAGGATCCAGCAACTCTCCATTCTTTAACCAAACAATGTCAGGGGAAGGGATCCCTGAGGCCGGACAACTTATCACTTCCGTACGGTTGAGTATAACTTTAGGATTTATTATCAGGTCTTTTCTGTCTATGGACGGAGTCACAAGAACTGTCAAATCGAAATGTTTCTCTGTGTCCCCTGCAATGTTCTTAGCTCTACAAGAATATCTTGCAGCATGGGACACCTCAGCATTGTGTATCTTGAGTCTCCAACCGTTGTCCAGTATTGTTACATAAGAACTATTAGCAGTAATGGGTTGGGCATCACGATACCAGCTCACCTCAGGTGTTGGGATACCAGAGGCAGGGCAATGCATTATTAAGTTCATACTTAGCATAACTTCTGGTAATGAGACCGTGTCTGACGTGTCTATCTTTGCAGGGACTAGCACATCAACACTGTAATCTTTCTCCACAATCCCTGCAGAATTTTTAGCCACACACTTATACCTTCCAGTGTCTCCTACTTCTGAACTACTGATTTCTAACCGCTGACCACGTGACAACAGTCTTATACCACCTCGTGTCTGATCTGGAAAGATTTCTCTTCCATCTTTGTACCAGGTGATTTGAGGAGGTGGAACACCTTGTACAGGACAGTCAATGATCATAGGTCTGTCTATGATCACTGAGAGGGATTCATTCGAGATTGTGTGCTCGTCCAACTTTGGAGGAACAAGTACATCTAGGTCATAATTCTTCTCTGACTCCCCAGCAAGATTCCTAGCCACACAAGTATACCTTCCTTTATCATTCAACTCTGCTTCGCTTATTTCAAGTTCTTTACCATGATCAAGAACACGAACTCTTGTAGCGTAGAGGTCATTCACCTCGTCGCCATCTTTGTACCAAGTGATCTCTGGTGGAGGGATAGCGTGTGCAGGACATTGCAGACGAATAGTATGATGAAGAACAACAGTGCGTTGTTCTACCACGTCATCAGCGTCTGAATCACCATCAAACCTTGGAGGCATATAGACAAGCAGATCAATGCTGACTGAAAGATTGCCTGCAGCGTTCTCAGCCACACACCAATAGTTGCCAGCATTGTGAGCCTCTGCACTCTCTAACTGTAGAGATCCGTCTGATAGAATAGATGTACCTGTGTGGTCACTGGGGGACACCAAGGAGTTGTCCTTAAACCACCTGATTGTGGGCTGAGGGGTTCCTCTAACAGGGCAAGGTAGGATCACTCTGTTCTTCTCTATGATACTGATTTCTTTCTGTGGTTCCTTTGGAAGGTACGGTGGCTCCAGTACAATGAGAGTGATCTCTTGCTTCACCACGCCGGCTGGATTCTCTCCTATACACAAATACTTGGCCGCATCCTTAACATCCACCTTAGGAATGAGAAGAGATCCAAGTTCTTTCATCAAGTACTTGTGTTCCATGTTAAAGAAATCTATCTTGACGTGATCTTTACGCCATTCCACAGCAGGTCTGGGATCTCCTGTCACTTCACAACTCAATTCTACTTCTTCGCCAGCAAGACGGATTATTGTTGACTCTGATCTGTACTGTAACTGTGGAGGAACTTGTACATTCAAAGTGATGATTTTACTAGCAGTCCCAGCCACACTAGTCGCTACACATTCATACACTCCCCCATCCTCCACAGTCACGTGACTAAAACGTAATCCTCCATTTGGAAGCAAGTGAACCCCATCAATCTTGTCTGGCTCAAATTTCTCTCCCATTTTCTTCCAGGCTATGACAGGTGGAGGCAGTCCCGCTACTTCACAGACAAGTTGTACCGGGTTGTTAACAATGACTGTGATCTCATCGTGATCCTGTGTCATTATAGGGGGAATTCTAACAAACAGTGTCATTCGTTTCTCCTTAATCCCCGCCACATTGATAGCAGTACAAGAATAGGTCGCTGTGTCCTGTGGATCAGCACTGAAGATTTCTAAGCTTCCAGCTTCACTAATAAAGTAATGTGGATCGACTTCAGAGATGCGGACACCATTCTTTGTCCAAGTGATCTGAGGTTTAGGGTCTCCAGTCACTTCACACGGGAGACGTATCGAGTGTCCTTGGGTTACTGTTAGCTCTCCTGGGGAATCCCCAATTGTTGGGGGCACTTGCACATCAAGCCTGATGACATGGGAAGCAGTTCCTCCAGGATTACTTGCCACACATGTGTACTCTCCCTCATCCTCAACCTTGACCCTTCTCACCAAAAGATTTCCATTACCATCATCCACAGCCACATCAGACGTCTGGACTGGTTCACCCATCTTCATCCAGGTCAGTTTAGGAGCGGGATTTCCCAGAAGAACAATACATGTAAGTTTAACATCTTTCCCTTCAGGTGACTCTATACTTGGACTTGTATAAGCAAGCAATGGTTTAACTATACCAGTGACAGTTATGAAAGCAGACAAATCATGCTTGCCAAACTGATTGGACACGGTGCACGTGTACATTCCTTCGTCTTCTTTCCTTATACCATGGATAAACAAAGCCCCGGATGTGAGTTGTCTTATGTAGCCGGATGTAAGGTCAATAGGACGTCCGTCTGAACGAGACCAGGTAATTGTGGGAGGTGGCTTACCAACAGCTGAGCAAGGAATCGTGATGTTCTTCTGGACGTCCACACCACGACTTTGTGGGGCACGAGTTATGGATGGGGCGGCTCCCACTTCCAACGTGACAACTTCTCTTGCAGACCCAGCATCATTTGTTGCCACACATTCATAATCTCCTCCATCAACTTCTTGTGTTCCTAATATTGACAGCTCTCCTTCAGGTGTAATTCTTATGAAAGACAATGGCTGAAGCTCCACACCTCCACGGTACCACGTGATGTTAGGAGGAGGAATGCCCGTAGCCTCACATGACATCGTACCTGTGTCGCCACTATTCACTAACACTGTCCCTTGTCTGCGACGAATTGTTGGAATTTCGTTGTACTGCAGAACAGCTGAGGCACGGCCTTGTCCCATAGCATTGGCTGCCACACACTCCCACTCTCCCTCGTCTTGTCTCTCTGCCCTGTGAATGGTCAAGGTCCCGTGAAGTGGGTCAACGTCAAAGCGATGAGATTGAGTGACCTCTGATCCATGTCTCCACCAGGAGAAGGTTGCTTGAGGATAGGACTTGGCACTACACCCAATCTCTACTCTTTTGTTAACCACAAACTTTTGATGACTTGGAGACACGGTCACAATGGGAGTCTTATGTACTATAAGCCAAGCGACTTCTTCGTTGTAGCCTCCTTCATTTGCTGCACGACAAACAAATAAACCTTCGTCCTCCAACTGAACGTCTCTTATCAATAATGAACCATTGCCAAGTTGCTGTGTGTTGGATTTGAGTGAAAGATATTCTGAAGTGTTTGCGTTGTGTCTAAACCAAGTCATGTTGAACTCCACTGTACTTGAGGCAACACATGTTAACAAGGCACTCTCTCCAGGCAAGGCGGACACGTCGTGAGGCTTGATTATGTTCGGTGGAGGATCTTTGACATCAAGGTATGATGAGGCGGAAGCATGCCCCGCAGCATTGCTGGCGTTACAAGTGTAGTATCCCTCGGACACACTGCTGGCTCCCGGCACTGACCACGTGACATTGGTGCTCTCAACATAGAAAAGTCTATTTCCCATTGGTTCTCCATCACGATACCATTGTACAGAGAAAGGAACATGACTGGCGACTGTGCAGACAAGAATGGCTTCCTCTTCATAGAATCCTAAAGTGACAGGTTGCATTAGAACAATAGGGCTGTCTGGATCTATTGCACTGATTGCTGTCGGAGTTGTTCTTTGAAAATCATATCCTTCATTGTCAATTCCTACTACCTTGATGTAAAAGAAACTTGTTGGTGGAATAAAAGCTGAGACATTATACAGAGACGGACGAGAGTCATAATAGTGAATAGGAATCTCAATGAGTGGGTCTCCGTGAAGATTTAACAGTTCCACTCTGGATATCCGACCAGGAAAGTCTAGCGACGTTGCGTTTATCAACAGATAGGAAGGAATGCCTTTCATGGGTCTAGACTCTGTCTCTCCCAGGTATAGAGTTGGTCGGTTAGAAAAGCCATGCATAAAGTCAAGTGCACTTAGCCCAGTCACTCTGACAGTATGAGGCCCCTCTGCACTTATTCTTAGAGTATAAACTCCAGGCTTAGGATCTTTGACATTCAAAATAAGTGCATTCTTTAATGTTAGTAGTGTGTTCAGTCCATTCTGTGAAGTCACAGGTCTTCCTTGTGGGTCCGTAATAATGACTTGTGCTTTCTCTCCGCTCACTGAGATAGTAAACTCTTGTAGTTTGCTGTCGACTGGTAATGAATAAACTAAAACGTCTTCTCCATAATCACGATCAACAGACATGAGATTAACTTTGCGAGACTGCACGGCCACTCGGACAAAGTTCAACACTTGGTTAACTTGAGATTTTTTAAGTAGAAATATTTGACCAGAACTAGTTGAAGCAATTTGTTCATAAGCTTTATATCCAGGATGACTTGTATCACCACAATCTCCTGTCATCACGAATACGACCTGACTCTGTTTATGTTGAATGAGAGTTAGCACAGCTTCCGTTAAACTGTAATCCTTTGCTCTCGCATCAGTGAAGACATAAATGAAAGAATTTGGTAAAGACATTTGTAAAGCTTGTTTGATTGCAGTGATACTCATCTCAGGACAATCCCCTCCTCCTTGTACATAGAGATCTCTCAACTCGTGCTGAAACTTATCAGGATCGGTTGTAACTGTTACAGGTCCTACCTCTGGATCATGGAAAGGAACGAGTACGTAATTGTAAAGTGGTTTATCTCTCCTCGCTAATGTTGTGGCAAGGATTCTTGCTGCGCCCTCAATCACCTGCACGAGGTCATCATACATGGATCCAGTGATGTCAAACACAAAGGCAAGGGACGCGGCTCCGTGTGGAATTGAGTCTGGATCAACAGCTTTGGATGAAATGTCTCGGACTGCTGAATTACGAGAAGCAATAGCAGCTTCAACTTCTTTTTGATTATAATAACTGTTTGCAGTGATGCGCTGAGATAACGTTAAGAGAAAGACACAGCAGCAGAGCAAAGAAAAAGAAACGGCTCCTGTTACGGACGCCATTCTTTATAGAATCAATGCAGGTCAGAACACATAAAACATTCAATTAAAACTCATCTGTTTATTTATACTGCGATGTTTTAAGCTATGCCTAACATTATTACTTTATGTGCTACGATTGCTGGAAAAAAGAAAAGCAACTCGTCAAATGAATATCCTAATCTAAAGTAACTGCACTATATGTAACTCCAGTAGAAACTTTTCTTAAGACATTTGCATTCTTCACTAGC
>Ga0170475_105208203_pt1 | contig 13995 bp, 12 predicted proteins | sample Soicark_Litter_5_FD_111474 | JGI IMG/M metagenome (GOLD analysis project Ga0170475, IMG submission 111474) | Avena fatua rhizosphere microbial communities from Hopland, California, USA. Combined Assembly of 48 SPs | reverse complement strand
GGTTCATCGGGCGGTTCATCGGGCGGTTCATCGGGCGCCGGTGTAATACAGTGAGCGCCGGCGGCGTCGATGCGGGAGACGAGGAGTTTCTGCAGTAGCGCGTTTGCTTCATTCAACATCGTGTTCTCCATCATGGGCCAGGACGCACGATTCAGCTTCCCCGGCGAACACTGCTCATGTTTATCCGTCAGTGTTCACCTCTACGGCGGAAGCAAAATCGGTGCCTTTAAAGATCAAGTGCATCTTACAGGGCATGCAGGGATCGAAGCTCTGAATTGCCCGCACGAGATCTATTCCGTGAAAACTGGCCGGATCCGACCAGTTGGACTCGATAATCGGCGTATTAAGCAGTGCTCGCTCGCTCGGGCCCAACTCTCCCCAAGGCGTTCGCGGGCCGCCATTGATGCGCGATGGCACGCAGACCTGATAATTGCTGATCTTTGCGCCGGTGAGAACCGCCCAATGCGCCAGGAAACCACGCCCAGCTCCCCCGAAGCCCACACCGAGCCGCTTTCCGGTTGCTGGAATCTCAAAGAAACTCGCCATGCGTTGCTCGCCGCGTAAGAGCAGATTCTTGGCGCGGCGGGAGTTTTCGAGCGTCACCATCAGGTTGAATGCGATCGCGTAGGCACGGGCTCGGTTGCGCTCAAAGGCGTTCCATATCTGCGGCACCTGCCACTCGAGGCGTTCGTTTGGAAGCTTGCCTGCAGGAATGTGGAGCATTAGGCTGTGACCGGTTGCCTCCACGAACTCGCTGAACGGGATTTTCTGCGCCAGCGCACTGATATAAAGTCGAGCGTAGGCGCCGACCTCAAAGCCACTGCGATTCCACGCTGTGGCCGTCGCCCAGCTATATGGCCGCGAGCTGGAGTTCTTCGCGGGATTAGGGTTGATTGCCTTGTTCCAAGGATGATGCCGGGTCAGTGGGTTGCCTGCAGGATCCTTGCGGTGTGGGTGGCCCTGCCATGGATCATAGAAAGAGCGATCGACAAACTCCTCGATGCCGCTGTTCAACCGGGTCAGATCGGTCGTAATAAGCTTGCCATCGATTACCGCCCCTGGCGTCGACCAGCGCTTCTCACCCCAACGGTCGCAATTTTCGTAGGTCCCATCGTAATATTCTTCGTGATCCCACTGGCCGAAGTCGATCATGTTCGCCGGCGCGCGGCCAACCTCTTGGAACGCGGGATCGCAGGCGTAGAAGAAGTCGAAAACGTCGTCCCAAATTCGCGCGCAGCGCTTGGTATAATCGATAAAGGATTCGAGCCTTCGTTCGAAGGCATCGAGTTGTTCCGTGCCAAGCGTGAACGAGACGCCACCTGGGCAGATTGATTCAGAATGCGGATATTTTCCGCCCAAGAGAACATAGGCCGCGCGCGCCGTCCGCATCATATCGAGCGCTTCGATAAATAACTTGCCGGAGGTCCGGTTCAGAGCGGTCATAATCGCGCTGACGGTTGCGTAGCCGTGAACCTCTGCATGAGTGGCAGGCGTGCATTGCGCCCTGGTCCAGATCTCGGGATTGGTCGTCTTCACCACGTCCTCGGAATAGTCCGGTCCGCACAGCACAAACAAATGCATCAGGTTATCGTTAAGGTATTGGCAACTCAAGAGTAGGTTGCGCGCGACGATGGCCAGCGGCGGCGGCCTGATCCCGAGCGCCATCTCTAGGCACTGTGCGGACGTTGCCGCATGAACGCCACCACAAATTCCCGACGCCGTCGAACTGATGAGACCGGCATCTTTGAGGTTCCGGTCGGGCAATAAGGATTCATAGCCGCGATACGTCGTGGCCACGGATGCGACATCCGACACTTTGCGCTCCACAAGATCGATGTTGCAATGGAGGGCAAGGCCGCCGCCAATCCACCGAAACGGATCCGAGCCGCTAGAGGCGTGCGCTGCGTTCATGTGCTCGATTTCGGCCCACAGCCTCTCACCGGGACCATCGCCGCCAGTCGTACAAGAAGAGGTCGCTCCGGAGACAAATAGCCGTTCGCTCTGCCGCCCTGTGCCATGCGGTTCGTTGGATATCGGGAGCCTCAGGCTTGTCATCCCCAGCGTCCCCTCAGAATCCCCAGGTGAATATCTCGCCGTCTGAACACTCCCGGAAGAATGGCAACACGCCGCAAAAACAACCGAAAGGAGAGTCCTAAACGGACAACCGAAAACCAAGGGTACACACGCTAACATTGTTCTATGACATGATCAATAATTCATGTTAGCGTAACTCTGCATAAATGATGAGATCGAGCCATATGAACGAAGCCGCCGATCCCGAGGAGATGGGGCTGCCGCACGACCTTGAGACGGTTGAGATTCGCGTCCGCGGCACGGTGCAGGGGGTGGGCTTCAGGCCGACAGTATGGCGTCTGGCAAGAGAGAACAATCTTGTCGGATATGTTCTAAACGACAGCCGCGGCGTCCTTATTAGAGCGACGGGTGAACGGAAGCACATTGCCCGTTTTTTGGGCTGCTTGGAAGCGAATCCCCCACCGCTGTCATGTATCGAAAGTCTCGATATCCATCATCTCGACGAAATCGTGATATTCGAAAGCTTTTACATTGCGAGTAGCGTTGGTGGCGAAACACGCACCAATGTCACCGCCGATGCGGCTACCTGCCCGGCGTGCTGGGCCGAGGTGCTCGACGAGCGTGAACGGCGCCACCGCTATCCCTTCACGAATTGCACACATTGCGGACCGCGCATTTCGATCGTGACCGGCGTGCCTTATGACAGGACGCGCACGACCATGGCCGCATTTGCGATGTGCCAAGCGTGTGCCGCCGAATATCATGAGCCAATGGACCGGCGGTTTCATGCCCAGCCGATCGCGTGTCCGGAGTGTGGGCCGAAGCTATGGCTCGAATCGCTCGATGGCGCGATCCCGGCCGATGACTTGTCTCTCGCACCGCTCGATGCGGCCGTGCGTCAGATCAAAGACGGCAAGATCCTCGCCATCCGCGGGCTCGGCGGGTTTCATCTTGCATGCGATGCGACCAACCGGAGCGCTGTAGACCGGCTGCGCGTGCGGAAGCGGCGGTTTGGAAAACCGTTTGCGCTAATGGCGCGGGACAAATCGGTCATCCAGCGCTTTGCATCGATTTCGCCGCTCGAATCGGAGCTTCTGCACAGCCCGGTCGCGCCGATCGTCCTGTTGCGCGCGGACGGGCCTCAACGTCTACCCGAGTGTATTGCGCCAAGCCTGGGTACGCTGGGATTTATGCTGGCCTATACGCCGCTACACAAGCTGATCCTGGAGGAATTCGATGTGCCGCTGGTCATGACCAGTGGCAATATTACCCACGAACCTCAGGTTACCGTCAACGCTCAGGCTCGCGTCAAGCTCGGCGATGTTGCCGATAGCATGCTGCTCCATAACCGCGACATCGCCAACCGGATCGATGACTCCGTCGTTCGCGTCATGGGCGGCCGGGCAAGGACGCTGCGACGTGCGCGCGGCTTCGCGCCAAGTCCGATCGCGTTGCCAAAGTGCTTTGCGGACGCGCCAGAGGTCCTGGCGTTCGGCGGCGAGTTGAAGTCCACTTTCTGTTTGATCAAGGACGGAGCGGCCATCCTGTCCCAGCATCAGGGAGATTTAGAGGACGCCGCGACGTTCGACGACTACCAGAAGAACCTGGAGCTCTACTGCGAACTTTACAGCTGCCGAGCGCGCGTTTCTGCGGCCGATACACATCCCGAATATTTGTCAAGCAAACTAGCCAGGGAGCAAGCTTCCGGCGGCAATGTGCTGCACGATATTCAGCATCATCACGCCCATATTGCGAGCGCGATGGCGGAGAACGGCCGAGAGCTGGACGCTCCGCCGGTGCTGGGCGTGGTTTTGGACGGGGTGGGATTTGGCGCCGACGCTGCCCTCTGGGGCGGAGAGTTTCTACGCGCAGACTATTATAACTTCAGGCGCTTAGCTGCGTTCAAGCCGGTTGCGATGATCGGCGGCGCGCGGGCTGTTCACGAACCTTGGCGCAACACCTACGCCCACTTGGTCGCGGCATTCGGTTGGGAGGGATTCCAGCGTGATTTCGGCGACCTGGAACTGGCGCGCTATCTTGCCGGCAAGCCCCGCGCGATCATTGATCGCATGCTGGCGAGCGCCGTCAATGTGCCCGCGGCCAGTTCCTGCGGGCGGCTGTTTGATGCGGTGGCCGCGGCAGCAGGGATTTGCCCAGACAGAGTGCTGTTCGAAGGCCAGGCCGCGATGGAGTTCGAAGACCTTATCGGCGACGATGCACGCACGGCTGCCAAGTCGCGCGGCTTCTATCCGTTCCACCAGACGCCGTCGAAGACCGGTCTGGAAATCCTCGAGCCGCGACCAATGTGGCACGGGTTGCTGGAAGACCTGCGATCGGGAACGCCGGTATCCGTCATTTCTGCCCGGTTTCATCTCGGCCTTGCGACCTCAGTCGCGGAGATGGCGGTACGCCTCGCGAGACAATCGGATGCAGAGTCGATCGATACTGTTGTAGTTACAGGCGGATGCTTCCAGAACAAGACGCTGTTTGAAGCATGTGTAAGCTACATCGAGGAGAATGGGCTAACCTGTCTTACCCAGTCGCAAGTCCCGATGAACGACGGTGGGCTGGCGCTGGGACAGGCGGCCATCGCAGCAGCCCGCGAGATCGACGCACGAGCCGCCTGATGCGCAAGTCAAGCAAGCGAAATGGGAGCAACGCCATGTGTTTGGGAATTCCAGGCCAGGTCGTCAGAATTACGGATGCTGAGCACAAACTTGCGATGGTCGATGTGAGCGGCGTACAGCGTGAGGTGAACGTGGCCTGCGTCATAGAAGACGGAATGCCCGTCGAAGATTGCATTGGCTATTGGGTTCTGATCCATGTCGGCTTCGCGATGAGCCGCATCGATGAAGCCGAGGCAGCGGCGACTCTACGCGTGCTCAACGAGCTCGGCGAGGTGCAGCAGGAGCTGACTGCAATGGCCGGGACAGCGTGAAGCGGATCGCCTGATGACAAGTGACGATCGCGAGACGCTGAAGTCCTTCTATCCGTTTCTATACGGCAGGAAGCAGGAGCCATCTTCAATATGACAAGTGACGATCGCGAGACGCTGAAGTCCCTCTACCCGTTTCTACACGGCAGGAAGCAGGAGCCATCTTCGATGAATGCGGCGCTGATCGAAGCGGTTGACGATAAGGTCTGCCGTCATCGCGACGTCATTAGCGCGTTCTTCGCGAAGAATAGCCAAGCCGTCATTGATGCTGCGGCTGCGATTGCCCGCATGTATCAACGCAACGGCAGGCTTTTCGCGATGGGCAATGGCGGATCGAGCTGCGACGCGGCCCATGTGGCCGTGGAGTTCCAGCATCCTGTGACGGCGGGACGCCCGGCTCTGACTGCAATCGATCTCAGCGCCGACCGTACGATGTTGACGGCCGTCGCCAACGACATCGGCTTCGATCACATCTTCGTCCGCCAGATCATCGCTCAAGGCAGGTCCGGCGATGGGCTAATCGGTCTATCGACCAGTGGCAATTCAAAAACCTGGTCAAGGCCTTCATCAAGGCCAAGGAGATGGGGCTGACGACGGTCGGGCTCGCCGGAATGAACGGCGGTGCAATGGCCACGATCGGGCTCGATCATTGCCTGATCGTGGAAGAAGACAGCATTCACCGGATTCAGGAATGCCACGTGACGATCTATCACATCCTTTGGGATCTGGTGCATTCGCTGTTGGCTGATGACCGCGGCTCGCCGCCGGTTGCGGTGCGCGAATGAGGGAAGGGGGATAGCGTGAGATATGTCGACGAATTCAGGGATCCTGAAAAAGCGAAGACCCTGCTGAAGGAAATCACCAGCCTGTCCGCTAGATTGCAGAGCGGCAAGGGGCGCCCTTTGCAGATCATGGAAGTGTGCGGCGGACATACGCATGCGATCTTCCGCTATGGAATCGAAACCATGCTGCCCGATGAGATCGAGCTGGTGCACGGCCCGGGCTGTCCGGTCTGTGTCCTGCCGATGGGGCGGGTCGACGATTGCGTGAGACTGGCGGAAATACCGGGCGTTATCTTCACCACGTTCGGAGATGCCATGCGCGTTCCCGGATCGAAGAAGAGTCTCTTACAGGCCAAGAGCGAGGGCGCGGATGTCCGCATGGTCTATTCGCCGCTCGATGCCTTGCGCATCGCGCGAGAGAACCCGGACGAGGAGGTCGTGTTCTTCGCGCTCGGCTTCGAAACGACAATGCCGAGCACGGCCATGACAGTGCTGCGCGCCGAGGCCGCGGGCATTACGAACTTTTCCTTGTTCTGCAATCACATCACGATCATCCCGACGGTCAAGGCGATCCTCGATTCTCCCGAACTCGAGCTCGACGGTTTTTTGGGGCCGGGCCATGTGAGCATGGTGATCGGCAACGCGCCTTACAAATTCATTGCCGAACAATATGGAAAGCCGATCGTCGTCGCCGGATTCGAGCCGCTAGACGTGCTCCATGCCCTCTGGATGGTACTAAAGCAGCTCGATGAAGGACGATCCGAGGTGGAAAACCAGTACGCGCGTGTTGTTCCCGATGTCGGCAACCCTGTCGCGCTCGATGCCATCGGCAAGGTCTTCGAGTTGCGCGAATTCTTCGAATGGCGGGGTCTCGGCTCGATCGACCACTCCGGCGTACGGATGCGTAAACTCTACGAGGCGTACGATGCCGAGAAGAAGTTCGTCATCCGCTCGGTCAAGATCGCCGACCCGAAATCATGCCAATGCGGTGAAGTTCTCAAGGGAGTGATCAAGCCCTGGGAATGCAAGGTGTTCGGCACAGGCTGCACGCCTGAAACGCCACTGGGCGCGCTGATGGTGTCGTCCGAAGGCGCCTGCGCCGCCTACTACCAGTTCGGCGACGTGGAGAAAATTCATTCCAAACGTGCTCAAGTTCAAAGTGCTGAAGCTATGGTGGCGGGAACAAGGTCATGAACGTCGTCCGACCAACGCCAGACTCGTCTACATACCGGCGGCAATTGGGATGCATTCGCGTCCCCAAAGTCACGATGGCCCACGGCGGCGGCGGCAAGGCGATGCGGGATCTCATCGAGGATGTTTTCGTCACCGCATTCGATAACGACACGCTATCGACGATGGAGGACCAGGCGCGCTTCCGCCTTTCCGAACTGGCCGTGCATGGCGACCGCCTGGCGATGACGACGGACTCCTACGTGATCCATCCATTGCGTTTCCCGGGCGGGGATATCGGCAAGCTGGCGGTTTGCGGCACGATCAACGATCTGGCGGTCGGCGGGGCCAAGCCCCTCTATCTCAGCTGTGCGGTGATCATCGAGGAGGGATTGGAGATCGATACGCTGCGCGAGATCGCCGGATCGATGGCCCGCGCCGCCTGCTCGGCAGGGATTTCGATCGTCACGGGTGACACCAAGGTCGTCGACAAGGGAGCATGCGACAAGCTCTTCATCAACACGACGGGAATCGGCGTCATTCGCGAAGGTATCGAGCTTGGCGTCGGCCGCGTACGGCCGGGCGATGCGATCCTGGTAAACGGGCTCTTGGGCGATCATGGCGCGGCCATCCTGAACGCACGCGGCGACATGGCACTGTCGACGCCGATCGAGAGTGATTGCGCCGCCTTGCACGAACTGATTGACACCTTGCTCGCCGAAGCTCCGGGGACGCGGTTTCTGCGTGACGCGACTCGCGGCGGCATCGCAACGGTACTCAACGAAGTCGCCGAAGCGTCGCAGGTCGGCATTCTCATCCACGAAGAGCGCACGCCGCTGCGCGACGAGGTGCGGGGCTTTTGCGAGATCCTGGGGCTTGATCCTCTCTATCTCGCCAATGAGGGCAAGATCGTGTGCGCGTTGCCGCCGGATCAAGCGGAAGCGACGCTCACCGCGATGCGCAACCATCCGCTCGGCCGCGACAGCGCAATCATCGGTCATGCGACCGACGGACGACCGGGACGGGTGGTCATGCAGACTGTGTTTGGCGGTCGCCGCATCGTCGACATGCTGGTTGGGGAGCAACTGCCGAGGATCTGCTAGCCGCGCCGAAGCCGCAGCGTTGAGGAATCGAAAAATGAAGAAAGGGTCGCCCGTGCACAGCAATGACGTCGACGCCGTCGCGCCCGTCGATGCAACCATCGTCCGCATCAAGGATCGCGGCGAGATCAAAGAGATCGATTACAACGGCGCCATTACCGCGCACATCGGCTCTTTGTGGTGGGGCACGGCCGTCGGTTATCGCGCGATGCAGGCCGCGGCTGAAGCCTTATCCAAGGACGGGCTCTGGAGTCGTGACGATCTCTACGTGGTCGGCGCTCACCCTGGGCCGGGCGTGCGCGATGCCATCGACTATGTGACCTGCGTCGTCGGACGCGACCGCTACAAGGTGGTTGTCGACGCCGACTGCGGCATGAAGTGCAACAGCTCCATGAAGTTCGAATGGTGGGTGAGCGATCGCCGCAGGACGGTGCTCGTCAAGCTGCGCGAGGACTTCGTGCCGCGTGCGTTCTACGAGCTTTCTGATCGGCTGGGCACCGCGGCCGAAGCCAAGGGGGACAAGCGGCTGTTCGAGATTTTCAAGGTGACGCTCTCGACGCGAATTTGGGCGGCGCCCCTTAGCCGCAATTTCAGCGTCGAGGTGATCGACCGCCCGTTGGCGCCCGGCGAACTGCCTGCAGAGGCGCTGCGCGCCGATTATTGGAGCGACTTGAAGTCCAAACAGGCCGACGGCGTAGGTGCCTAATCTTATTTATGAATGGAAGGAGGACGTCATGAAGATCTATGCGAAATCCCGCAAGTTCGTCCTTGTGCCGCTGATAGCCGCGGCCGCTCAGCGAGGCGGCGCTTGAAGAAAGCGTGGCGATCGCATGCTATCAGCACTGCATACCATCAGCACCTACCCGTTTGATCTAGGGAGCCCGATCTTCGCGCATTACCCGGCTATGAAGTTTGGCCATTTCCAAAGTGTGAACTACTTCGCCGATTTGTTGGCGCCTATGGCGTTGAAGGCGCTCGCCGACGTGCCTGAGAAAGATCAAGACTGGGTGCTGACTTCGCCACCGCTACAGGGCTTGCCCTGCGGTGCAAATCTGGTGTGCCGTGCGATCTGCGGCCAACTTGCCAAAGCATTGCCCGACGGGCATGCCCCGCGTCTTGACTCGATGGACGTTTGGGGTCCCAGAATACCGTTCCGTAACCTAGCCGATTTTGAAGGCTATAACAACTACAGCAAGTACGACCTGAAGAAGCGCCAGCAATTCCGTTTGGCGCGCGATGAAAGAGTGATGTACGATCTTGCCAATTTCGAAGGCCGCCGCGCTATCTTCGTGAATGACATCAATGTCACCGGGACCCAGCTCGCCACGATCACGAAACTTTTGCAAAGTGCAGGGATAAAGAGCCTCGACATGCTTCTGATTGTGAATGTCGACCGGAAGATTGGATGCGCGTTTCCTCAGCTCGAGAACGAGATCAACACGTCCAGGATCACCGATCTTGCAGAATTCACGGCCTTCCTGCGTGATTGCGAATTCGAGCCGACGGGAAAATTGATCTCGCGCCTCATGTCACACGATCCCCACGAGTTCGGAGCCATCTTCGAAGCACTTCGACCTCCGAAGCGACAGATGCTTCACCGTGCGATCCTGCAGGAAGGTCTCTATGGAGGCCCGCTGTTCAAGGAACAGATTGAGGTCGTGGAGCGTGCTCTGTCCGGCGAATGAGCGGACGATCTTGTGGGCGTAGAGGGAAGCTTGGGATGCCGATGTCGCTTTTCGATCTTGCGTATGAAGTACCAATTATTGAGCGGAAGGTCTATGCCGGGCGCTATACATCCATCCCCTTCGATGCGGCCGACCCACGCCGGAACGAGCCTTTAGTCAGGCTGGAAACCGTTGGTGTCGCCTATGAGGTGCATCATGCCCAGACCGATGGGCGGAATTGGCCCTATTTCGGTCTGGTGCCTGGGGCACGCAAGGACGTTTGGGTGCGGAAGACTGTTGCCGAAATGCTGGCCAAGGTCAACGACCGCCTCAAGCCGTTTGGCGTCGAGCTAATTGTTTGGGATGGGTATCGAACGCTCGCCTGTCAGCAGGGGATGTGGGACTTCTTCTATCATGAGGCGGTTCGGGCGACGCCTGAGGGAACGCCAGCGGTTTGGCGAGCGCGGGCGCTCCGGCATGCCGTCGATCCCAGCAATTTCGACGAGAATGATCCGGCGACGTGGCCGACCCATGCCACAGGCGCGGCGATGGACCTGTCGCTGCGCGACCGCGATTCCGGAAGCTATTGCGATCTCGGCGGCCGTTTCGAAGATATTAACGACATCGCCGCGACGGACTATTTCGAGCGAAAACTCGCGGCTGGAGTGATCACTGGCAACGACACGCAGCTGAGGTATCGGCGCCTGCTACATTGGGCGATGAGCAGCGAAGGATTCGAGAACGATCCATTCACGTTTTGGCACTATGACTGGGGTAGCCAGCTCTATGTGAAGATGACACGTGCGTTGCGCAAGAAACCGGCAAAAGCTGCTTGGTACGGCTATATCGCACCCCCATGCAGCGTGGTGCATGGATCAGATGGGTAGCCGCAACGCTCCCTCCCCGTTTGAGGTCAGGCAATGCGGACATAGTTCGGGCGTCCAAATCCAGCGTAAGACCGCATGTCCGCTGCGCTGTTGAGGCCGCTCGCCGCCCGTGTGCGGATTGAGCGAGGGTTGCTCGGGATGGTCCGGGCACGCCTCGACGCACAGGGGACGGGCCATGAAGAAGGGGAGCGAGGTTTTCGTCGGGGTCGATACGGCCAAGGCGGACAATGCGGTCGCCGTGGCGGAAGCGGACCGCGACGGCGAGGGGCGGTATCTCGGCACATTCGACAACACGCTGGACACCCAGCAGTCGCGTCTCGCCGGTGGAGCACTCCGATGGCACCAGGCTGAGGAACGCCATGAGCTGGCGCGGATGCTCAAAGCGGCGCAGGTCGCCCGCCTCGGCAACGATCGTCACCGCCGTCATGAGCTGCACCCCACGCATCGCCTGGAACGCCTCGACCACCGGCGCCATCGTCCAGCCGGGCACGATCATGACGGGCGAGCTGCCGCAGCGGCGGAGCACCCCCGCCTATGTACGCTGCATTTCACCGACATCCGCGAGCTGCGCCAGCCGCGCTCGATCGGAACCGGTTGGACATGATTTGCTGTTGATCAAGCCGTCGAACGGTGTAATACTCGGCTCCAAGCTACAGATAGCTTGCGAGCTTAGCAAAGTATAAATAGTGGGGGAGGCTCTTCGTTGAAGAGATCGCTCAGATTCGCTGGTCTGACCGTGTGCATCTGCCTCGGATCGAGAGGCTTCGCCACAGGACAGCAGATTGCGATCGATGTTAACCCGGCGTTGCCGTCTGACATCGCGGAGGGCGCAACGAAGGCTACGCTGCAACAAGCGGCAGCATTCGCTTGGCAAGAGTTCATCGCACTCAATTGGCCGGCAAAGGCGGACCAGCGCGATGAGGCCGACACAAGTCAGAAATTTGGTGCGAACGCCGGGGGGTTTTTTGGAGCGCAGCCCCGAAATCCGCTGGTGTGGGAAACGTTCCGCGGAAAGGTCGAGATTTTCAATCTCGACGCCGGAGGTTCCGCCCCTCCCGGCTACTCCCTGACTCCGCCGGATTATGGCTACGACACTCCGCCCTCCGATTATTTTTACGGCCCCTCGAAAACGGGTGGTTTCAGCTCAGTGCCGGCTTGTCCTGGACAGGACAAGCCGGCCTCGCCGGCTTGGATCAACCTTGACGAGACCACCGAGATCGGGCTCGCGCAAATGTTCGCTGGCGGCCCTGCTATCCAAGATAGCGCGAACACCTCGCCGCAGCTCATCCGCTACGCCGCGAAAGCCAATCGCGTCGAGTACAGATACATCGCGAACCCGACGAATCAGTCGCCACCAACTTCGCCTTACTATATCCCCGCCAACGTATTCGGACCCGACGGCCAATCGGGGCCCGCCGGCAACAACAGGAAAGCCTACACGCAGAGCCCACCGGTGGCGCCAACGGGGCCCGTTATCAGTTTTCCGACTGGCACGGTCGAGATCAAGAGCGCCTGGCGGCCGCTGAATAAATACGATCAGCCGGGCCGCTTCCATGTTCAGACGGTGCGCTTTTACGAGAATAAGGGTCCTAACAACCTGCGTTGCTATTTTGAGCAGCAATGGGGGCTGATCGCGCTGCACATCATTCAGAAGACGCCGACCGCACCCGCGTTTATCTATGCGACCTTCGAGCAGGCTGACAACATCCGGCAGCCAAACGCGACGCCGGTAGAGGATCCCGACGGCAATATCACTCAGCCGATCCCTGGTGCCGCGCCAACCACGCCGGCGCTTGCGTATCAGGATGCATCCATACCGCCCATGGTAACAACAAAGCCGACGAACACATACTGCACGCCGCAGAACAACCTTTATTTCAAAGACAATCCCAGTTATACAGGCCTGACCGGTGGCGGCGCAATCTGCGTCAACCAGCGCTACGAACCTATCCCGCCCGACGTCATTGCGATCAACAATGCCGCGCATCAGGCGATTACCGCCTACAATACTGCGAACGGGGTCGCGAATTCGCCCTGGCTCTTCTACAAGCTGGTATCGGTTCAGGCCTCGCCGTTCGATGTCTCCGAGAAATCGCCCACCGATCCTGCCCGCGGCCCGGCGGGGTTCTACCAGGCCAACATTGTGGTCGAGACGAATTATACGCTGCAGCAATTTCAGGGCCGCATCTTTTATATCCCGGGCCAGAAGAATGGTGCGCCGACCTCCCTGGGTGTCCCGCCACCTAATGTCGTCACGCCGGTGCCGCACGGTGTCGTTGGCGTCAACATGGGAGGCTGTATGGGCTGCCACGGCAACGCGCAAGTCAGTGCAGGTACTGATTTCAGCTTTATTCTGTCTGAAGTTGGTAACATCAAGAGTCCCGATGCACCGCTTGCATCAGGTGATGCGCAATTGCGCGCCAACAACTCGGCCATCAGATATCTGGATCAGTTTCAACACTAAGAGCCACCCCTTTCAGGGTGATGCGGTTTCACCGGCACCGTCAAGTTGAGCGGCGTCCGGCTTGGCGGATCCGGGGGCGGCCGGGTATCCGTGCCGGATGACGACGCCTCGAGACCCGCTCTATGCCGGCTATCGCTATCCCGCAGAACTCATCAGTCACGCGGTATGGCTCTATTTCCGATTCCCGTTGAGCCTACGCATGTGGACTTCCCCCCGAGGAGTGGAGGGGTGGGATCAGAGCATTACGCGGCAAGCCTGGTGATCCCTTCCATGGCCATCCGTGCCTCGACAGGTGTCCTATAGTCGAGAGCGGAATGAAGACGCTGCCGATTGTAGAACACCTCGACATAATCGAACACCGCCGCTTTCGCCTCTTCGCGGGTGCGGAAGCGGCAGTGGTGGACGTGCTCGACCTTAAGCGCGGCAAACACGCTCTCCATCGGTGCATTGTCCAGGCAATTCCCGCGGCGGCTCATCGACTGAACGATGCCGTGCCGCTCCAGCACCGCCCGATACGGCTCAGCGGCGTATTGCACCCCACGGTCCGAATGATGGATTAGCCCCGATGACGGGGGATGACGCTGCAACGCCCTGACTAGGGCATCGATGCATAGCTCGGCTCTCAAATGATCGGCCATGGACCAGCCGACGATCTCGCGGGTGGCCATATCCTTGATCGCGGCCAGGTAAAGCCAGCCTTCATCACTGGCAATGGAGGAGATATCGGCCAACCAGACCTGATTGGGCCTGTCTGCCGTGAAGTTCCGTTCCAGACGGTTGGGGGCGATCGGATGGTCATGGCGACTGTTGGTGGTGCGTGGCACAGGGCGTCGGCCCTGGCGGGCTGAGAGGCCCGTTTCGCGCATGAGCCGCTCAATGCGCCGGCGCGAATGCCGCCGTCCTTCCCGACGCAGTTCAGCGTGGATCCGGGGTGAGCCGTAGATCTGACGGCGTGCGCC
>Ga0170475_113703493_pt1 | contig 14008 bp, 18 predicted proteins | sample Soicark_Litter_5_FD_111474 | JGI IMG/M metagenome (GOLD analysis project Ga0170475, IMG submission 111474) | Avena fatua rhizosphere microbial communities from Hopland, California, USA. Combined Assembly of 48 SPs | reverse complement strand
GGTCAGGAGTAGCCGCTCCGTGTCCCGGGGGAAGTCCAAGCGCCTTGAGCAGGCGACGAGCGCACCGAGTTCGCCCTGAAGTTCCAGCCGCAGCGGTACGATCGACCACTCGCCTGCTTCGGTTCGCTGGCGGACAGGACGCACCCATTCGCGTAAGTCGGTGCCCAGCCACCGATCCAGCATCTGGCCCACGGTTTGTTCGTGGGCCGGTAGCGGCCAGTCCGGGCCGGCTCGTACACTCTCGATAGCTGGCTCTTGAGGAGGATTGGGCAGGCGGATGAACGCCATGTCTAGGTTGAGCATGCCCACGAGTGCATCCAGAAGCGCGTTCCCGATGAATGACGGGTCGCGTCCAGTCCAGGAGGCAGGCAGCGCGTGAAGGTCGGCGAGATCGTTGATGCATCGCTGGAGCCGCTGAAGTTCTTGGGCGGGGCGCTTGAGGTCGACGGGCATGCTGGACAGAGCAATTGTGAGTGCGAGAACGAAAGATCAGCGGGAAAACTGCAGTACTATGGTGCAGGAGGCTGAGGCACGCAATAGCCGGCGAGCCCGTTACACGAGACATCCGAACCATGGCTACTCCGACCCCGGGATCACCAATACCATCGTCCAATGGATGTCTCGCCGCGCCGGGTGAGATTGGGTCCGTATCAGCGCAGCACAGGTGGAGTTCTGCCCGCTTCGCCGCTGACGGGCGTCCCCTGATTGACAAAAGGATTCGCGCAGCTGTCATGGATCCAGATCGCACGCACAGCTACATAAGCCAGGAGGCAGCAGATGAGCGCCACCACAACTCCTAGCCGGGAGGCTACTGCCGGCGCCCGCGTCGGGAAGATCGACCTGAAGCTGGAGGTAATTCCCATTCCCGTCGCGGATCTTGACCGGTCCAAGGCGTTCTATGAGGGTCTCGGATGGCGGCTTGACGCCGACTTTCGCCACAACGGTGACCGCGCGATCCAATTCACGCCGCCGGGCTCTCCATGCTCGATTCACTTCAACCCGAAGGGGACACCGGGATCCGCCCAAGGCATGTTCCTGGTGGTTTCCGACATCGAGGCCGCGCGTGACGACTTGATCAGGCGTGGTGTCCAGGTGAGCGAGATCTTCCATTTTGCCGCGGGTCCCGCTCCCTTCGGCGGCCAGGTAGGCGGACTCGCCCCTGACCGCCAGAGCTACGGCTCGTATGCGGCGTTCACCGACCCTGACGGCAACGTGTGGCTCTTGCAGGAGGTCACGACCCGGTTCGCGGGCAGGGTCGCGGGCGATACTACCTATGGATCGGCGTATGACCTGGCGCAGGCACTGCGGCGTGCGTCGGCAGCGCACGGCGAGCACGAGACGCGGACGGGTGAGCGCGACGAGAACTGGCCGGAGTGGTACGCCGAGTACATGATGAGCGAGCAGTCTGGCAAAGAACTGCCGCATTGAAGAAAGAGAGGTGGCCGCGATGACGTCGCTGTTCTCTCGCGGATTTCGGGGCCGACCCCGGTCTCAGCTTGACGCCAGCCGGCTGCCGCCCGGACAATACGAAACCCGGGATTTTCCGGTGCTTTCGGCAGGTCCCACGCCCCGGGTGTCGCTCGCGGCCTGGGATTTCGCCGTCCGTGGTCCAGGCGGGCAAACGGTGCGATGGACCTGGGACGAGTTCCAGGCACTCCCCCGCGAAGCCATCACCGTAGACATCCATTGCGTCACTAAATGGTCCAAGTTCGGCACTATGTGGGAGGCTATCTCTATAGACACGCTTCTCGCGCAGGCTGCCGCTCGGGACGTCCAGCCCGCCCCTTACCTGCTAGCCGAGTGCGACGGCGGCTACACCACAAATCTGCCTCTGGCCGACGTGACCGGGGGGCATGCCTGGGTGGCGCTGAGCTACGGGGGCGAGCCGATCACCCCGGAACACGGTGGCCCCGCACGGCTTCTGGTGCCGCACCTCTACTTCTGGAAAAGCGCAAAATGGGTACGGCAGCTGCGATTTCTGGAGCGTGACCAGTCCGGCTTCTGGGAATCGCTCGGCTATCACAACTATGGCGACCCTTGGCGCGAGCAGCGGTATGCCGGCGACGAGTGAACGCGCGCCGCCAACCTCGGGCTCTGGGATAGCCACCACTCTGCGGCAACCGTTGCGGCCGATCGCTTGGCGACTCGCAGCTGTGGTCGACATCGTCCAGGAAACGCCGCGGGCACGGACGATCGTCCTCCAAGTACCCGAGTGGGCGGGGCACCGAGCGGGGCAGCACGTGGATGTACGGCTCACGGCGGAGGACGGCTACCAGGCACAGCGGAGCTATTCCATCGCCTCTGCCCCCGAGGACCCCCACGTCGCGCTGACGGTCGAGCGGCTGGATGATGGCGAGGTCTCGCCCTATCTCACAGACGAGCTGCGCGTGGAAGACAAGCTCGAGCTGCGGGGCCCGATCGGCGGGCACTTCGTCTGGGACGTCAAGGTCGGCGGACCGCTCCTCCTGGTTGGAGGCGGCTCGGGGATCGTTCCGCTCAGGGCGATGCTGCGCCATCGTGCCGCTGCGCTAAAAGCTGCCGAGATCAACGCGCGGCGTCACGTGCCGGCCCGGCTCCTGTACTCGTCCCGGCGGTGGGACGAAGTCATCTACCGTGACGAGCTTGCCCGGCTGATCGAAGACGACCCGACGCTAGAGGTCACCCTGACGCTCACGCGAGAGCCGACCAAGGGCTGGATGGGCCTACGGCGCAGGATCGATCGCATGATGCTGGCGGAGGTCGCCTGGCCGCCGGCCGAGCGGCCGCACGTGTTCGTCTGTGGTGGGACACTGCTGGTTGAGGCTGTCGCGACAGCACTCATCGAACTCGGTCACGATCCACAACGGGTAAAAACTGAACGTTTCGGTCCCACGGGCGGGGCGACGTAACACACAGCGCACCCATGGGTGCGCGAGCACGGGAGGCCGTAATGGACGGTAACGCGCATCGGCTCGACGGGAATGCCGCAGCCGGAATTCTAAGCGAGCTCTTCGTGCCGGACCTCACTGCGGCTCGCGCAACGTGTGCCGGCTGTGGGGCGAGCGGGGCGGTGGGTGCGCTGCTCGTGTACGCGCACGGTATGGGAACGGTGATGCGGTGCCCCAGCTGCGACGGTGTCGTCCTCCGTGTCACGCGGACAGCGACACAGGTGTGGCTTGACCCGACGGGTGCAAGGCGCATCGTCATTGCTGCGGCAGCGCTGCCGGCGTGAGTCCTTCGATCTGACCGTTGCGCGCTCATCGATTGTTGATCGTAGGAGGGGCGATGGAAAACGGTACTCTTGCTAAACGGGGGCTGTGCGTGCTCGTCGCTGCATTGGGTATGGTTGCCGGGGGCTCTGGCTGCGGTGGCCAAGGCCCGGCAGGGACCACGCCCCAGTCACTTCACTGGATTGTGCCCCCGGTGCTGCCCCCGGGAGCGCTCATCTCCGTCGTCAGCGGAGATCCCACACGCCCCGGCGAGTTCACTCTTTTGGTCTCCATGCCGAACGGGTACTCGATTCCGCCTCACAGCCATCCCAGCGACGAGCACGTCGAGATCAAGGAAGGAACCCTTCTGGTCGGCACGGGAGACCAGCTCGACCCGAAGATGACCCAGGCCTTGTCAGCCGGGGATTCAGCCACCGCTCCTTCCGGTGTGCAGCACTTCTCCATCGCCAAGGGACGTACCCTGCTGTTGGCGACGTTCATGGGCCCTTACACGATTACGTATGTGCGCGCGGAGGACGCTCCAAAGCCGCAGAGTTTCCCGTTCGGCTACTGACGCCCCAGTTCCGCAACGCCTTGAAGGAGTCCTAGCGACGTGCGAAGTGACATTGTGCCGGGTTCATGTTTTCCGGACTACGAGCTCAGCGACCACAGGGCGAAACGACGCAAGTTGTCCGAGATCCAGGGCCAGCACCCGCCGATCCTGGTCCTCAGCAGCAGGCTGAAACGAGTGCTAAGGGGCGGCATTGCTGCATCAGCATGGCTCGTAGTTGTTTCAGCTGCACAGGCGCAGTCCGTTGACCCAGCATCGCTCCAGTGGTCGAACCCCACCACACTACCACTCGGCGCGCTTGCGGCCGTCGCCAGCGGTGATCCTGCGGGCACCGGCAAGTCAACTTTTCTCCTCTCCATGCCGGACGGCTACAGGGTTCCGCCCCACTTTCATCCTGGGTACGAACACCTCGAAGTCAAAGAAGGAAAGATCCTGGTCGGGATGGGAGACGTGCTGGATCCCAAGCTGACCCGGACCATGACCGCCGGCGATTCGATGACCACCCCCGCAGGGACGCACCATTTCTGGACCGCCAAGGGACGGCGAACCATCCTGGCCGTGACGTTCAACGGCCCCTACACGATTACCTACCTCCGGGCTGAGGACGCTCCGCGGCCACGGAACTTCCCCTTCAGCTACTGAGGCGGGTGGCCTCTGCAAGGAGCCGTCGATGGATCCCCTGTTTCCTCAGCTGCTCCGATTCAGTGATGTCGCCCTGCTAGGCCTGAGACTCATTGTGACCGCGGTGTTCTTCGAGAGCGGACGGCGGCATGCCGCCGATCCGGTGGGCCGAGCCGCGAGCATCGGGTTGAGCCCCGGAGTCACCCGGTTCCTGGGACTGGCCGAAATGGCAGGCGCGCTCGGTATCGCCCTTGGCGTCTTCACCCAGGTGGCGGCGCTGGTCCTCATCCTGGTCATGGCGGGCGCCATTCAGAAGAAGATCTTCGTGTGGCACATCGGTTTCTGGGGCGAGCAGAACTCCGGATGGCACTACGACCTCACGTTCCTGCTCGCCAATCTCGTGATCCTCACGACCGCCGGCGGCCGGCTCGTTCTGCTTTGACCGATACCATCGTCCAATAGATCCGCTGCGGCTTTGTCCGACATTGGGCATCAGTCCGTCAAGCTGAGGAGACCACCTGTATGCCCGGTTTTAGTCGCCGCAAGTTTGTCGGGGCCGCGGCGGCCACCGTTGTGGCGGGGCCGCCGGGTCTTCTCGATGTGTCCAGGAGGTTGGAAGCCGTGGCCGAAACGTTGACGAAAGCTGCCCGCCGAACGAGCGGCGCGAAGGCAGATGTTCGTCCATTTCATGTCAGTTTCCCGAACGCGCAGCTGACCGATTTGCGCCGACGCATCAAGGCGACCAGGTGGCCCGAGCGGGAAACGGTCACTGATTACTCGCAGGGCGTCAAACTCGAGACAATGCAGGCCCTTGCGGAATACTGGGGGACCAAACACGAGTGGCGCAGGGCCGAAGCCCGATTGAACTCCTTCCCGCAATTCATCACCGAGATCGATGGCCTGGACATCCATTTCATTCATCTCCGCTCGAAGCACGAGAGCGCGCTTCCGCTCGTTATTACCCATGGCTGGCCCGGCTCGGTCATCGAGCAGCTCAAGGTCATCGAGCCGCTCGCCAATCCGACGGCTTACGGCAGTACCGCGGCCGACGCTTTCCACGTAGTGGTCCCCTCCCTCCCAGGCTACGGGTTCTCCGGGAAGCCGACATCACCCGGTTGGCACCCTCCCCGCATCGCACGAGCCTGGACGGAGCTGATGAGGCGCCTCGGGTACAAGAAATTCGTTGCCCAGGGCGGGGATTGGGGGAATGCGGTCTCCGAGCAGATGGCCCTCCAGAGCCCTCCGGAACTGCTCGGCATATCTACCAACATGGCTGCTACGGTTCCCGCCGATGTGGCCAAGGCACTCGCGGCGGGTGGGCCGCCGCCAGCAGGCCTGTCTAACGAGGAGCGCCACGCCTGGGACCAGCTTGATTTCTTCAATAAGAAGGGGCTGGGCTACGCCAACGAGATGGCACTGCGACCCCAGACGCTGTACGGCCTCGTCGATTCACCAATCGGCCTGGCGGCCTGGATCCTGGACCACGACGCAGCCAGCCAGGCACTGATCGCCCGAGTGTTCGCGGGGCAGCGCGAGGGTCTCACCCGAGATGACATCCTGGACAACGTCACGGTGTACTGGCTGACGAACACTGCGATCTCCTCGGCGCGGCTCTACTGGGACAACCTCAATTCGGCAAAGGCGGGCTTCTTCGACATCAAGAACGTCACCATCCCCGTGGCCGTGAGTGCGTTCCCTGAAGAGATCTATCAAGCCCCCCGAAGCTGGGCCGAGCGAGCATATCCTAGGCTCATCCACTACAACAAGCTCGACAAGGGCGGGCATTTCGCCGCGTGGGAGCAGCCGGAGCTCTTCGTGGCGGAAGTCCGGGAGAGCTTCAAGTCGCTGCGGCAGGGATGACAAGGATGAATCATTCCCCATGGAGGCGCGCGCATGACAACTCTTGATTCCCTTTACGTCTGCGTTCTCGGCCTCGCGCTGGGTGCACCGGCGCGCACGCGCAGGCCGTCACCTCCAGCACCACGGCGCCAGACACCTCCAGAGAAGACACATCCATCCGACCCTTTCGGATCCAAGTCTCGGACAAGGCCTTGGCCGACCTTCGGCGCAGAATCCTCGCGACTCAATGGCCTGAGAAGGAAACCGTCTCCGACCAATCGCAGGGTGTGCCCCTCGCAACCATGCAGCGGTTGGCGAAGCATTGGGCCACCGATTACGACTGGCGCAAGGTGGAAGCGAAGCTGAACGCACTGCCCCAGTTCATCACCAACATCGATGGTCTGGATATCCACTTCATTCACGTCCGCTCGAAGCACAAGAACGCATTGCCCATTATCATCAATCACGGATGGCCTGGATCCATCATCGAGCAACTCAAGCTGGTCGACCGCCTAGTAAATCCCACGGCACATGGGGCAACGGCTGCGGATGCATTCGATGTGGTGATTCCATCGATGCCGGGTACGGGTTCTCAGCCAAGCCGACTACTCCGGGGTGGGGACCCGAGCGCATGGGCCGAGCGTGGGTCCAACTGATGCGGCGGCTTGGGTACAGCCGCTACGTGGCGCAGGGTGGTGACTGGGGTGCGTTCGTGGTGGACCAGATGGGGCTGCAGGCCCCCGAGGGATTGCTCGCGATCCACACCAACATGCCCGCGACAGTCCCAGCCGACGTCGACAAGGCTCTCCTGGCCGGCGCTCCGCCGCCGTCCGGTCTCTCACCGGAGGAAAAACGGGCCTACCAGCAGCTTGAACGGACGTTCAAGCAGGTTGAATACGCCAAATACATGGCGGCGCGCCCGCAAACGCTGTATGGGATCGCGGATTCACCGATTGGCTTGGCCGCCTGGCTCCTCGATCACAACGATGCCGATGGCCAGCCAGCCGAGGCGGTTGTCTCGGCGCTAAGCCGGACGACCAGCGCTACCGGCGAGCTGACCCGGGAGGAGATCCTCGACAACATTACGCTGTACTGGTTAACGAACACGGGGGTCTCCGCCTCTAGGCTCTATTGGGAGTACAAAGGCGGGTTTTTCAACGCCAAGGGGGTGAAGATTCCGGTGGCACTGACCGTTTTCCCCGGCGAGCAATATGAAGCGCCGCGAAGCTGGGCTGAGCGAGCCTATCCCAACCTCATCTACTACAACAGAGTCGACAAAGGCGGCCACTTCGCCGCGTGGGAGCAGCCGGATATTTTCGCGGCCGAGTTACGCGCCGGATTCAGGCCAGTGCGCACCCCGGAGCGGCTGGGGAATGCTCGCTAACAGATCCGTCCCATGAAACGGCTCCTGCTCAGCGCTATGGTGGTCACTGCGATGGGTGCACCTACTACAACATCAGAGCTCGCTTCCCTCAGCTCCGCGAGCGGGTGGATCAACTCCTCGCCGTTGACGGCAGAGGGCCTCCACGGAAAAGTCGTGCTGGTCCAGTTCTGGACTTATTCGTGTGTCAACTGGATGCGCACTGCTCCCTATGCGCGCGCCTGGGCTCAGAAGTATCGGGACAAGGGCCTGGTGGTAATCGGCGTGCACTCGCCCAAGTTCGACTTCGAGAAACGGCTCACCAACGCACGCTGGGGTGCGAAGAACTTCGGGGTGGACTATCCCGTAGCGTTGGATAACGACTTTGCAATCTGGCGCGCGTTCGGCAACCAGTACTGGCCGGCGCTCTACCTCATCGATGGGCGTGGCCACATCCGATACCGACACTTCGGCGAGGAAGAATATGAGCAGTCGGAGCGTGCCATTCAGGATCTCCTGGCTGAAGCGGGGGCCCGCGACGTTGACCGGAGCCTGGTTTCAGTTACTCCCCAGGGCGCGGAGCTGGCCGCGCACTGGGACGACGTCAAGTCACCAGAGACCTATCTTGGCTCCGGGCGGAGCGAAAACCAGGTCTCGCCGAACGCTCGTTTGCAGCTAAACCAGTGGGCATTGAGCGGTGATTGGACGGTACAAAGACAGGCGGCGGTGCTCAACGAGGCTGACGGGCGAATCACGTATCGCTTCCAGGCCCGCGACCTGAACCTAGTGATGACACCCGGCCCGCGAGGGGAACCCGTGCGCTTTCGGGTCTTCATTGACGGACACGCACCCGGCCTCGCCCACGGTGTCGACGTGGACGAGGAAGGCAACGGGCGAGTGGCCGAGCCGCGAATGTATCAGTTGATCCGGCAATCGCGGCCAGTCACCGACCACACCTTCGAGATCCAGTTCCTGGATTCTGGCGTGCAGGTCTTCGTGTTCACCTTCGGCTGACGCTCTGGCACCGTCGAGGATCGACTGAGGCTTCCATGACTCGCGTACTGCACTCGAACGCTCGGGTTGTTTCGCCGGGGGCTGCGAGCAATACCACGGCTCCCACGCAATTTATCGAGACCAGCCTTGAGAAATACGCCTATCGGCGCTTCGGACACGGATCCGCGCCGCCCCTCGTCTTCCTTCAACACTTCACCGGTACCCTGGACAACTGGGATCCGGCTGTGACGGATGCGCTGGCACAAGGCCGAGAGGTCATTCTGTTCGAGAGCGCGGGTGTAGGGCGCTCGACGGGAGAGGTTCCCGAGACTGTGTCGGGGATGTCCGCACACCTGCTCGCCTTTGCGAATGCTCTTTGTCTCACCCAGCTGGATCTGCTCGGGTTCTCGCTCGGCGGTATGGTGGCGCAGCAAGCCGCGCTTGAGCGACCGTCTCTCGTCCGCAAGATGCTCCTGGTCGGCACCGCTCCTGAAGGGGGTGAGGAGATCATGCACCTGGGCAAGCCTGAGCTGAGGCGGGTGTTGGAGGATCCCGATCTTCCGGGACTGCAGAAGCTCGTGAAGCTCTTCTTCACACCGAGCGAGTCGAGTCAGGCCGCAGGCCAGGAGTTTGCGGCCCGGCTTGCGGCACGGACAGGAGAGTGGGAGCCCGCTTCCGGTCCAAAGGTCGCGCAGGCTCAGCTGGCGGCGTTCCGGGCGTGGGAACTGGTTGATGGCGAGCCGTTCAGGAAGCTTCGCCAGATCACCCAGCCTTGCCTCGTCGTGAACGGGGTCTTCGACAACATGATTCCGATCAGAAACTCCTACGCTTTGGCCGAGCACCTGCCGCGGGGTATGCTGTTGACCTACCCCGATGCCGGCCATGGGTCATTGTTTCAGTATTCAGAATCGTTCGTGCGACATGCTGCGCTGTTCCTCGACTCAGCGTCATTCTAAGGACGACATTGACCGAGAGCGCCGCCGCCTGCTTGGCGCCGGAGCCATGGCCCTGGCCACTTCCTGGCTCGGGGCTGGCTCCTGGACGAAGGAGCGGTTGAATCGTCGAAGAGCAGCTGAGGTGTCGAAGACCATAGGGGCGAGTCCGACATTCGGCACCCTCAAGCATATCGACGCGGGGGTGCTCAACGTGGGGTATGTCGAGATGGGGAGAGCCGAAAGACCGGTCGTCCTGCTGCTCCACGGGTGGCCGTATGACGTGCACACCTACGCCGGTGTCGCACCGCGGCTGGAGTCGGCCGGCTATCGCGTCCTGGTGCCCTATCTCCGGGGCTTCGGCACCACCCGGTTTCGTTCCGCGAATACCATCCGGAACGCTCAGCAGTCTGCCATCGCCGCGGATATGATCGCCTTGATGGATGCGCTGGACATCGAGCAAGTGATTGTCGGCGGGGTGGACTGGGGCGCTCGCACAGCGAACATCATGGCGGCGCTGTGGCCGGAGCGGTGCAAGGCCATGGTGTCTGTCAGCGGCTATTTGATAGGAAACCCGGAAACTTCCGGGACCCCCCTGCCTCCAGCCGCTGAGTACCAGTGGTGGTATCAGTACTACTTCACTACTGAGCGAGGTCGCGCCGGGTATGAGAAGTATCGCCACGATTTCGCGCGCCTCATCTGGAGGCTGGCTTCGCCGAGCTGGGAGTTCGACGACGCCACCTTCCAGACCAGCGCTGCCGCGCTCGATAACCCGGATAACGTCGCGATCGTTATCCACAACTACCGTTGGCGGCTCAAACTCGCACAGGGTGAGGCACGGTATGACGATCTGGAGGGCCAGCTAGCCCGAGCTCCGTCGATAAGTGTACCAACCATCACCCTCGAGGGAGATGCCAACGGAGCGCCGCATCCGGACGCCAGTGCCTACGCGGCCAAGTTCGTGGGTCGGTACGGGCACAGGGTTGTCTCCGGCGGGATTGGGCACAACTTGCCGCAGGAGGCTCCCGCGGCGTTCACCCAGGCAGTCCTCGATGTCAGCGGTTACTGATCCCGGCGGGAACCTTCTCTGTGGGGGTAAAATCGATGGCCTCTGAGGCCAACCTGGAATACGAAGGGAGGAGCTACATATGTCCAAGCAAGATAGAGATGGCATTCGGAACGTAGTACTCGTACACGGCGCGTTCGTGGACGGTTCTGGCTGGGCCGCCGTTTATCGCGGTTTACGGAAGCAGGGTTTCACCGTCAGCATTGTTCAGAACCCTACGACATCTCTGGCCGAAGATGTCGCAGCGACACGGCGGGTACTGGATCAGCAGGAAGGATCAGCGATTCTGGTCGGCCACTCGTACGGGGGAGCCGTAATCACGGAAGCAGGAAATCACCCGAAGGTTGCTGGCCTGGTCTACATCGCTGCGTTCGTGCCGGACAGCGGTGAATCAGTCGGCACCCTGATACAGAATCCTCCTCCAGGGGCTCCGGTACCGCCTATCCTGCCGCCCCAGGACGGGTATCTCCTGCTGGACAGGTCGAAGTTCGCCGCTTCCTTCGCTGCCGACGTTCCCCCCGAGTTGGCTGCCTTCATGGCGGACTCCCAGGTCCCCTGGGGTGTCGAGGCGCTCCAAGGCACCATCAGCCGGGCTGCGTGGCATTCCAAGCCGAGCTGGTACCTCGTACCTACGGAGGATCGTATGATCCCGCCGGCGGCGGAGCGGCTCATGGCCCAACGCGCTGGAGCGAACACCAGCGAAGTACAGGCGAGCCATGCGGTCTTCGTCTCACAGCCGGAGACGGTAATCCGTTTGATCGCCATGGCCGCGGAAGCAAGCGCGGCGAGTCCCGCCGCCGCCGTGTAGCAGACAAGGAGCTGGGCTCACTCAATCGGGCCCAGCTAACCAGCTCGGGAGGAGGGGACTCTGGCGGGCAACTTGCACCAGCATCACACACCGGAGGAAAACTCCCACATTTGCGAGAGCAAAGTACGGCAAAGTCGAGCATGAGACCCAGCAAACTCCAGCATCGGGTGACACGAACTCGCGTGAAGGGTAGCAATTGCTGGAATTTGGCTGATTACTACGGCCCCTCTGGATCAGGAGAGTCCTGGTTCGAGCTCAGGGGCAATGCCCGGTGCAACTGCACAGGGCCTTTTTGTTTGGGGGCTCGGTTTGGCGACCGACTCGAGAGTGGGCTGCCGGCCCAGCAGATCATTTGTGGTAGAAGCGCTCGCGGACGACCTTGCCATCTTTCCAGCGCCGGACCGCCACCTGCACGATCTTCATTGCTCCCATGCCCTCCAGCTCAAGGTCATACTCCCACTCAGCGAACGAGGTGTTTCCGTCCGCTGCATTCGCAAGCACCTTTGCGCCAAACTTCCGGACACTCCTTTCCATCTCCGCCGCGCACGCATCCATGGCTCGCGGCCAGCCCGCTCGGGCTCATCGTTCTCTTGGGCCACAACGTTCTCCGCATAGAAGCGCTGGAACGCCTCCACGGATTTCCCTTGGATAATCAGCTGACCGGCTGGAGCTGCTGTCCGTCTTGATTGAAGTCTACGATGACGAGCACTACCCGATGGGGCACAAGAGCACGCCTCAGAACGTGGTCGAGTTCATGTTGGAGCAGAAAGGCATGACCCACGGCGATCTCGCCGAAATGCTTGGTGGGCGGAGCCGAGTGTCGGAGTTTTTCAGAGGCAAGCGCCGGCTGTCCATCGAGCAGGTGAAGACGCTCAGGGAGAAGCTGGACATCCCGGCTGACCTGTTGATCGAGTAGTGAGGCTGGTACGATGGCATGAACGCGCGACGTCCGTATACCAGGTCCAAGTGCATCTCTCGTGCCGGTCGTACGGGGGCTGCCGTGGGTTCGGCAACCGCCGCCGTGCGATCAGACGCCGACTGGCGGCCGATGGTGAGTGAGCAGGCGGGCGACGAGCGGCGGTGCATCATAAGCGGAAGGGGCGCCGGAAGCGCCGGCTGCAAGGCGGTTCCGGCGCAAGAGGTCGCAGAACGAGTAACCAACCGGCGTCTCCTTGGCACTCGCTCCACAGATCAGCCAGCCCTGCCCGTCAACACTCTTTCCATCGTCGCTGCAGCCTCTGCCTGCATGCCCTCCAGTACATGGGAAAAGACATCCAAAGTCAGAACGGCGGTGGAATGACCAAGCATTTCACTGGCCACCTTCACGTGAACGCCGCTCGCCAGCAGGATTGTAGCTGCAGTGTGGCGAAGGTCATACCGGCGAATATGGGGGAGGCCTGCGCGGCTCAAGATGCGGTTAAAGTGCGGGCGCACCAGGGCACGGATGTCGATCGGGCCGCCTTGCGGGTTGGCGAAAATAAGTTCATTCCCAGTCGCCCACTTGAGCCCACAAGGTTCCCCAGGCCGGATGCCGGTCGTCAGGAGAAGGCGCCAAAGCGCGAACCATTCGTCATCCGCAGCCTTGGCCAGGAAGGCTCGCGCCTGGTCCGGACTAAGCGCGCGCATCTCCCGGAATAGAAGGTGAGGCAATCGGAGTTCCGACTGAGGCACCAGCACATCCTATGCTTAAGAGGAGGGCGCAGTACGCAGTTGCATGCAAGGTGAGGTGCCCTAAGCCGCCCGCTGGCAACGGCGACAATGCGCCTGTTTGGGTCAGCAAGCCGGAATTGTCCATCGTTCTTGATCTCGTCAATCAGCACCCACGTCACCGTGCCGCACATCCTCACACCGATTACGTCGCTCCTATGACAGCAGGGCGCAGACGTCCTCCACACGACCGCTGTGGCTCAGGAGCAGGACCGTGCCATCCGTCCCTATACTGAGCACGGCGTGCCCCGAGCTAATGAATGCGCTGAAGGGGGCATCTTCGATGGCTGCGAAGAACCAGCGACCGGACGCTTCGAGCGTGGCTGACCCATCGGGATGAATGGTGAAGCGGCCCGGGCCAGATGTGTTGACTGTGATCGACTTACCCGTGCTGGTGTTGGTCAGCCGTGCGACGAATGCTCCGGTTGCGAGCTGCACAATGTCGCCGTTTGGCTCCGGGGGAAAGGTCTTGAGGACTTGGTTGTTGACCACCGGCTCTGACAACACGCCGAAGCTACAGAACAAGCCCGCGGGTGCCTCAAACGGCCCGGCAGGTAGTGGAGATCGGGTTGGCTTGCCGCGAGCTTGGCCGATGGCCATCGGCGGGACGAACGCCGCTTGACCGCTCGACGCAGGAGCGGTGGGCGACGTGTCAGAGCACCCGGCGAGGACGACGATCACACCACCCAGAATTAGGAAGCGCATTGGATGCGACATGCTCCACCTCATCTCGTTGTGGATTGTGAAGGACCACCGTGCAGCGCCAGGTCACGCACGAACGACAAGCGCCGAGCCAGCCCCTTCGGCAGCTCGGCGGTCGTGGGGTCCTTCGTGGCGTCAGGCGGGAATACCGTGCGGCGTCGCGGAGGAGGCGAGGACCCGTGGCTTTGCGACCCCGGCTTTCGCCGGGTGTGCCATTCTCG
>Ga0170475_112411895_pt1 | contig 14010 bp, 13 predicted proteins | sample Soicark_Litter_5_FD_111474 | JGI IMG/M metagenome (GOLD analysis project Ga0170475, IMG submission 111474) | Avena fatua rhizosphere microbial communities from Hopland, California, USA. Combined Assembly of 48 SPs | reverse complement strand
GGTATAAAAGTACTAAGGTGAGAAATTGAATAAAATCTAAGGAACTCGGCAAAATTACTTTGTAACTTCGGAATAAGAAGTATTTTTTTAATAGCATAAAATTGGGAGCAGCGACTGTTTATTAAAAACACAGAACTATGCTAAATTGCGAAATGATGTATATGGTTCGGTATCTGCCCGGTGGCTGTGAATAAGATCTTGTTATGTTTGTAATGGGTTCAATTTACTTTTAAACGGCGGCTGTAACTATGACGGTCCTAAGGTAGCGAAATTCCTTGTCAGCTAAGTACTGACCCGCATGAAAGATGGAACGACTTCTCCACTGTCTCAGGTTTTAGTTTTATGAAATTGAATTGTTTGTGAAGATGCGAACGTTTTTGGTTAGACGGAAAGACCCCGTGCACCTTCACTGTATTTATAAATAGTTTTTAAAAACTTGTTGTGTAGAATAGGTAGTAGTTTAGGAAAATTGACTTTTGTTAATTATAAACGTTATGTGAAATACTACTCTTCAAATTTTTACTAATAAAATATTTATATTAGGCAGTTTGACTGGGGCGGTCGCCCTTAAAAAAGTAACAGGGGTGTATAATAGTATGGCTAGAAGAGCAGCCCATTTTATAAGTAGCTTTCGACTTAATGGTTAAATACTTTACTGACTGCAAAGCACAAACTGGTGGCGCAGGGATTTACGTCGATCATAAAGACCCAATAGTATTTTGTGGAAATGCTATTGATCTACGGATAAAAGGTACGCCGGGGATAACAGGCTTATATTTACTGAGAGACTTAATTGATGTGGATGTTTGGCACCTCGATGTCGGCTTATTATATCCTAAAGCTATAGGCGGTTTTAAGGGTTCGGCTGTTCGCCGATTAATATAGTACATGAGCTGGGTTTAAAACGTTGTGAAACAGTTTGGTCCCTATCTGCCAAAAAAAACTATTATAAAAGTTGTATTTAGTACGAGAGGACTAGGAAATTTTACCCGATGGTAAACGAGTTATGAAAAACGTAAGCTTGTTAGCTACGGTAGAAATAAATAATTTTATAAAGAAATTACTTTTTATTAGTTGCGTAAAATTGTTTCAGTTTAAAACACAATAAAAGTAGGATATTGGTCGCGTAAGCGGGGGTAAATCTATATTTTTATGTTACGTTGGTGGGCTCTTATAAATATAAATATTTAAGTATGTGTTGTTGGTTTAAGTTTTATTTTGGTAAATCAAGATGTGTTTTTTATTTTTGATTATATGGTTTTAGCTTAGTTATAATTTTATACAATTAGTTAATTCATATGATTGCTAGGTAAACAGCTTGTTTTTGTTACTTATTTATATTTTTGTTATACTAGCTTCATGCTGAAGTTGGCTATGCTTTGTTAAACAATTTAAAATGGATTATTTTTTGGAACATTCATTATTATTCGTATTTTTTCTTACAGCTGCTAGCTGTAGTTTCGGGATATATTCATTGTCTCATCTTCTTTCAAGACGGATAATAGCGCACGATAAGTTAACAGCATATGAATGTGGTTTCAATCCGTTTGCTTCAACTAGGATCACATTTGATGTTCATTTTTTTGTCGTTGCTTTGTTATTTTTAGTTTTTGATGTGGAGTTACTTTTTTTGTACCCATGGGCCTTGTCTATGTCGTATTTAACCCTCTTTGGGATGTTCGCGGTACATTTTTTTATTATAACAATTATAGTAGGATACCGTTATGAATGGAAAAAGGGAGCGTTAAACTGAACGCATAAAACTTAACATGGAAATGGAACTGTTTAAAGAATTCTTCTTTCATTTTTATTACCTTCACCCAAAATTAAGTATGTTTTGGCCTGAAATTTTTCTCATTTTTAGTATTTTTTTTATTATTTGATACAATAGATATTTTCGTTTACGCTTAGTTTACGTTTTGGGTATGTTTTACTATTTTCAGCAATTTAATTTGTTTTTTCCAAGTACCTTTTCTTTTTTATTGTTTTCAAAAACTTATGAGCTTCAGTTTCTAAGTTCAATTATTACTTTATTTGCAATGTATATTGGTTGTGTTTATGAGCGTGTTTCACCAAACAATTTAATTGTTTTTAAGCGTTTAGCAATAGAGTACCGAGCTTTATTTTTATTACTTGTTCTTTTTATTAATTTGATGTTATTTTCAACAAATTTATTTTCGTTTTTTATGTGTTTGGAAGCTACTGGTTTTATAGTAATTTTGATGTGCGCATTTGGTTCAAAAACAATACCAAAGATTGAGGCTTCTATAAAATATTTTATAATTACTGCAGTTAGTAGTTGTTTTGTGTTGTTTTCTATTGCTGGATTCTATTTGTTTTGTGGATCTGTTGAGTATGTTGTTATACATGTGTTTTTTGGGTTTGCAAAAGTTCGTTTTTTTTATTATTTACCAGCATTATTATTTATTTGCGGTTTAGTTCTTAAACTTGGGTTATTTCCTGGATATGCTTGGGTAGGAGATGTTGCTGAAGGTGTTACTTGGCCTTCTTTTTTACTTATAAATATTCTTTTAAAGTTATCTTTACTGGTGTTTATTAAAGAATTTTTTATCGATATTTACATGTTGGATAATATATTTATTTTTATTGGTTTTTTGTCATTTTTACTGGGGATTTTTATTACAATTATGCAAACAAAATTTAATAGATTTTTGGCTTGTTCATCAGTTTCTCATGTGGGGTTTGCAGTTATTTTTTTGTCAATGGATGATGCTAAATATTTTAGTTTGTTATATTTAATTTGTTATTTTACTGCGTTATGTAAATTAGTTTATATGTTAAATGAAACAATCCTTTCGTTTAATCGTCTGGTTTATTTTACTGATTTCAGTTTTTTAATTGATTCTAAGATAAAAACAAATTTCACATTTGCTATTCTGAATCTTGGAGGTTTTCCTCCTTACGATTTGTTTTTAGTAAAATTAATTTTATTTTTTTTTTTAATAAAGAATAACTTTTTTATTGTTTTACTGACTATTTTGTGCATTTCACTTTATGCAACGTTTTATTATTTACGTTTATTAAAAAATTTATATTATGATTTGAATAGCCCATTTATGTTTTTATATGGTTCTGTTAACGATGTTGTTTACGCCTCATTAGAGGTGTTTTTGGTAGCTACATTATATAGCCCAATGTCGGCTTTACAGTTTACTTTTAGTTTTATTTTTTTGGTAGAGTTAGTTTATAATATGTATTGATTTTATTTAGTGTTTTTTGTTTTTATGTTATTATGACAAGTCTGTACTGTGGGTCGTGGAAAAAAGTTTTTTGATTTAGTGATACCTACATTATATAGCCCAATGTCGGTTTTACAGTTTATTTTTAGTTTTATTTTTTTGGTAGGGTTAGTTTATAATATGTATTGATTTTATTTAGTGTTTTTTGTTTTTATGTTATTATGACAAGTCTGTACTGTGGGTCGTGAACAAAAGTTTTTTGATTTATTAAAAAGGTTTTTTTGTTTATTCTTATTAGTACTTATGATTATTTTGCCGCGCTGATTACTTTACAAAGATATGTGACCTTCTACCCCATATCGAGAAAGGTGAACGCCGTGATCTTTGCTTAACTATTGATGCACATGTTTATTTTTTGTTCTACTATCAAAATTGCTTTCAAAAGAACAACAAAATAAAGTTTCTTTCCTTGCAAAGGAAAACATAACTGCGTATAAGGAAGCTAGAAATTTAAGTGTGCGAGAGCGTTGGGAAAAACTACGTTTCAAGGAGTGGTTTGAATGAACTGATACTACTATGCACTGAGACGGTCGACGTTTTATATGAGTTTATAGACCACCACTTTTATCAACAAATGTTTATAAATTTTATCGTAATTGTCTAGTGTCAGGTTTGTTTAGAATTTTTACTTGTAATACAGTTTATATGATTGTTTCGAAAACAGCTATTTGGTTTAATACTAATAAGTTAGACGGTGCTATCAATACCTCGGCAGTAAGTCTTATTGGTGAAGTTGGTAATTGACTTAACTCTTTAGTTTTTCAAAATCCAATTTGATATTTTGGAATAATTTATATATCTATTATCATAACTGGATTAGTTTTTCGTTCATTACGACGATGGAGTGCAGAGATGATGATTATTTTTTCTTATATAACATGTATAGCGTTATTTTTATATGATCCTAGTAATCCAGCTTGTTTATTACCCCTTTGTGTCAGTTCTGTTGGGATAATATATGTGCTTCTTATCTGGGAGGCGTTTAAATTTATGATTTTGCCGTTAAGAGAACTACGTTGATTGGCTGTAAAAAAACATCATCTTATAACTTACTGAGATGTAATTTTAGTATTATTTATAATAATTTTGATAGTATTTTTGATTGGTGCCTTTTTTGATTTACCAGGCTATATTTGTTTGCTTGGAATTTTTAAAAATATAATCACAAACATACTATAGTTTATTAAGAGTTTATTATAAATATTTTTGATGGAAAGTGTTACTATTAAATTTTTATTTAATATGCATTTTTTGGTTTAAATATTTTGAGTTGTTTATTAACTAATAAACTTTCAAAAGTAATTTTTTAGTTATACAATGTGGTTTGTTACTTGTATTTTTTTTTGATTATCATGAGAAAAGCTTTTTCAGAATTACTTCAGTTTTTTTTAAACCATCTTAGTAGATATCCTACGGCTACTACAATTAATTATGGATGGAGTTTCGGTTCTCTTTTGGGGTTATGTCTAATTATGCAAATAATTACGGGTTTGATGCTCTCTGCGTTCTATCTTCCGAGCGTAGAGTTAGCTTTTTTCAGTGTGGAACGAATTATGCGTGATGTTGAGAATGGGTGGTTGTTGAGATACATGCATTCGAATGGCGCATCATTTTATTTTATTTTAATTTATTTACATATTTTTAAAGCTATTTTAATAAAATCATATAGGGGGTCTTCCATTAAGTTGTGAGTGTGATATTCTGGGGTATTAATTTTTTTGTTATCAATGGCGACGGCATTTGTGGGCTATGTTTTACCTTGAGGTCAAATGAGTTTTTGAGCTGCCACTGTTATAACAAATATTTTTACTGCTATTCCTTACATAGGCGAGCCGCTAGCTTATACAATCTGGGGGGGTTATGGTGTTTCACAAAACACTTTAAATCGTTTTTATACTCTTCATTTTGTTTTGCCTTTTATTATTTGCTTTGTTGTAGTAATTCATCTTACTTTGTTGCATGCTGAGGGATCTACAACTGTGTTTGGTGTTTTTGATTCTAAAGATTTAACACGATTTTATCCATATTTTTTTTATAAAGATTTGTTTAGTTATCTCGTATTTTTGTTTATTTATTTTTTTTTCGTTTTTTTTTATCCTAATTTTTTTAGTCATCCAGATAATTATATTAAAGCAAATCCGATGGTTACTCCTTCGCACATTGTTCCTTAATGGTATTTTTTGTTTTTTTATGCAATTCTTCGTTCAGTTCCTAATAAATTGTGGGGAGTTTTCTACATGGGGTTAAGTTTGCTAGTATTAATTGTTCTTCCTCTTGTTGAGTATAGCCCTTTACAATGCATTTATGTTCGTATTTATTTTTATTTTTGATTTTGATTTTTTGTTACAAATTTGGTCGTAATTAGCTGGTTAGGTGCTCAAGTTGCTCAGGATCCTTTCTACATATTTAGCAAAATTAGTGTTTTAAATTTTTTTGTTGATATATTTATTATTGTTCCATTTATCAATAAAATAGAAATGGAAACTATTGGTTTGGGTGTACAAGACTAAGATTTATTCTAATTTTTGTAAAAAATTTCAAAAAAATGGATTGAGTTATAAACGTGAAATTTTTTTTTTAATAGCAACCCGCAGTTTAAAGAAAAGGTTAGTTTTATGGGTTAATGTTGTTTTTGAGAATGTTTTTCTTTTTTTTTTAGATTATTTTCAAAAAGAAAGCGTATAGCAAAATATGCTCAAATAATTCCTCAATTACTAAGGACTCGCCGTAAAATTGTTAAAACGCTGCTATTTTTAAAAAAACATTGAAAATTATTTAATCTTGATCGAGGTGTTATGTTTCGAAAAAAGCAAATTTTTTATAAGATGGTTTTTAAAAATCGGTTAAATTATAATCGATGGAGGTAATTTTTTCATTTTATTCTTTTATTATGATTCTTATTTTTTTAATTTTATGGATTATTATTTTTAGTGAAAATATAATGGATGTTTTGCTTGGATTTATGTTATTTTGTATTCTAAATGGTTTACTTATTGCGGGCAGTGTTCATGAATATTTTGCTTATGTTTATGTATTAGTATATTTTGGTGCTGTAATGGTGTTTTTTTTATTTGTTGTTATGCTTATGGAAGTGACTGACTTTGCTTTTGAACGTATGTGAGAAGTTTCCCGGGGGGTTTTTGTTTTTATGATAATTTTGGGAAAATTGAATATTATGTTTTATCCGATTATAGTTTACGCCAACATTCCAGCAGGTTTTGGTCCAGATATATTTGAGTTAGGTGAAGAAGAGCTCCAAGTTTTTCGTTCTATTATGGATACTTTTATTATTTTGTTTAATTACTACTGAGTTTGAATCATTGTACTTGGTTTGTTAATGCTTGGAGTAATGATAGGACTGGTGCACGCATTGTTGGATAGTCGAATAGCAATGGTTCGAATGTTCGATATGAAAACAATAGGTAAATATAAATGACATTACGGTGAAAAGTTAGAAAAAATATCCGCATTATGATCTCGTAAAAATGATAATCAGATTTAAAAAAATTAAGACGTATAACTTGAATTTCGGACCCCAACATCCGTCGGCCCATGGAGTTTTAAGATTAGTGTTAGAATTAAATGGTGAAGTTATTAGAAATCTAGAACCGCATATAGGTCTTTTACATAGGGGAACTGAAAAGCTTATAGAATACAAATCTTTTCTCCAAGCTTTGCCGTATTTTGATAGGCTAGATTATGTTTCAATGTTAAATCAGGAACATGCTTTTGTGTTAGCTGGTGAGAAACACGTAGGGTGCCAAGTTCCTTTGCGTGCACAGTATATACGAGTTTTGTTTTCGGAATTAACACGTATTTTGAATCATCTAATGGCAGTAACAACACATGCTTTGGATGTTGGGGCTCTTACCCCATTTTTGTGAGCTTTTGAAGAACGTGAAAAAATAATGGAATTTTATGAAAGAATTTCTGGAGCTAGGATGCACGCAGCTTATTTTAGATTGGGTGGTGTACAGTCTGACCTTCCTTTTGGAATGCTTGCAGAAATTTTTTCTTTTATTAATAAATTTACTTACAGACTCAAAGAGATTGAGGAGTTGCTTTCGAATAATCGAATATGACGAATAAGATTACTGAATGTTGGTGTTGTAAGTCAGGCACTTGCGTTAAATCATGGATTTAGCGGAGTTATGCTGCGCGCAACGGGATTAAACTGAGATCTTCGTAAAAATTTTAATTATTAAGTGTACAACAGAATTAATTTTTTGGTACCTGTAAGTACACTTGGTGATAGTTTTTCCCGCTACCTTTTACGAATGCAAGAGATGCGAGAAAGTTTGTCTATTATTTATCAGTGTTTAAATAACATGCCGCTCGGCAATATTATGGTTGACGATTATACAATATCACCACCAACAAAAGCTGATATGATTAATTCAATGAGTATGTTAATAAATCGATTTAAGCATTATTCTGAAAATATTTATTTTAAGCAAGACCAAAGTTATACTTCGGTTGAATCACCAAAGGGTGAGTTTGGTGTTTTTTTTGTTACTGATGGCTTTGAAATTTACAGATGCGGAATTAGGTCCCCAGGCTATTTCCATCTGCAAGCGCTGCGATACTTTGTGCATAATAAGTTAATTGCAGACTTGGTAACAGTTATCGGTTCACAAGATGTTGTTTTTGGGGAGATTGATCGCTAATGAGCTCAGAAACTGTATTAATAATTTTATTTGTAATTTATATACTTTTTAATTGTATATCTACTATACACGGTGAGGGTACGGACAGTGTATGAATATTTGTTATAACAAGTATTACGTTAGATATATTTTTAACTCTTGCAGTAATAGAGGGGTTTGGTTTTGGTGCACCAGTTGCTTATACTGGAAGTGTTAATTATTTTTGTTGTTTCAATGTGATTTTTATGGAAAAGGTTTCCTCCCAGTGATGACGACGGAACAAGATATCCTTGGAGTACAAAGGGATCTATATTTCTTCTTGGTCGTAGTTTCTACGTAAAAAGGAACGCAGAAGAAAGGCGAGAAAACAATATAAAATTATTACGGAATTAAAAAATTTACCATTGCGCCGCCGTTGAGATTTCACAAAGCATCATATTCGCTTTAATTGATATTGAGGGGGTATTACGTCCTGTTTTGATGGCATGTGTTATTCCATTTGTAGGTCTTTATTTGTTGCCATTTATTGTTATTATAATACTTTCAACATTAATTTCGGACAGCCATAGGATACTAGAACTCAATGTTGATAATAGGGTACTTTATATGAGTGCTGTATTGGCAATGACATGGTTTTGGTGGATGGGCGTTAGATTGGTTTTTATGATAATCCTTTTTATTTTGGTAGTAGTTTTTGCAATATTGACTCAAACAAAGGATTTGTCTTCTAAGTATGTTTACCGATGTTTGCGTTTATTGACTAGTACGATGATATTTCTAAAAATACATTTCCCTTTGTACGGTGTTTATATATTGGTAATTTTTATTTCGCTTTGGTTTTTTTTGGTGGTTATATTCAAATATAATTAGTACTTATTCTCCAGAAGTGAAAAAATTATTAACTTGAGATATGAAACTTGTATTAATATTAATGTTGATATTTCTCTTTTTAATTGGTGTGTTTTTGCACTTTTACGGTTTTATAGTGTTTATGGTGTACTATGTAGACTTATTAGTACTGATAAGTTGTAGTTGGTTGACTCAATGTGTTTTTATTATAGTTAGTTTTGCTTTAATTTATTAAGGTACACTTATACTACAAGTTTATTATTTAATAAAAATTATTGGCTTTCAAGACATTGTTTTTTTTTTGAGGTGGCGCGTTTGTTTGGTAATGAAAATTGTTTATTTATTTATTTTAATTTTGTTATTATCATTTGTTAATGTTATTTTTGTATATACTAAATGGTCTAGGCAGGTTTTTTTGTTGTCAAATATTTTGGTTTTTTTATGTTCTCTGTTATACTGAGTTTTTTTTAATAAACTAATTATTAATTTACAGTTCTGTTCGATTGTAACAGTACACGTTATTGATTTAACTTGAACGCTTGTGTTTGGGTTAAATGGTGTTTCTTTGTTTTTTATTATTCTAACATGTTTTATTACAACTGTTTGCGCCTTTATAAATTTTGATGAAATATATAAGTCAAGTGAGTTTAATTTTTTATTATGAGCAACTCAACTAATTTTACTTATTTTTTTTACAACTTCGGATTTAATTATTTTTTTTTTTTGTTTTGAACTTACCCTTGTTCCAATTTTTTTAATGATTTTGACATGAGGTAGTACAGTTCGTAGGGTGCTAGGGGGTTATTATTTTTACATGTATACAAGCTTGGGTGCTATATTTATGATAATTGGAATAGGTTTGGTGATTATGGAATGCGGAACAACTTCGTTATCGATTTTAGAGGTTCATAAATTTCATCCGTTAAAACAAGTAATTTTGTTTTTTTTTTTTTTTTTGAGGTTTTGCGGTAAAAGTTCCTTTGTTTCCTTTTCATATTTGACTCCCTGAAGCACACGTTGAAGCTCCAACAGAAGTTTCAGTTTTGTTGGCTTCTTTGTTATTAAAGTTAGGCAGTTATGGTGTACTTCGTGTGTTAATTAATTTATTTCCAATAAGTTGTTTATATTTTACACCTTTAGTTTATTCGATGTGTACATTAGGAATTATCATTGCTTCTTCGTCTGCTGTAATTCAAAATGATTTTAAACGTTTAATAGCTTATAGCTCTATCAGTCATATGGGTTACGTATTAATGGGGTTGTTTTCAAAAAGTATTTATGGTTTGGTTGGTTCCGTTTTGCTTATGTATGCTCATGGTTTGGTTTCCGCAGGGTTATTTATTTCTGTGGGCGTAATTTACAGACGTTATGGCGTGAGACAGCTTGACTACTTTGGTGGATTAATTTTTGGTATGCCAATTTTAGGAACTTTATTTTTTTTGTCTACAATTGGTAATTTTGGTTTTCCATTGACGTTAAATTTTTTAGGTGAATTTCTAATTATTATAGGGCTTGCTCATTCAAATTTTTTTATATTTTTTTTTTCTGCATTCGGTTTATTTATTTCGATTATTTATGCAATTCTGTTGTACAATAAATTGATGTTTGGTAATTTAAAAAGGTTTATTGGTGAAATGCGGGATGTTTCATTTTTTGAATTTAATGCAATATCCGCAGTTGTATTTTTTACAATTTTTTTTGGGATATGACCTATGGGAATTATAGATGCGATTTACTTAGGTTTATCTTATTATTTACAAAAATAAAGGGAGAATAGTTTAATGTCAAAACGTTAATTTTCAAAATTAAAAATAAGAGTTAAAATCTCTTTTTTCCCGCCCCTTTATAATGAATAAATTTTCATATTGTTGATGCTACGATAATTGTGGAATAAAGGTTTTAAAAATATTAAATAGTTATAAAAATGAACCAATTACAATAAATTCACGTGTAACTGTTGTTCCGCACACTATATACCCGCAAAAAAAAAAAAATTCATAAAAAAGAATCATACGTAAAAAAAAAAAAAAAATATTTGGGAAGAATTATAGCTGTTCGCCAACAAACTTTGCGTTTTGATGGTACATTTTTTAATTTTAACCATGCAAAATGTATTGTATTTGATAAAGAAAAATTAAAATATTTAGCAACACGAATTTATGGTGCTGCTCAAAAAGAGGTTCAAAAAAATAGCGCGCAGGTTCGGCGCGTTTTGCATTACACATGTTTACTCCTATAATGACAAAGTTGTTTATAATAATTCTACTTCTGCCTTTGTTAAATTTCGTTTTTATAGCCTTTTTCGGAAGATTCCTTGGACAAAAAGGGTCAATGAGATTAACGCTAATAAATTCGCTCACCAGTTTTTTTACTGCAACCTATTTTATAGTATGTTTATACTTGCATAACACAGTTTATTACGTAAATTTGGGAACATGATTTTGCGTTGCTGAATTGACGGTGAATTTTTCTTTTGTACTCGATAAATTGAGTTTGTGCATGCTCGGAACCATTTTAGCAATATCATATGTGGTTCAACTGTATTCATGTGCTTACATGAAAACAGATCCTCATTTTCCGCGTTTTTTGAGCTATTTGTCTCTTTTTACCTTCTTCATGCTAATTTTAGTTTGCGCTGACAATTTCGTAGTAATGTTTGTAGGATGGGAAGGTGTTGGTCTATGCTCGTACCTTTTAATAGGTTTTTGACATACTCGTGTCGCAGCTAATACGGCTGCCATAAAAGCGCTTGTGGTTAATCGTATTGGGGATGTCTCTTTATTAATGGGTATGGCTTTGACTTTTTATGTTTTTCGTAGCTTGGATTTTGATGTTATTTTTGCTGCTTTTCCGTACTCCGTCGGTTTGAAATTTCCATACGGTCCAAAATTAAATATACACTCTATTCTGTGCGTTCTCTATTTGGTAGGTATTATTGGGAAATCTGCCCAGATTGGTCTTCATATTTGATTGCCAGATGCTATGGAAGGACCAACTCCTGTCTCTGCTTTGATTCATGCTGCGACAATGGTAACTGCTGGAATTTATTTGTGTATTCGTTTGTCCTATGTTTTTGAGTTTTCTACATTGAGTTTAAATCTTATGGTATTTATCGGTGCTTTAACAAATTTTGTTGCAGGTTTTATGGGTATGTTTCAAACTGATATAAAAAAAATTATTGCATATTCTACATGTACTCAACTTGCTTCAATGTTAATGATGTGTGGTTATTCTGAGTATGATTTAGCGTTTTATCATCTTATTAATCATGCATTTTTTAAAGCGTTACTATTTTTAACTGGTGGGGTTTTAATTGCTTTGTATAAGACGCAGGATACCCGAAAAATGGAAGGGCTTCGCGGAATTTCATCATTTTTATATGCCATTATTCTAATTTCAGTGTTGGCTTCAGACGGATTTTTTTTTTTTAGCTCCGTAGAGTCAAAAGATTTGATACTAGAGTTTGGGAGCTACATGTTTGTTACTGAAGCTGAATTTTGATCTTGTTATGGGTTAGTTTCTCTTTTTTTTACGTTATGTTATAATTCACAGTTACTTGATTTATGCGATGGTATTATTTATAATAAAATTAAGATTGCGCGGATAGATTTGCGGTATGTTATTACTTTGTCTATTTTGGCTTGTTTTACACTACTTTCGAACTATCTGTTATTTCAAAATTTTTATAATGAATTTTTTGCTGATACAATGTTCTTGGGAATGGTAAATGTATGAAAAATTGCACCAGAAATATTGCCTTACTATTTAAAATTTTTATTGATTTGTTTGTTTGGAATAATAAATTTAGAATATTTAAAAGATAGAATGAACATACCATCAGATCGTTTGCGTTTAATTTTTTGATGCTATTATTGTTATGTGGGGTCTTTGCTTCTTCTACGGCCTCTCGCAATTATAGTATGGACACCTCTTGCGGATTTAATGCTTTCAATGTTAGAAAATGCGTTTTATGTGGGTCCTTTATTATTTACATTTTTATTAGTTGTTTTTATATCAAATGAGATGGATAATTGTTTTGACTATTATAATGTGCATAAGGTAGTTGATTTGGCTTTGCATAAACTTTATTTTGATTGGATTGTTAATTTAGATGTTGCTGGTCGTTTTGTTAAATTTGCATATTTTTTGTTTAGGATATTCAATCAAGGCTTTTTATCGGTATTGGGCCCTGATGGTTTGACGGCAACTTCTTGAAATATGATAAAAAATTATAAAAAATTTGGAATGGGTTATATTTATAATTATATTTGTATGTTTTTAATTGGGGTTTTATATATTATATTAATTTTTAGGTATTTTTTTTAATTTATTTCCCAATTTTTATTTAGCTATAAAAAAATATAATGTTGTTAATGTAGTTGTAAAAAACTTTAAACAATTTATATATATATTTAAAATGCTTTCTTTCTTAAAGTATTCTTGTTTTATCCATCTTTTTGTTGTTGATACCCCAACTAATAAATTTCGATTTGCTTTAAATTATACATTTTTGAGTAATTTCTACAGTAGCTATATTAATTTTATTACCTTATCAAGTGAGTACGATTACGTTGTCTCAATTACTGACATGTTTTTGGCTGCGGGTTTTGCGGAAAGAGAGGTGTGGGACATGTTTGGTATATTTTTTTTGGACCATACAAATATGCAGCGTTTAATTATTGATTATGGTTTTAAAGGTTATCCTTTGCGAAAAGATTTTCCGTTGTCAGGTTATCTCGAATTATTTTACAGTGATAAATTTTCTAGAATTTTATATGAAAAGATTGAGTTTGTTCAAAGTTTTCGAGAAACTGAATTTGAAAAATTATGACGTACATAATTTTGTGTTAGTTTTGTTTTAGTTTATTAAGGTATTTTTATATTACAAGTTTATAATTTAATAAAAATTAGTGATTTTTAAAATATTGTTTTTCTTTATTTTTGTAACTTTAGGGTGTATCGTTTGGCCAGTTTTTATAATGTTCTCCAGCTCATATAGTTATAAAGTGTATAATTTAAATTTACCTAGTAATCAATCGCATAATTTTCATTTGTTTGATGAACAACAACGACACGCTATTGGAGTAAAATTTTCTTATAATTTTTCAAATGGGTACAGCGTAATGATTCCGATAATGTTGTCTTTTACTTTGGTAGGTTTTTGCTTTTTTTTTGTAAATTATATATGGTTGGATGATCTATTTCGGGAGGTTTTTGGTCACCCTGGTCATTGTGGTTTTAAACACCACGTCCAT